>BS_KBA_SWE02_21mDRAFT_10000384_pt1 | contig 16439 bp, 11 predicted proteins | sample BalSeasSWE02_21m_FD_9196 | JGI IMG/M metagenome (IMG submission 9196)
ACCACTTTCGAAAAGTTGTCAAATCTAAATCTAAATCAAGATGTTACCACTTTCGAAAAGTTGTCAAATCTCTCTAAATTCAAATCTAAATTTAATGACTTAAATGCCAACCTCTTATCTTAACTCCACACTATGGATTATTAGCCTGGCCATCCTCGGCTACCTCACTTACACTATTTGGGTCGGTTTTGACGAAACCCTACAAGCCATTGTGCGATTGGGCACGATAGGAATTTGGATAATATTAAGTCTTTCTCTAACCAATTATGCACTAAGGTTTTTACGCTGGCAATGGTATTTAACCGCGGTAGAATATTCACAATTATCTCTTTGGCAAAGTTTTCGTTACTACTTGACCGGCTTTGCTTTTACCATGACCCCCGGCAAAGCTGGCGAAATGATTCGCTCAGTTTTTTTAAAACGACATGAGGTCACCTATCCGCAAAGTCTATCGATGTTTTTTGTCGAACGTCTATCGGACTTGTTGGCCTCCTTAATTTTGAGCACCTTAGTGTTATGGCACTTTGAATCTTATCAACAATGGCTACTGATACCCATTGGGTTTGTGGTCATAGTGTTAACCGTCATTCGTCATCCCACCTGGTTAATTCGTTCTCAACAATTTTTAATAACTAAAGTCTCGAAACGGATAGCCAACGGCTGTCGAAATGTAATTGAATTGATTTTACATTCTCATACACTACTGAAGTATCGTTTTCTCTATGGCAGTCTCCTTTTAAGTTTACTGGCCTGGAGTGCCGAAGGTATTGGATTTTACTATATTTTGCACACGATAGGCATTGATTGTAGTTTATCGTTAGCGGTGGGAATTTACGCCATGAGTCTAATCATTGGTGCGCTATCCTTTTTACCAGGTGGCTTAGGCGGGACTGAAGCAGCCATGTTAATTCTGCTCACCCATTTAGGAGCAACTCACCAAGATGCACTGGCCGCAACTTTAATTTGTCGCTTTGCTACCCTCTGGTTTGCGGTAGCTTTAGGAGCATTGGCAATGATCGGATTGAAATTAGAATCAAAACCAGAGTACAAACTTTGATAGTGATGCAATGTGGCAATGCCATTAAGTTAAGGGATCCCGCGGTCAGGTTTTAACCTTGAAGGTCTGGTTTTAGACCTTCAAGGTTTCTTTGGCCGGCTTAACTTAATGGCATTGATGCAATGTGGGTGGTGTCTTAGGACTGCCAGGTGCGTCCGGACGGCATTCCCACGCCGGTGCGCGGGAATGAGAAGAACTTTTTACTGCCTACCGGCGGCGACCAATTTAGTTTCCAGGCGTTCCAATGCTTTCTTTTCGCGTTCTAAGGCACCTTCCGCTTTAATGAGGCGATTCCGCAAGCCAGTCGCTTCACCTTTGGTCATTTCTAACTCCTTTTCCAACTTGGCAATCGTATCCTTATAGCCCCATTCTTGAGTGTCAGACCGTGCCGTCAAACTGGCCACCCGCTTTTCCAACTCTACTCGAGCTTTTAGCTCAGTTTCCACATTAGCTTTAATTTCATGTTTTTCATCTTTCACTAGATGAATTTCACTTTCCAGTTTCTTGATGGTTTCTTTGGCTTCTTGTACCAAGGCTTCGGCCACTGCGGTGCGGGTTTGTTCCAACTTAAGTTGTTTCCACACTTGTTCCGCTTCCTGCATGGCGGTTTTGAGATTTTTATCTAATCGCTCACGGGTCCGCAAGTTGACCAACGACTCTTCCGAGACTTCTTTCAAAGTCTGTCGGTCTTGCTCGGCTTGTCGAGAAACTTCATAGAGACGTTTTTGCAAGTTATCGTTGCTTTCGCGGGTTTTCCCGGTATCTTCGACCAACTTTTTGATTTCATATTCTTGTTGGTTGATTTTTTCCCGAAAATGATGGGTTTGGTCGTGGGCACTTTCCAATTCGCCAATTTTACGATTGAGGTCCACTTGCAACGATTTATTTTCACGCGCTAACACTTCTATTTGTGCTTGTGCTACTTCCACTTCCTTAGCGATTTGTTTAACTTTTTCTAACGCTTCTTGACGCTGTTGTACTAATTCTATTTCCATCTGCTCATAGCGTTTTTTGATGACTTCAACTTCTTGTTTGGCCATATTTCTGGAAGTTTGCCATAACAATTGTAATGCTTCCAACCCGAGGTGTTGTATTTCTTCGGGTACTTGAAGAGGATTGTCTTCAATCATCGTCAAATTCATTTGTGGTTTGGGCATAGTTTGGTTTCTTGGTCGTGAATGATTAAAAGAAAAATTTGACAAATTTAAAAAAGTTATCAAAATCTAATATCAAATCTAATCTGATCTAGTAAAAAAGGTTTATACTATAACTTACCTTATTTTTCAAATGTAAGAGGATGTAAAATTATGCTAAAAATCAGTCAAAGACGGTTATTACCATTAATAATAGGTATATTGTTATGGGCCGTCAGTTTGTGGGTGGGGGCACGGTCATTACAGCCTAATGAAATTCCACCCGCTTTACAACCATGGGTAAATTGGGCAATTTATGATCATGAAGATTATTCTTGCCCAACCTATTATAACGAAGAAATTCGAATTTGTCTCTGGCCATCGCAGTTAGATTTATCGGTAAGCGCCACAAAAGCGCAATTTAAACAAATTTGGCAAGTATATTCAACAGGTTGGATTACGCTTCCTGGGGATAAAAAAAATTGGCCACAATTAGTCTATGTCAATGAAAAGCCGGCGTTAGTGGCTGATCATAATAATGGATTACCTACGGTTTGGGTGTTGCCAGGGCCTATCATGGTGCAAGGTCAATTTGAATGGAAACAACGTCCGGAATATTTACCCGTACCAATAGATACAGGCTTGGTTAAATTGACGATTGACAATACGCCGGTACCTATTCCGGCCTTAGATGAGCAAGGGCGATTGTGGTTGCGACAGGGCGGGGTGGCCACTGGAAATGATACGGCTGAGGAAAATCGTTTAGATTTAAGAGTTTATCGCTTGATAATGGATGAAATCCCTTTGCAAATGCTTACCCGGTTGGAATTGGATGTGGCAGGTAAACATCGAGAAGTGATAATCGGGCCTGCCATGTTAGAGCAACAAATCGCGATGTCATTAGAGAGTCCATTACCGGCGCGTTTGGAAGCAGATGGTCGGTTGCGAATTCAAGTGCGTCCTGGCACTTATGTGTTGACTTTACGGACCCGGCAACCAGGGACTACACCGCAATTAACCTTGCCAGTAACCGAGGTGGGGCCATGGGTAGCCGAAGAAGTATGGGCTTTTCAGGCCCGAAATGATTTGCGTTTTGTGGAAATCACCGGCGTAACGGCAATTGACCCGCAACAAACTACCTTACCAGAAGGCTGGCGTAAATTTCCGGCTTATCAAGTCCATCCTGGGGAGACTATGGCATTGTCAGAAAAACTGCGGGGGGACCCTAATTCTACGCCAGACCAATTGACGTTAACTCGGCAATGGTGGTTAGATTTTGATGGTAAAGGTTACAGTGTACAAGATTGGGTGACCGGCACGATGACTCAAGGTTGGCGTTTAGAAATGGCGATGCCAGCGGTATTAGGACGTGTCACCGTGAATAACCAAGACCAATTTATCACTCGTCTGGCCGCGAATGGTAATAGTGGAGTCGAGGTCCGCCGAGGTCGCTTGGAGTTAGTAGCCGATAGTCGTTTAGAGGAGGCTACACAACAATTACCGGCGGTGGGATGGACACATGATTTTCAGTCGGTCAATGCCACTTTACATTTACCGCCAGGGTGGCATTTATTTAATGCGATTGGAGTCGATGAAATTCCTGACACTTGGTTGAAACAGTGGACTTTGTTGGATTTATTTATCGTGTTAATCTTAGCCGGCGCGACTAGCAAACTTTGGGGGAAACGTTGGGGGTTATTAATGCTAGTCATGGCCCTGTTGATTTACCATGAAATCGGGGCCCCGCGTTGGGTTTGGCTAAATATTATTGCCGCCATGGCGTTATTACGGGTGTTACCGGCAATGAGTAAGTTTAGTCGTTTGGTTCGACTGTATCGCAACCTTAGTTTATTCAGTTTATTAGTGATAGCGATTCCGTTTATGATGCAACAAGCGCGTCAAAGTTTGTTCCCACAATTAGAACGTTCTTGGATCGGATTAGAAATGCCGGATTATTCTTCGTATAATGATTACCGTTATCAGCAGAAAAATATTGTTAGTGACATTACCTCAGAGGAGGCTGAAAGGGGTGACCTGGTGCCGACGGATAAATATGCGGAAAGTAATCAAAATGAACCCATGTATCCTCAAGCCCAAGTCACTCAACCCGCGACCCCACCGCCGGCACCTCCTAAAATGGAAAAACGTTACCAATCCTTTAGTTTTTCTAAATCAGGCAAAGTGGCGGCTAAATTAGCGCAAATCGACCCTAACGCTAAAGTGCAAACGGGACCAGGTTTGCCCCAATGGCAGTGGACCAACATTCAGATGCGTTGGAATGGCCCAGTGGAGCAGTCTCAAAACATTCAATTATGGCTATTGTCACCCCTGGTCAATGAAATTTTAGGCGGGATGCGAATTATCTTGTTGAGTGCCATGATGGTATTTTTCTTATGGCGGGCGTGGAGTAAACCAGCACGGATTTGGTTGAAGCAAATTCCGCCGCTAGTTCCAGTCTCCTCCACGGCAGTGACCACGACGACGGCAATTTTATTGTTGATACTGGTCGGTGGCTGGTCTTGGTCAGCCTTGCTCTATGCGCAGGATTCTGGTACGCCAACGATGATAGAAAATCAGATCGAGACCAATACCAGTGGGCCCTCGCCGGCGGTGGCGGCTGATTCACCCAATGCAGTGATTTCCGCACCGGAATCAACGCCGTTACCTGCTCTGGTCACGGCATTATTTCCTTCCCCGGAATTGTTAGAGGAACTAAAAAATCGTCTGTTGGCACCGCCGGACTGCTTACCGTCATGCGCCAGTAATTCACGTATGAAATTAGAATTAGATGCCGAGCAACTAAAAATCCGACTGGAAGTTCATTCTTACACGGAGATGGCGATACCATTGCCTGGTACCGCGAAACAATGGTTAGCACAGTCAGTGATGCTAGATGGGCAACCGGCGGCCGGACTCTTTCGGACCAGCGAGGGAGAATTATGGTTAAAAGTGAGTGAAGGAATCCATCAGATATTGCTCGAAGGTCCTTTACCTAATCGTAATACCGTACAATTACCGTTACCCTTGACACCGCATTTGGTAGAAATCAACGCCAACGGCTGGCAAGTGGAAGGTTTGCGGGAGGATGGGTTGGCGGAAGACCAATTGCAATTCACTCGTGAGCAAACGACCAGTCGGTTAACCGCCTTAGAAATGGGAAGTTTACCGCCATTTGTTCAAATCGAGCGGACTTTACTATTAGGATTAGACTGGCAAGTAGTGACACGGGTCCTGCGATTGACTCCTACCGGTGCAGCCGTCGTTTTGGAAATTCCGTTACTGCCAGGTGAATCGGTCACCAGTGAGCAAGTGCGCGTGGTTGGGAATAAAGCCTTAATCAATCTGTCTCCCAGTGAGTCAGAAATTGTATGGACTTCGATTTTTGCCAAACAAGACACGATTCAATTAACGGCACCTAATAACACCTTTAGTAGCGAAGTTTGGCGATTGGATGCCAGTGCCATTTGGCATGTAAAAATAGAAGGGATTCCGGTCATTCATCATCAAAATGACGAGGGGCGTTGGTTTCCCGAATGGCGACCGTGGCCGGGGGAAAGTGTAACTTTGCACTTAACTCGACCTGAAGGGGTCATCGGTCAAGTGCTGACCATAGACCGCAGTCAATTGACCGTAACGCCAGGGCTCCGAGCCACGGATAACACCTTATCCTTGACCTTGCGAAGCAGTCGTGGTGGTCAGCATACGTTGACTTTACCAGAGAATGCACAACTGCAATCGATTCATATCAATGGTAGCTCGCAACCGATTCGCCAAGAAGGTCATAAAGTTACTTTTCCCATCACGCCAGGGGAGCAACAGGTAAAACTTATGTTTCGGCAATCACAGGGTCTTACTCCGTATTTGGTAACACCGCGGCTAGAATTAGGATTACCGAGTGTCAATACTCACCTTCAAGTGAATATGCCGAGAGCACGTTGGATACTGTTTCTTGGTGGTACACCAGTGGGGCCGGCGGTGATGTTTTGGGGAATTTTTATAGTAATCGTGTTGGGTGCTTTGGGGCTTAGTCAAGTGCCACTGACTCCTTTAAAATTCCATCACTGGTTATTATTGGGTATAGTGATTAGTCAACTGCATATTGTCTTAGTGTTATGCGTGGTCGGCTGGTTGTTGGCATTGGGTTGGCGTGCTCAATTGCCAGCAGACCTACCTACACTCCGATTTAATCTGATTCAACTAGGGTTAGCGGTATTAACTTTGTTGGCGTTAGGAGTCTTAATCGCCGCCATTGACCAGGGTTTATTGCGACATCCGCAAATGTACATTGCGGGCAATGGCTCTGAGGCCAGTAGTTTACGTTGGTATGAGGACCGCACGGCGGGAGTGTTACCCCAAGTTTGGGTCTTCTCCTGGTCAGTCTGGATTTACCGATTGGCCATGTTACTCTGGGCCCTATGGTTAGCCTTTGCGCTGATGCGTTGGTTGCGATGGGGCTGGGAATGCTTCAGTACCCATGGCTGGTGGAAGTCATTTTCTTGGACCAGAGTTAAACCTAGTTGATATCCTCACCCCTCTCCCCATGGAAGAATAGCCGTTGGAGTATAGCCGTTGGAGTCCGGAATTTATTCCGTTGCAGGTCAACTGAATGCCGGATTCCAACGGAATAAATTCCGGACTCCAACCTCTTCAACGCCCAACTGGAATCTACTATAACAATGGTGACAGTAATCGCGATAATTTGATGGCGAGTTGTTGCCAGAATGAGTGCTTTTTCACTTCCAAGGGGTTGGAATTGACCAGGTGAGCGGCCGCAAAATCTGCCAGTAACATATTTTCTACCCCTTTGACTAAGGCCGGCTCTATCACAAAGGCCGTGACTTCAAAATTCAGTTTGAAGGAGCGATTGTCTAAATTAACCGTACCAATACTGGCCATGACTTCATCGACTAAAATAACTTTTTGGTGCATAAAACCGGCATGGTAACGGTAGAGTTTGACTCCCACTGAGAGCATTTCATCATAATAAGAGTAAGAAGCTAATTGTACTAAACGATGGTCTGCCTTTTCTGGTATGAGAATGCGTACATCCACTCCGCGTAGCGCCGCCATTTGTAATGCTACGACCAGCACATCATCGGGCACAAAGTATGGACTGGCAATCCATAAACGTTGCTTGGCGGAGTTGAAAACGCTGACGAAGAATAAGGTACAATTAGACATTTCATCTGCCGGGCCACTGGGTAAGATTAATACCGAGGCCTGGTGGTCGACGTGAGTTTCGACTTCCCAACATAATTCAGGTAAATCGCCCACGGCCCAATACCAGTCTTTAAGAAAAATAAGTTGCAGTTGTTGCACCGCAGGGCCTTGTAGCTGTAAATGAGTATCTCGCCAATGGCCTATTTCTGGACACTTACCTAGATATTCATCCCCGATATTTAAACCGCCTACAAAAGCCGTTTTGCCATCGATGACGACAATTTTTCGATGATTACGAAAGTTAATTTGAAAACGACTACTTTTATTGCTATGAAAAGCCGTTATCAACACTCCACCCTCGTCTAATTCCTGTAAATATCTATCGGATAAGTTGTGTGAGCCAATTTCATCATAGATAAAATAAACTTGAACTTGTTGTTGTACTTTTTTCAATAATGCGTTTTTGATTTCATTGCCAATCTCGTCATCTCGTACTATATAAAATTGAATGAGGATATAATGAGTAGCTTGGGCAATAGCGGCTAAAATTTGTTGATAAGTTTGCTCACCATTAATCAATAGTTGAGCGAGATTGCCCGAAGTAAAAGTGACTCCTAAAAACTTGGCGGATTTTGGTAACAGTGTTAATGATTGAGGGAGATTTGCCGGAAAACGATTATTGATTTCACAAAACGCCAGTTGAATAAAACGGTCATATTGTACATCTATGGTGCGATAAATTTCGGCATAACCACGAAAACGGTTGCCTCCCAGTATTAAATATAGCGGCACGGTGATATAGGGAAAAGTGACCAGTGAAATCGCCCAGGCAATAGCACCTTGGGAAGAGCGGGCACTCATAATGGCATGAATGGCACTAATAATCCCTAGTAGTTCAATAAACAACAGTAAGGGAAAACTAAAATAATAATAATTTTGGGTAAAAAACATCATGGTAATAGTTGATAAAGGTCATTTTGGCGTGGCAAATTTATCTTAAAATGATTACGTCGTCTAAATGAATTGACGAAATCATAACAGGGGTAAAAAAATAATAGCTCTCGCTAAAAAACCTCATGGTAATGATTGCAAAATTTCATTTTTGGCATTGCGCTTGATTTATTTCAAAAGTAATCCCATTATCAAGATGAATTGACGAATCATTATTTAAGGTTTAATATAGTTGGAATTTATGCAGTGGGTGTGATGCGATATGATATTTATTTATAAATCAATAGGTTATATATTTACTCAGCTAAATACAGATAGTAATTATCAGTGATAAGTAGGAAAAATCCTCAAGTTTTTAATGAATGAGGTTTTAAATTTTGAATTTAAGCTTAATTTTTACTTTCTATATTGTTACTTCAGATTATGACAAAGCAAATTGTGAATAATACGCATTCTTTTGATTTACCACAATCGTGGGATCGATTATTTCCATTCTCGGCTAGGTTGCTGGTGTGGGGGTTGTTGTTTAGCATACTATATATGTTTCGCTCCTTTTTCCCTCTCATTTTTCTCACTTTTGTGTTTTCTTATATTCAAACTAATGGCGTTAATCGATTCGCACCTTATATCAAAAATAGGACCCTGCGGGTGATTTTAGTTGGCATTGTGTTTTTGAGTGCCATTGTGACGTTAAGCCTATTTTTAGCACCACGGGTCGCTACTCAAACTAAGGGTTTTGTCAGTCAATTTACCAGTTATGTCTATGTGATAGATTTAGAATTATTAAAATTGACGGCTAAATATCCTTCGGTGTCTGAATTAGTGCCAAAAGCTAAAGATTTTCAGGCGAGTGATGATGCCAATAATCATGATCCGAAAAAATGGCGTTTGGAATATTCGCCCAGCGTGTCCTTACTCAGCCAATTTTTTGGACTTGGGGAAGAAGTTTCCGGTCAGAAATTTCTGAAATTGCTGCTAGACAATCTGGCTAATGTAGGGACCACCGTGGCTTCCTTGATGGTATCGATTATTGCCACTTTTTTATTGGCACTCCTATTTTCATTTTTGATTGTGTTAGATTTACCCAAATTGACTGCCAGTATTGCCGAATTGGAACATACTAAATTACAATTTTTCTATGTGGAAGTGGCAGATAGTATCCGCGATTTTTGTCGAGTGCTTGGAGAAGCTTTTGAGGCACAATTCATCATTGCCATAGTCAACACCATATTGACCGCGATAGGGGTAGTTTATCTACTAGACTTAGGAGAGCATGTAGCGTTTTTGTCAGTCATCGTATTTTTAACCAGTTTCATTCCGGTAGCCGGCGTGTTTATTAGTTCGATTCCTCTGTGTCTGATTGCATTACAACTCTCAGGTTTTAATCTGATGCTGATGGCGATTTTGATGATTACCGTCATTCACATGATTGAGGCATACGTCCTAAACCCAGAAATTTATGGTCATCGGTTGCGAATTAACCCTGTGATTGTTTTAATTATTATTACTATCGGGGGCAAATTATTTCACTTTTGGGGGCTAATTTTAGGGGTACCGCTGTTTACTTACTTATTTGGCTATGCCATTCGATATCATAGTAAATAAAGGTGATAAGGAGAAGGGTAATGGCCGAAGTGTAGAAGTGTGTAGAAACCTACACCTCTCTTTCTCCCCTCCTTACTCAAGGAGGGGCAGGGGGTGGTTAACATACTGATAATTAGGTAATTAGGAAACACACTATAGTAGTAATAACACGGTATCGATGCTATCGTTGATGTCGCTTACTCAAGCATTGAGTTATTAAATTATCGCTTTACCACTCATTTATTTACCAGCCGCGCCAAGTTTTCATAATTTGTTGGACATAACGCTCAGTTTCACGAATGCGTGGCACCCGGCCTAAGCGGGCGACACGAGTTTCACCACTGTTATAGGCGGCTAATGCTAATTCCACATCATTAAATCGTCGGAGTAACTTACTTAGATAATAAGCACCACAATGAAGATTGTACTCCGGTTCAATTAATACTCTGGTATCCAATCCACATTCCGATTTACCCGTGTAAGGCATGATTTGAGTCAATCCCAATGCGCCCTTACTGGAGACCGCATAAGGATTCCAGGCAGATTCCTGAGTAATTAAAGCGTGAAACAATCGCTTATCAATGCCATACTTGTAAGCAACCTGATTGGCTAAATTATGCAGTTTGTAAGCGACAGTACGACTCGCAGAGGTCAATGGTACCGGCCGCGCAATCGGTTTATTCGACAATTCCGCCGGTGGATTACTTGAACAAGCAGTAACTACAGTAAAAATAATAAGACTTAGCGTGAGAATATGAAGTTTTATGTTAATCATGGTTGTGATACCACATTTGTTAAAATCTCCTGAAACAGTGGTTTTAGACGTTGTGTTTAAATCATTAAATGAAAATCGTCGACACCCTCTTCACTCTCCTCTTTATAAAATTAAAATTTGATTGAAAATTTTCAAGCAACATGTGTAAACTAATTAAACAATGATTTCATGTCATAATATCCATACCGTCTATATTGCCATGACTTAAGATTTTTCAATAGATCAAAGTGGTTGCTAAAACGAGGGTATATCAATAACGACGGTGAGTAATAAATCAAACAGTTTTTTATTGGATTGAATCAATATTACAATTAATAAGCCTAGGAAACAGCAAAAAAAGTACCCAATTTTTATTTATGTTTTTATTTTTAGAAAATTTAAAAATAAATAAAGTCTTCTTGCAGTTTATAACCGTTTGCGGTATAATTTAAAATTAATTTTGAATTAATTCTGCTAATCTTTTCCTTAAGATGACAAAAAAACTTGATAGAGTCAAGCACACTATATAACTCTTTGTTATTTATATGTTATATAATGCGCCGATTAAATATTATTATAAATAATTTTAGAATTAATTTGTTTTTAATGATTACCGTGAGTAGTCGCTGATTATTCATTATAGCAAGGGGGACACCTCAGTAATGTTCTTAATTGTCATTTTCCGTCGGAATCTTAATTTGCTTAATTCACATAATTCAATTAATTTATTGCTTTGGTTAAGCTGATTTTTTAAGCCACTGAATCAGGGAAAAGATAAAAAAAGAAATTGACCGTCTAAACTTTAGAAAGAAGTGACTGTCATTCAAGTTATGAAAAGTGCCATTTAGCAGTTAAACTTGGCCAGTTGCCTCACCACTTAAATTAAATTAAGGAGTAAACAACAATGAATCACACGATGAGCAATGAAAGAGAAGTGGCGGAAGTCATTCATGACGGCGCTAAAACAGGACGAGACGAAATAACGTCATTACATGAATTTGTTTCCACCGGAGTTGACATCAAAGCTATACGAGAGAAAATCGGTTTGTCACATACTACAGCTCAAGAAATGCCCATTATTCGTCAATTTGTCCAGACAGGTGCCGATATCAAGGCCATTCGAGAAAAAGTTGGTCTGTCCCAACGAGAGTTTGCCGCTTTGTTATGTATTAGCAAACGCACTTTGGAAGGTTGGGAGCAAGGGCATCGGACCTTAAATGGTCCCGCGCGGGCCTTGTTGACTATCTTCAAAAATGATCCTGAAGGCGCAGTCAAGGCATTACACGGTAATAAATAATCTTCATGGAGAGAGTATTTATTTGAACATTTTATTTCCCCCAACACCAATTAAATTCCGCCTCCCTCTCCGCGATTAAGTAAGAAAGGTGTAGTTACTAGCCAATATCCTTGTTTGTTAAGTAAACCAAAACACGTTTGAGGTCAATAGTTTGGTCCAAAACGTGTTTTGGACTCCAATTGTTAAGTCTTCCATACCCTCTCCTCCATTATTTTCCTCTGAATCTCCTTGGTGGCCCTACCAAACCGATATGGAGGTAAGCTCTAAGTTTCCTAAGCCTGGAAGGCTTAGGAAACAACTGAACAACTCCTTCATTTCTTTCCTCTGAATCTCTTTGGTGGCCCTACCAAATCGATGGCGGTAAGCTCTAAGTTTCCTAAGCCTGGAAGGCTTAGGAAACTGAACTGAACATCTCTTCCATGGTTTTCCTCTGAATCTCCTTGGTGGCCCTACCAAACCGATATGGAGGTAAGCTCTAAGTTTCCTAAGCCTTGAAGGCTTAGGAAACTGAACCCGCGTCAAGATTTGACAACTTTTGGAAAGTTGTCAAATCTAAATTCAAATCTAAATTCAAATCTAAATTAGTGAGACCGCGTCAAGATTTGACAACTTTCGAAAAGTTGTCAAATCTAAATTCAAATCTAAATTTGTGAGACCGTCTCAAGATTTGACAACTTTCGAGAAGTTGTCAAATCTAAATAGGTTTGGTTAATTGAAACTAAGAATTAAAATTTTTGACCAGCGTCACTCGCACTTTAACACCATCGTTGGCATCTAAACGTTCAACACTTATGGCACTCACTTGTATTTGGTAACGATTATATAATTCCACTAACCATCGCATTAAAGCGGTAAAACTAACTTGCTCAAATTCGACTAAAATCTCTTCCTCAGTTTTCGGCTCAATCCGCTTTGGCGTGGTGGCTAACCATTTTTGACTATTACTATTATCAATCACGGTTAACAAGGAAATGCCTGATTGTTCCACTGCGGCGGTGGCCGATTGACCACGTAGTTGTTGAATTTCTTGCGCGGCTTGTTGCATCCATTGTAAATTGGCTGCTTGCGCCACTATCTTAGTGTCAAGAGCAGTACGCGAGTTAACTAAAGGATTCCAGAGCAACGCATATATGAATAAGCCAGTACCGATGACCACACCTAACCAAAGAACATAACGTTCTCGCAGGGATAATTGACCAAATACCAAAGTATTTTCTCCCAGTGGGACCAACTAAAATTGGTCACTCCCATGGCACAGAATGACCAACTCTAATGATTTAAGAATTTTTCTCCGGTTTTAGATTTGACAACTTTTCGAAAGTTGTCAAATCTTGACGCGGTGCTACCTTAGTCGGATTGGGTAACCGAGAAGGTTGCCACAACGGTTTCTGCTTGCGCTGAAATAGCTTAATGAAGCGGCGTAACAACGAGGGGTATAAAACCGTTTGAACTTCTTTGCTCAACCAACCATCAGCATCGAGCGCACACAGTATTTCATAATAATCCCTGGCTATTTTAGTCTGCCCAATCGCCCGATGATACAACGCCATCACTCTCGTAAAACTGATAACCTCAGTAATATGAAAAACGTTTCGATACGGATACAACAATTTTAAATCGTATTGCTGATCAAACATACCCGGTATGAGGTCAAGTTGATTATATTTTAGACATAAAAAAGCGTAGTTAGTCTTCGCAAACAAATAATCCGGGTGTTTTCTATAAACCTCCTCTACACTCGCATAAGCTTTTTCTAATTGTCCACTGCGCTCATAAGCCACGCTTAGAAAATTGTAAAAAATCGGCACATGCGAATATTTTTTAGTTAATTTTAACAACGGTAAAATAGCTTGGGCTGACTCCAATTCTGCCAATTTGCCTAATTCTGCTACTTCTTCTCGCACTCGCCGCGGCAATTTTTTCAAACTTTTATGTGGTAACGGTTGTTCCGTGATTTGGTAAGACAATGAATTGAGCACCTTAAGCGCAGGCAATACCACCGGTTCAAAATTTTGCTGATTCATAGCACTTCCTTATAGTGTGAAAGTAGGGTGCATCAGCGATAGCCTCAGGCACCGTTGCGAATTTGGTGTATGACGCTTCGCTTATACACCCTACCATTAACTTAACATTTTCCAAAGCTGAAGCTTTGTACTCCAATAGTCTGTGGTAATAGGGTGGGAGTTTCCGATAAAATCATAACACACTTGGTTCCTAACTACTGAATCTTAAAATAGGGGTACCCCAAATGAATAGCCCCATTGGAGTACAAAGCTTCAGCTTTGTGAGGCGGCGTTTCCAAAGCTGACGCTTTGGGCTCCAAAGATTTTAGTACAGATTATTTTTATTATTTTTATAAATTTATTGTGGCCTGTCAAATTTTAAAACTCTTGATACTGGCCTTCATTAATTAATCACAATATACTATAATAACGTATAGGAGTAAATTTAAATGCGTTTCTCCCGTTTATTTATAGATCTACCACTGGTTAGTGGGCAATCGGTAGAATTATCTAAGGAGACTACTCATTATCTTTTGAATGTGCTAAGATTACGCCTGGGCGCTAATGTGGTAGTATTTAACGGACTAGGAGGAGAATATATGGCGCAATTAGTCAAATGCTCTTCCAAAACCGCCCAATTATATTTAGCTGAACATCATTCAATTGAACGTGAATCCAGGTTGCCGCTCCGATTAGCACAAGCCATTGCACGACCGGAACACATGGACTATACTATCCAAAAATCGGTAGAATTAGGGATCCAAGAGATTATTCCGGTCATTACCGAGCGTAGTCCACCCTTAGAGGTTAACAAATTTGATAAACGTGAGCAACATTGGCGTAAAATTATTATCAGTGCTTGTGAGCAATGTGGCAGAAATCGATTACCCTCCTTGCACCAGATAGTGCCTTTATCCATTTGGTTAGGTCAGCCAATCCAAGGTTTCGCTTTGCTACTATCTCCTAAAGCTAAATTGCGATTGCCGTCTTGGTTATCGGACGCGGTCGAAATTCCACCGCGGAGCTTGACCATTCTCATAGGCCCAGAAGGCGGTTTGAGTCCGCTGGAAATTAGCCACAGTGAGCAAGCCGGTTATCTAGGCGTAAGTTTAGGTCCCCGAATTTTACGTACCGAAACCGCCGCGGTAGCAACTTTGGCGGTATGTCAAGCCTGGATGGGTGATTGGTGATAACTCACCTTACGCATGACCACCCCCAACCCCTCCTTGGTAAGGAGGGGAGTAAGCACCACCTCGCAGGGGATATTCCCCGCCTTAGCAAGGGGGTGGTTGTGCGTAAGGTGAGTGATAAAACCGATTTGACAACTATTCGAAAGTTGTCAAGTCCAAAATTTGGGTGTTTAAAAACGAGTACGGATAATGAAAACGGTCCGCGAACAAATTATTGAACGAATTGTGGCTCAACTAGAAACCATTACTATAAACAATGGTTATCATCACACTATTGGTCCTGGCAATGTACAACGTCAGGCACCGATTATTGAACAAGGAAAAACGCCGGCGGCGACCGTTTGGGAATTGTCAGAAACTCGTGAACGTAATCGTTATGGAGGGACTGAGAAATTATTAGTGATTCGAGTAGAATGTTTGGTTCAACCCGCAAATAACAAACATCCCGCGGTGGTCAGTAATGAATTGCTGGGTGATATTGAAAAATCTTTGATTATTGGAAACGTGAGTTTAGATGAGTTGATTGATGATATTCAAGATGTCGCCGCTGAAGTGTTATTACCTTCTCCCTTGATGAATCGGCGGTTAGGGGGAGCTGATATTTTACAATTGCCTATAGATAGGACGTTAGCGGGAGCGGCGGTGGAATTTGAAATCAAGTATACTACAGAATGGGGAGACCCCTATAGCACTCAGTAAGCTCAAGATTTGACAACTTTCGAAAAGTTGTCAAATCTAAATCGCGTCAAGATTTGACAACTTTTGAAAAGTTGTCAAATCTAAACCGCGTCAAGCGTCAAGATTTGACCACTTTCGAAAAGTTGTCAAATCTAAATCAAGATTTGACAACTTTCGAAAAGTTGTCAAATCTAAACCGTGTCAAATCTAAATCGCGTCAAGATTTGACAACTTTCGAAAAGTTGTCAAATCGAAAATTCTACTCCTCTGAAAAATCATATTCCGGCGCGTCCAATGGCTCCTGAAAATAGTGACCTTGGGCAAAGTCCACCTCAGAAGTCCAGAGTATTGCCAAACTATTGGCATCTTCTACCGATTCCGCAATCGTCAATTTGCCAAGCTCACGCGCAGTCTTCACAATATTTTGCACCGCTTGTTGATTCTCCGGATTAGCCGATAGATCCTTTACTGAAGGAAGAATCAATCTTCACATAATCCACCGGTAAGTGTTTCAGCGTGGTCGCGTAATTTAACCCCGTACCAAAATGTTCTAACGCCGATTTACATTCACTGGCTTGTAGTTGCTTAATAAACGCTTGGGCCATCTTAATTTGCGTAATCGCAGTGGATTC
>BS_KBA_SWE02_21mDRAFT_10000385_pt1 | contig 16403 bp, 12 predicted proteins | sample BalSeasSWE02_21m_FD_9196 | JGI IMG/M metagenome (IMG submission 9196)
TCTTATTACTGCTTCATATGTTTCACCGCAAATGGCTTCTTTTGATCAAGAGGTTACGGAGACCGGTTTAACATTCCTAAATGAAATGGGACTGGACCCTGGCATTGATCATATGGATACAATGAGATTGATAAATAAAGTAAAGGACAAAGGGGGTAAATTAATATCACTTAAATCTTATGGTGGGGGATTGATATCGCCTGAGTGTGATGATAATCCTTGGGGTTATAAGATTACCTGGAATCCTATGAATGTTGTAACAGCGGGAATGGCAAGTGCGCGCTATGTGAAAGATGGTAAATTAAAAATTGTACCGTACAATAGAGTATTTACAGATGTTCATTTAGTTGAGGTCCCTGCATTAGGTAAATTTGAAACTTATCCTAACAGAGATTCAATTAAGTATAGACGTATTTATAATATTCCTGAAATACCCAATGTATTTAGAGGCTCTATGCGAAAAATTGGTTTTTGTAAAGCCTGGAATGCTCTTATACAAATTGGATTGACCGATAATCGTTACATTGTACCTGACTCAAATAAGTTTAAGCACAATGAATGGCTATCTTTTTATCTTGATAAAAATAATGGTGGCAACATAAAGCAGACTTTAGCAGAATTTTTAAATGAATCCGAACAAAGTGATGTTATTAAAAAAATCGAATGGCTTGGGTTACTTAGTGATGAAAAAATAAACTTACTGATGTTAGCCCGGCAGAAATTCTTCTTGATTTTTAAAGAAAAAATGGAAGTTTGGAGAAAAAGATAAAGACATGGTGATACTTCAGACAGAAGTTGAATATGAAGTTGAAAAAAGAATTGAAAAAATAGTTTCATCAATTGTTATGTATGGAGAGCCTGGGTTTAACACTGCAATGTCTGCATCGGTTGGGTTGCCCCTTGGAATAGGTGTGAAATTAATTTTGAGCAACAGTATTAAGGAAAAGGGAGTAATTATTCCCATCCATCAGGATATTTATGAGCCCGCGATGAAAGAGTTATCAGAGCTTGAAATTAAGCCGGTAGAAGTCTTAACAAGTAATTAGAATAATTAAAAATGCATGACTTAGTGTAGGTGTATGTTTTCGATATATTCTTTCATATAAGAATATCGTTTTGTAAATCTACCTTTCCACATAATTACTGCGCGTTTTATTTCATCGGGTAAATTGGAATCATGCAAAGTGTCTTTATAATTAGCGGAAACAATAGCGTTTAAAAATGGTTTAAGATCTTCGCTAAATTCGTTAGAAGCATCGCTTGAAAACTCGCATGGTAAATTTGTAACTGCCATAACAGCAATACCTTCACCATTAAATCCATCTCTTATAGATTCATCTTCAGGATTATAAATATAAACGGGATTATCGATCCAGGTTTCTTTAGAAAACTCTATTGAACCGTTTGGATCGCAGGTGATATCGCCTATAGCACTAAGTGTCTTGTGTTCTAAATAAATCTCTTTCATTATTTTTTTTGTAATTGATCTAGAATACTTATTAGACCAAATAACACAATTCATAAGAACAGTAACAAAGGGCAGCACAGTATCAAGATTTGATTCAAAGCTGTTCGAGTTTTCCATATAAAATTTTCTCTTCTCAAAAGCATTTAGCTCGTAATAATTTTCTGCTAAATACATCATGTCTTTTTTTAATCTGTAAATTTCATCAGTTCTTATTTGAAGAGCATAAACTTTCTTTTTAGTACCATACTCAAAAACTTTTTCTAAATCATCAAGTTTAATATCTGAATGTGGCAGAATATTAAAAATACCTCTGGCTCCAAGTGCCGTTTTCCCTTTCCCCAAAAAACAGAATATAATTGGCGGAATATTTTTAGGAGTTCCATCTTTTTCAATTATTTTTGCAACTTTTCTTAAAATGTTTTTTACAGTAAGTAGATCTTGTCCTTCAATAGCTTGCGGTACTAAATCAAAAGCAGTTGGTATTCCAGATAACGCTAATCTTTTACCTAATGTCCAAAGCGTATCTACCATTCCGGCATAACCGGCATTGTATGTAAATGCAGTTATTTGCCGATTTTCGTTTTCATCCCTATAAGTTCGTAGTCAATTAATGTTGAATCTAATTCGATTAACCGTTTTAACATCGCTCTATTTTTGATTTGTCCTTTGTGAGTATGCGAAAAAGTGTAGTAGGCTTTATTTGGAAGAAGTCGAGTTAAATGGATCTCTTTAAGTCCAAAAATCACTTTTGCTTTTGACAGATCTTCTGCAATTTCTGCTCCAGCCAATTTATAATCTCTATCATGAAAAGCTCTTTTAATCTCTGAGGTTTTTGGATGCCTGGCGGACTGCACAATTAATTTGTGACCCCACGAAACAATTTCTTTGGCATATTTGGGTGTAATGGCAACTCGTTTTTCTCCACGCTTACTAATTCCTTCGCGCATAATACCAATTACATTATTCATTACAATCCGTTTATATTATTTGTAAGTGAGATGACAAAACAAATATAAAAAATACTAAGTATAGTTTGACAAATTGTTAAGTAAAACATATATAAACTTGATCTTTCTAAAGAAAATGAATAAAAATATGCTTTTTAGAAAACAGCTTATTCGATATTATTAAATGTACAATTTTCATTTATATGGAATATTATGAAAACATTTATCGTATTGTTTATTTGTGTGTCATTTGCCTCTATTTATGCTCAACAGCAAACAATAAAGGGTAAAGTTCTTGATCAAAATAATAATCAGGTTTTAAGTTTTGCAAACATCAGGGTTGCAGAAACAACACTTGGAACATCATCAAACGTAAACGGTGAGTTTGAACTGAAGATTAAACAAGGCACATATACACTTATTGCTTCATTCATCGGTTATTATTCCGACACTTTAAATGTTAACGTAGATAAAAATCTTAACGAAGTAAATTTTGCATTAAAACAATCAGAAATAATTTTATCAGAAATTTTGGTTAAGCCAGGGGTAAACCCCGCATTAGAAATTATTAGAAAAGCAATTGAAAAAAAGAATATTAGAAATAATCAATTAAGCAGCTATGAAGTTGAAGCATATACAAAGGGACTTATAAGAACCACAGAAGATATTTCTGCTAGTAGTGGAGGTTTAAGTGTTGGCTTGGGTGGAAGTGATACAACGGAATTAATTATTTCCGGAATTCTTGAAAACCATAGTCGCAATTATTTTAAGCAGCCAGACAAATTCAAATCCTTTATACTTGCAAGAAAACAAAGCGCTAATTTCCCTCCCTCAATAAACACATTAACAGGCGGAAGACTCATCCAGGATTTTTATGATAATGATGTGAATTTTTTGGGAAGAGATTTGCCCGGACCAATTTCCGATAACGCACTTAGTTATTATTACTACTACATCGAAAATGTTCTTGCACAAAACAATAAGACTATATATCAGATTCATATCGAACCTGATAATTCAGCAGATCCCGGTTTTTCCGGAAAAATATTTATAACAGATAGCACATTTGATTTAGCGAAAGTTGATTTAATTCTTAACCGAGCAGCAAATACAGGAAATCTCTTTGATACTGTAAATATCTATCAACAATTTGATGAGTATAATGGAATTGTGATGCCTGTTGATTATCGTTTGTTTGTTAAGGCAAACCTTTTAGGACTGTTTAGATTTGGATTTGAGTTGAATACAATGATGTTTAATTATTCTATAAATAGAAATATTTCGGAAGATGTTTTCGATAAAGCAATCGTTACTGTTGTGCCCGATGCTGATTATATCGATTCATCATATTGGCAGAACACACAAACAATTCCCAATACTTTAGAAGAAGAAATTGCATACAGCAGAATAGATAGCGTAGAAAGTGCTCCTAAAGCATTTCTCGATGATTACTCTTTCCTCGATTCACGCATAAATTTTTCTGATGACATTTCAATAAGTGCACCAATTGCGATGTATCATTTTTCCAGAGTAGAGGGACACGCTTTGGATTTTGGAGTTTTTGCTGATGATGCTTTTAACAGAAGATTTAATTCATCGTTAAAAATGTCTTACGGATTTTCAGATAAGAAATTTAAACAGGATTTTAGTGCTGGATATCTACTTGGTGATTATAGAACATGGGAAGTTAAATTCAGAGCTTTCAATAAACTTAAAATTTTGTTTGCTGAGTCTGATAATTACGGTGAATTGTTTTCAACTCTTGTTACTCTATTTTCAAAAAATGAGTTTAGAGATTATTACTACTCAAAGGGTATTGAGCTTGGGGTTGAAGGTGAAGTGTTACCAATCTTAAACTTAAGGGCAGGATTTAGCAATCATACTGATAACTCAGCTTATGTTAATACCAATTTTTCTTTTGTAAATAAAGACAAGACTTATAGAGCAAATCCTCTTATCTATGATACGAGAATAAGTTCATTTAATCTGGGGTTTGATATTGATTTTAGGGACTATATTGAAGATGGTTATTTCAGAAGAAGAACCTCACTTGGGAGATCATATTTTTTATTATCAGGTGATGTTACTTATTCTAATCCTGATTTTATTAGCAGCGATATTAAATTTACCACGTATGAATTATCTGCAAAAGTATTCGTAAGAACATTCAAATCTGCTTCTATGAACATTAATGTTTACGGTAGATCAACTGATGGTGCAACTCCATATCAGAATCTCTTTACTTTACCTGGAAATATCGATGCAATTTTTAATCCTTATACATTTAGAACATTAAATGTAAATGAAATAACCGGGGATAGAGTTTTTATGTTAAACTTTACTCACGATTTTCGGGATGAACTTTTCCGAATGATGAATATTCCCGGATTAAAAAACTGGGAAGTCTTATTTTCACTTATCTTTAACACAGCTATAGCTGATATAACTTCCGAATCAGAAGCGATACTTACAAATCCGGTTAAAACCTTTAAACATCCATTTTATGAAATTGGTTTTGGCTTAGGACAGGGATTACTTCCGTTTAAACTTGAGTTTATGTGGAAGTTGAATCACAGGGATGGAAACAATTTTAGGGTAGGATTAAATATACCTTTGTTATAATCATTTCGATGTGAGCAAAAAAAAAGCGCTCAAAAAAGAGCGCTTCAAACGAAATAAACAGAACTTATTTCTTGGGTTTTGCTTCACTTACGATGATATTACGACCCTTGAGTTCAGTGCCATTTAGTGCCTGAATAGCCGCAGTGGCTTCAGCTTCGGTTTCAAATTCAACGAAACCAAAACCTCGTGATCTGCGGGTCTCTTTATCAGTAACAACTTTTGCTGAAAGTACGTTGCCATGTGCGGCAAATGCAGTCTGCAAATCTTCGTCGCTAGCTGTCCAGGGGAGACTCCCTACAAACAATTTAGTACTCACGAAACGAACCTTTAATTAATTGAACAAAAATGCGTCATTGACGCTGGAATAAAATAATATTTTTATTTAAAGAAACAAAGAAAAAATAAAATTAATCCTTTGTTTTGAGCCCTAAATAAGACTTTTTGTCTCATCTTGATGATATTCACTAAAAATTTATCTTCAACTTTAATCATTATTTTTAATTTTTATGTTTTAAGATGATGGGATTTAGATTTAAAAATCACAATAATTTTGAAATCGCTTCTTTAACATTTTCTACGCCAATCACCTTTATTGTATCGGATTGCTTAAGTCCTTTTAAATTTCCCGATGGAATAATCGCAGATTTAAACCCAAGTTTTTGTGCTTCTTGAATTCTTTTATCTATGTATCCAACACTTCTTATTTCGCCGCCTAAGCCAACTTCACCAATTATTATTGTCTGGTTATCCACAACCTTATCAATCAAACTTGAAGCGATACTAACACAAACGGCAAGATCAACTGCCGGCTCTATAACGCGAATTCCTCCTGCTACATTTACAAAAACATTATTAACTGAAGCGCGAACGCCTGCTCTTTTTTCTAAAACGGCTAATAGGATTGATAATCTTTTTTGATCAAATCCATTTGATACACGCTGTGGATATCCGAAGTTTGATGGAGTAACTAATGCCTGAACTTCTAAAAGAATTGGCCTGCTTCCTTCGATGCTGGATGTAACAACGGAACCGGGAGTTTGTTTTTCACGTTCACTTAAAAACAATTCACTTGGATTTGTAACTTCACGTAAGCCATCTTCTCGCATTTCAAAAACACCAATTTCATTTGTGCTGCCGAATCTGTTTTTTTGTGCTCGGAGAATTCTAAATGAATGGTTTGATTCACCTTCAAACTGTAAGACAGTATCAACCATATGCTCAAGGATTTTTGGTCCTGCAATCATTCCTTCCTTTGTAACGTGTCCAATTATTATAACCGAGTAGTGATTTTTCTTTGCCTCTTCCATCAGCATTGCGGCACATTCACGAATCTGTGTAATAGTTCCAGGCGAGTTTTCTAATTCGCTTCTATATGTGGTTTGGATAGAATCTATAATCACAACAGAAGGAGCAATTTCTTTTATCGCTCCGAGTATGTGAGATAACTCAGTTTCAGCCTGAACATAAAACGAATCTGATTTTACTTTTAATCTGCTTGAGCGCAGTTTAATTTGTTTTTCTGATTCTTCACCTGTTACATATAAAACTTTTTCTTTAATACTTGCCGCAGCCTGCATTGCAATTGTTGATTTACCAATTCCGGGATCACCACCAAGAAGAATAACTGAACCTGGCATTATTCCACCACCAAGTACACGATCAAATTCCATTATTCCTGTTTTTATCCTGTCGTCTTCGTTTGCGGATATATCCAGAATTTTATTGTAGCTAAATCTTGATTTTGAAATATTTGCTTTGCGTGGTGATGTTTCAACAATTTCTTCGATGAATGAATCCCAGCTTTCACACTCAGAGCACTTACCCAACCAGCGTAAAGATTCATATCCGCAATTGGAACAGATATATTTAATTTTTGTTTTACTCATTTTATGTCAAATGTTAAAAGTCAAATGTGAAACGTCAAAGTCACACTGAGTGAAGTCGAAGGGTGACAATATCACATATTAAAGAAAACCACCAACAATTTTTTCTACTTTGGCGAGGGCGGTAACAATCTGCCCAACATCTTTTCCGCCAGCAGTTGCAAGGTGAGGACGACCACCTCCACCTCCACCAACTAATTTAGCAAGTTCACCAACAATTTTTCCTGCACTAAGCTTTTTATATTTAATTAAGTCATCACTTACAACAGCAACAATACCAACTTTATCATCAATTTGGGCGATAAGAACGCCAACCCCACCTTTAATTTTATTACGCATCTCATCGCCAAAAGATTTTAGCTCATCCATAGAATCTGCATGAACTTTACCTTTAAATATTTTCACTTTTTTTTCTTCTGACGATAATGAGAGAATATGATCAAGCTGTCCAAAATTATCTTTCATCCTTAGTTCAGCAATTTCTTTCTCTAGCTTTTTCTTTGCATCCAGAAGTTCTTCAATCTTTTGTTCGGATAATTTAATATGCTCTTGTTGTAATTGAATATATTTTTCAACTCCGGCACCTGCTACCGCTTCAATTCTTCTAACTCCGCTTGCAATAGAAGATTCATTTAATATTTTAAACAAACCAATCTCCGAAGAATTATGCACGTGAGTTCCACCGCAAAATTCCATTGTATAATCACCAAATTGAACAACATTAACTTTATCTCCATATTTATCAAACAGAGGAATGTTTTTTCTTAATTGTTCATTAAGCATTGTTTCAATTTGATTAACTTCCTCAGTAGTTAGTTTAGCAAAATGAGTAAAATCAAATCTCAATCTATCCGGACCCACATAAGAACCGGCTTGTTGTACGTGAGTTCCTAATACTGTTCTTAAAGCTTTATGCAAAAAATGAGTAACTGAATGATTACGCATTATATCCCAGCGGCGGGATTTATCTACTTCTACAGAAACTTCTGCACCAACCTTTAGCAAATCTGAATTATTGGAGTTGATAACATGAATGGCTTGATTATCAATTTTCAAAACATCAACCACATCAAAACTATTTTCCCCAGCGACAAGTTTTCCTAAATCATCTGTCTGTCCGCCAGACTCGACATAAAAAGGAGATTTATCAAGAATAACTAAAGTATTTTCGCCATTTCTTTTAATGCCGATTATCTTTGCTTTACTTTTTAATTCATCATAACCAGTAAATTCAGTTGGTTTTGAATCAAGTAAATTAAATCCTGATAAATCATTTAAGCTAATACTAACCGATGCAAACTTATCTTTAGATGCTGCGCGGCCGCGTAATTTTTGTTCTTTCATCAAGTTATTAAATCCATCTTCATCTATACCAAAATTTATTTCACGAGCCATTACATTTGTAAGATCAACAGGAAAACCAAATGTATCGTAAAGTTTAAAAATATCTTCGCCCGGAATAACTTTTATTTTTTTCTTGTTAAGTTTACTAACTATTTCATTGAACAAATCAATTCCACGATCAAGAGTTGCATTAAAACTATCCTCTTCAGCTTTAATAATTTTCTTAACGTAGTCTTTTTTCTCAACTACTTCGGGGAATACATCACCCATTATATCGGCAAGAACATCAACAAGTTTATAAAGGAAAGGATCTGTAAGGTTTATTTTTCTTCCGTAACGAGCAGCTCTTCTTAAAATTCTTCGTAGAACATAACCGCGTCCATCATTACCAGGAACAGCGCCATCTGCAATTGCAAACGTAAGCGCACGAATGTGATCTGCAATTACACGCATTGGAATTTTGTCTTCTTCCTTATCGTACTTCACTTTAGAAAGCTTTATAACTGCATCAATAATCGGAGTAAAAACATCGGTATCGTAATTTGATTTTTTCTTTTGCAGCACTGCACACAAGCGTTCAAAACCCATCCCAGTATCAACGTGTTTTGCAGGAAGATCATTTAGCCTTTTAGTTTCATCTCTATGGTATTGGATGAAAACCAGGTTCCATATTTCAATGCATTCCGGTGAACCGGCATTTACTAATTCTGCGTTCTCAAGATCATCGCCAATGTTTACATGAATTTCTGAGCAGGGACCGCAAGGACCGGTTTCACCCATTTCCCAAAAGTTATCTTTTTCTCCAAACTTTAAAATGTGTTTAGGATTTATATCTGTTTCGGATTTCCAAAGTTCAAGTGCCTCCTCATCCTCTTTATAAACAGTTGCCCATAATCTTTCTTTAGGAATTTTCCACACTTCAGTTAACAATTCCCAAGCCCAGACTATTGCCTCTTTCTTGTAATAATCACCAAAAGACCAGTTTCCAAGCATCTCAAACAAAGTATGATGATAAGTATCATGGCCAACTTCTTCCAAATCGTTATGCTTACCAGAAACACGAATACATTTTTGAGTATCCGCGGCACGTTTGTATTCTCGTGTACCGGTTCCAAGAAAAACATCTTTAAACTGGTTCATTCCGGCGTTAGTAAAAAGCAAAGTTGGATCATCAAAAGGAACAACGGGCGAAGAATGAACTATACGGTGTTCTTTACTCTTAAAAAAATCCAAAAATTGCTGACGAATTTGTCGTGAAGTCATATTTACCTTTGTAAAAATTCTGATGGTAAAAATAACAAATTAACGCTTAAGCGGGAACTGTGTTATTGGGTATTATAAAGGTTTTAGTATTGAAAATTTTGGCAATAAAATTGCATAAAAAACTATCCTTGTAAACAAATTATGAATACCACAATGTCAGAAAACAGACAAACGACCGATAGTGAGTTACTACTTCAGATAGTAGGGTATAACTCAGGAGCATTTGAACAACTCTATACTCGCTATTCGGCAACTATTTACTCTTTGATTAAAGAGATAGTAACAAATCCAAAATTAGCTGAAAAAATACTCTTGAATGTTTTTTCTGTTTTCCTAAAGCGGATTGACTATTACAGCACAACGAGCAACGATATTTTTACATGGCTTACTTTACTTGCTAGAAATATATCTCTTGATTCTCTTAAAAGAATGAAATTAGTTGAAGATCTTCCGATTTACTCTGATGAATATGAAATTGAATATATTCTTCCGAATATTTCACAGATAATCAATCCGATTAATTTAAATGAGAGAACTGAACTTGGTGAAAAAATAAAATCGTATAAAACTCATCTAACAGAAGTACAAAACTTAGTGTTGTCTCTTGTTTACTTTGAAGGTTTGAATGAAGAAGAAATTGCAAAGAGATTAAGCGTTCCGGTTGTAACGGTAAGACAAAAAATATTAAGTATTATGGAAAGTCTTCATCATCAGTATACAGGACAAACAGAAAATGTAAAAAGTAATAAGGAGGTTTTAGATCTTATAAAATTAGAAGCTTTAGGATGTCTTTCATCCAAAGAAAGAACTTTAATTAATAAGATAAGAAAAAATGATCCTGAATTTTTGTGGAAAGAATTAGGCGAATATCAAAATTTAACAGCGTTGCTTTCAGCTTCCATTCCCATTCAAAAACCGGGAAACGAGCTTGGCGGAGAAATTAGAAATATATTTACAAAAATTTTGCAAGACAGTGAAGTTGAATATCCAAAAGCTACTCCAGAACCAGAAGCAACCAAACAACATCAGGAGCCAACCCCAAAATCAGAAGTAATTAAACAATTTCAGGATTCAAATCCCAAACCAGAAGTAGTAATTGAACAGCATCAGAAGTCAACTCCAGAACCAATTCAACAAAAAATTCAAAGGCCGGTTCAAGAGCCAGTTCAACAGCAAATTCAAAATCCAATTCCTGAAGTTATTGAGCAAGCTGAAATACTAGAAAAGAAAAAACCGGAATTTGAGTTAAAATTTAGAGATCGGGACCCCAAAGGGTTGAGTTTTTTGAAAAGGGATGAAACTGTTGAATTAAATCAGAAAACTTCGGTCGCATTTGAAAAAACAAACAGTGACATTAAATTAAAAGATTATACTGAGTCTTTAAAAAGACGAGAATTAGTTGTTAGTAAGAAAGAAGATTTACTTGCAGATAAAAAATTCATTCCAATTGCATCAAAAACAGAAGATACAAGCCATCATCAGACTACATCTGTTGATATAATTAAAACAGGATTAAAAATTGAAAATGACGATCCATCAATAATTATTGAAGAGCCAAAGCCAAAAATTGTTAAAGAAGAGGTTACTGTTAAGAACCGACTAATACCTAACAGCAGCATTAATTTAAAAGAGTTTTTTAAGAAAGAGGAAAGAAATATTGCTGATAAAGAAAGCATTCCTGTTAAAATAAAAGAAGAAAATATAGTTGAAAATCCGCCAGTTGTTCCTGTTGTTGCAAAGCCAGATATAATAATAAAGACAAATGAGCCGCCAAAAGAATTAAGAAGAAGCAATGTTTTTGTTGATAAAGCGGAAAAGATACTTGATAGCAAACCTTTAGTACCAGCAATTGAAAAACCTGGAACGGTAAATAAAACAAATACGGTGGTTGTAAAAGAAGAAAAGAAAGTTGAAAAAAAACCAGCTACACCTGTTGTTGAGAAATCCGATATAAAAATAAAGATAAACGAACCACCTACAGAATTTAGAAGAAACAATGTTTTTGTTGATAAGTTTCAGAAAATAGTTCCAAGCAAACCCGTTGCGTCAGTTGTTGAAAAATCTAAATCGGAAAACAAGAAAAATGATCCGGTCAAAGAAATCCACTCATCAAATATTTTAGTTACAAAAGAAGAAAAACCAGTTGAACTAAAAATCCCACAAGTTGTACAAAAGATTGAGATCAAGACCGTCGTTCAAGAATCACTAAGCCAAAATGAAAAAATAAATCCCGATATCAAAAAAGATCAAAATTTATTCGAGCATATTAAACCCGCTGTTGATAAATCAAATCTAAAAATAAGAGAAACAGTTTTTACTGAGAATGAAAAGAAATCTGAAATTACTAAGCAGCAACGAAGCATGCCTGCTGTCGAATCCAAAATCAAAACGGAAAAAGTTAATCCTGCAAGAAATTTAACAGAAGCAATAAACATTGACGAAATATTATCCAAGATTGAAGATGAAAAATCAGCGCCCGCTTTATTAAGCGAGACCGAATCTTACGAAAAAGAAACTGTTACGCTGAGAAAAATAATTAGAAGAAACATTTTAGTTTCTGTAGCAATATTCGTAATTCTTGTGGCCTCTTCACTATTTGTATACTTAAGCTTTCAGGAGGCTCCTGTAAAAGTTGCTGATAATGTTAGCAACTCTGAAAAAGTAAATTTAGCTGGACAGATGAATCTTGTTCTTAATAACGAATATAAACCGGGGATTGAAACTGAAAATCCTGTTGAGACAAGTGAAGCCGCTATATCAGAAAAGTCATTAACTAATCAGAAGGTTGTGATACCACCCTTACCTGCAATATCAGTAAAGGAAGAAAGCACTTTATTTGCCTCCAACATAAATGAAAGTTTGATGAGTGATATCAATAATGAAAATACTCAAACAGCGGCTGCAAAAACCGAGACTATAGTTCCACCAAAAGAAAACAAAAAGATTGAAGAAGAGCCAGCATTTTTTGTTGCTGTTGAAGAAATGCCCGAACTAATAGGTGGTATTAAAGGATTACAGAGTAAAATTACTTATCCGGAAATAGCAAAAAGATTTGGCATTGAGGGAAAGGTTATCGTGCAGGCTATAGTGGATGAATCAGGGAATGTAACTTCTGTAAGCACACTTAAAGGTATCGGGTCGGGATGTGATGAAGTTGCAATGGATGCTGTGCAAAACAGCAAATTTACACCCGGTAAACAAAGAGGCAAAACAGTAAAAACTCAGATCACAATACCAATTGTATTTAAAAAATAGTTTTATTCACTTCTTCATAAAAATAAAAAAGGCACGATTTCTCGTGCCTTAATATATCCTATTTAACTATTCACTCTTCGTCCCTCGACTTCGCTCGGGAAGACCATTCAATGTGAAAGAATAATTATTTACTATTACGACATTTGTCGCTACTTACTATAGTGCCATTTGGCCCCTGAGGTTTTTCTAGTTATTCCTTAACTTCCTCAGGATTTAAGTCTTTGTATAATTTAATATATTCTCTTACAACTTTCATCGATCTTCCGGTGATTTCTTTTTTAGCTGTTTTACAATTAAAATTACCAAGTTATTATTAATGCTTCAACCCTTTAGAGAGATTAAATTACTTATACAACAAAAACATTAATTTCAGATAAGTAAATGATTGCTTTTTTGGATGTAGACATATACTTTTAGAATGGTAAAAAGATTTAGAACTTATTATTATTGAAAAAGTGGATATAGAATTACCAGATATTGAATTAATCCAACGAATTACTAATCGTGATTCCAAAGCTTTAGAAAGTCTATATGACAGGTACAGTCCTGTTTTATATACATTAGTTAAGCGCATTGTAGTTGATAAAGAAAAGTCAGAAGAAATTCTCGCTGATATCTTTGTAATAATCTGGCAAAGGGGTTCAATGTTTGATGTTAATTTAGGCAACCTTTACTCTTGGTTAATAAACCTATCGAGAAATAAAGCTTTAGATTTTATCAGACGTGAAAAATCACTTATCACTGATGAATATAATGATGAATATGAGAGTACCGTTATACTTCCTAATCTTTCCACACTTATCCCTTCAAATAACTTAGATGAAATTTTTAGTAACAGGGAAAAAATATATTCGGCATTTCACAGTCTTACCGACGCACAGCAGTACGTTTTATCATTAGCCTATTACGATGGATTAAGTGAATCCGAAATCGCTGCAAAATTGAATATCCCATTGTTAACTGTTAAATCAAAAATACGAGTTGCACTTAATAGTGTTAAAGAAATTCTTGCAAAGGAGGATAACCAATGATTGATGAACAAAATATCATTGGAATGCTTCAGGCAAAAGCTCTCGGTTGTCTTGATGTTGAGGACAACAAAAAATTACAGGAATTTATTGACAAAGGTTATGTCTTTCCGTGGGATGAATTAGGTAATTATCAAAATGTTGCATCTCTTATACCACTTGCTTTAGAATTAGAACAGCCAGATGTTGAACTTAAAGATCGTGTTGCATTAAAACTAATTAAGCTGAGTGAGCAATTACGGATAAAAAAAATTCTAGAAGAAGATAAGTTTGAAGTTGAAGGTGAGCTTGATGAGAATGTTGATGAATTCACAAACATTTCTGAACCCTATGTTGAACCGGCAATTGAGATTGAAACCGAAGAAACTGTTGTTGAAGAGAATTTAGCTGAAACATTAAATCCCGAAGAGAGTAATTTTAATTTAGACGAAATAGTTTTGCCGAATCTGGATGCAGGCGAAGTATCAAATGAAAACTTACAGGAAGAAGTAACAATCGAATCACCTTTTGATACCTTAGTTGATGAAGCTCAAATTGATTATCCCCAGGTAGAAGAAGTTAAAATTAGTGAAGTATTAGCGGAACCTAAAATTCATCAACCAGACATTACAGAACACTTAGTCAGTGAGGAATCTCATAATACTTTTCCGTTTGTTAACCAGGATTATACGGTAAGCCAACCCGTAGATGATACAGAAGGCTCAAACAAACAACTTGATTGGACTAAGAAGAGTGTTGCTGAAAAAATGTTTAAAGCAATTGAGCAGGATTTTGATACTTTAAAATATAATTATGAAGAGAGCGAAAGAAAAACTACTCGAGGACTTTTATATGCATACGTTATAATAGCTGTTTTGCTTGCACTGCTTATTTTTTCATTCTTTAAGTTCAGTTCGGATATTAAAGTTATTGAAAATGAAGTTAAAGACCTAAAGAAAAAAGTTTCTTCTTCTTTGAATCATGAACAGAAAATTATTTTTGATCATCGTTTCTTCTCTTAAAGTTTCTAGCTGCTAAGAAAATAATTATTCCTATAAACAAAACTATAAGCCAGTAACTTTTAAATAAAGCATAGACTGAAGATAAATATAATTCCACAGTTGCAGTGCCGCGTGAAGTCATTAACCAGGTTCCCGCAAATAAACTTAATATTGAAAAAATAACTGAGATACTATTTGCTTTTGTCAATAGGTTTGCAATTAATAAACTTAACCCAAGAATACTAAGCACTACCGGAACAAAGACTGTTCCCAAGTTCAATATCTCAAAACGTGTAAACACAAATAAAATTGAGCCGGAGAGAAATAGAACAGATCCAATTACAACGCCTGTTTTATATTGTTTAAGATATGATGAATAGAAAATGCTTATTCCCCAGAACAGACAAGCGTAAGCCGCAATATCAAATGCACTAAGGGAAACAATACCTATTAAACTTAGAAATGTTACAATGATAAAAAGCAGCAATAAATAAAAATTAACCGATCTAAAATTCATCACAAAATTCTTTGCCCCATACTTGATGCAATAAGATCAGCAGCGAAAACGGCGCTATTGTTGCGCATATCTAAAATAGGATTAACTTCGGCAATTTCTAATGATGACATGCAGCCGCACTCAGCAATAGCTTCCATCAATGAATGCGCTTCTCTGAAATTCAATCCTCCTGGTACAGGTGTGCCAACACCGGGCGCAAAATTCGGATCAATGCTGTCAACATCAAAGCTAACGTGAATATGATTTACCTTTTCTTTGAATTGTTTTAACACACGACTGATGATTCTGTGAATTCCAAGTTTATCAACATCACTCATTGTGTAAACATTTAAGTTTAGTTTTTTTATGTTTAATCTTTCCTGCGGGTCAATACTTCTAGCGCCTATAACCACACAATTTTCAGGTTTTAATTTTGGGGTAAATCCATAAAAGTTAACAAGATCGGGATACCCCAATCCCATCGAAGCAGCGAGCGGCATTCCGTGTATGTTGCCGGAAGGAGTCGTTTCATCAGTATTCATATCTGTGTGTGCGTCAATCCAAATTACACCAAGAGTTAATTTGTTCTTTTCGCAGTAAGATGAAATTCCTGCAATTGTACCAAGCGCCATTGAGTGATCACCGCCGATGCAAAGTGGAAATTTATTTTGCTCCAAAACTTTCTCAACTCGTGTTGCAAGCATTTTAGATGTTTTAAGAATTTCATCTAAATATTTTAGTTTTGGATTAGATACTTTTTGCCGTTCCATAATTTGGACATTAATATCACCAGTATCCTCAACCTTGTAACCAAGCTGTTCAAGCTTACTTTCCAGTCCGGCAATTCTAAGTGCAGAAGGACCCATATCAACACCGCGTCTTCCGGAACCGAGATCAATAGGAAAACCAATTACCGTAACAGTTTGCTGTTTAACTTTATTCATAAAACACTTTTAAATAATGTAAAATCATTTTTATTAAGTTAAAGAGAATGAGGGAAATATTCATCAATACAATTCTTATATTTTAACCACAAATAATATTAATTATTAAAAGACAATTACAACGGACATAAAAATGTTGGGATATGACAGCGAACCATTAATTAGTGTTGGAA
>BS_KBA_SWE02_21mDRAFT_10000386_pt1 | contig 16398 bp, 3 predicted proteins | sample BalSeasSWE02_21m_FD_9196 | JGI IMG/M metagenome (IMG submission 9196)
AAGACCTAGTGAGGTTCCAGGTTATTATGGTAATAATCAAAGTAATNCTAATGAGCCAATGTCTAATGTAGAAATGTTAAAAAAACAAGGTAAAATTTGGGATGAAAAAAGTAACCGTTGGGTAGATCTTGATTTAGCATCTCAAATGCCTATTTTACCAACAGGACAAATTGATAGAAAACCAAATACATCTACATTGCCAACACCAAAACTTTTTTTTGCACCTAATTTTTTAATTAATAATGATGGACCTAGAAATCCAGATAATATGCAATATGGTGGTAATTTAGATATGTTTATTCCTAGAGCACAAAATGGTTTTCAAACTCCTGTAAGTCCAGAAGAATGTCCAATGGGTTCTACTAAAAATACAGCTGGAGATTGTGTAGATTTTATGGGTAAAGTTGTTAAAAAAAGATCTACAGGATCTGACTTTGGAAACAATATTCAAGATATTAAACAACCAGGTGTAATAGATGAAAATTATAAAAATCCATTAACTGGACAAAAACCAGGTGTTATAAAAGGTGCTGATGGAAATCTTAAAATAAATGAACAAACTCCATCATCTAATGATATGTATGCAATAGATGTAGAAAATAAAAGAGATAAAGGAAAACTTGCTTTTGGTGCTAATGCTGATACTAGTGTAAATGAAGCAAGACTACAAACATTTAATGCAGGTGTAGATGTTATAGATGGTATAAGAAAAAATGCAGAAAGTAGAAAAAGAGAAAATGAAATGTATGAAAACTTAAGTTCTAATAATCTATATGCTTCTGACCCTAGTAGAGACCGTGGTGATTATGATACTAATTCAGGATTATATAGACCTGATGAACAAGGTCAAATGTGGAATAGTAGATCTAAACAATTTGGTGGATACATAGATGAAGAAGAATATTATGATCCTTATACAGAAGAAGATGAAGAAGATGAATTAACTTATGCTAAGGGTGGTGAAAAAATAACATACATGTCTGAAGATCAAATTAGAGCTTTTATGGCAGAAGGTGGACAAGTTGAATTTTTATAAATAATTAATTATGTACTATAAAGTAAAAATAAAATCTTTACCAAAAGCAAAAGTTGGCTATCAAGTAGATGGTTCTTTAAAAAATGATGTGTTATCATTTGGTGATAGTAACACTAATTTTAAAGATCATTCTAATATTAAGGTTACTAAAAGTATAACTGCAGTACCTAGAAAAGATGCTAACTTAGAAGCTGAAGGTGGGGAAACTGTAATAGGTAATATAGATGGTAGTAAAATACCTTCATTTTTTAATATAGAAGGTCCAAGACATACTAAAGGTGGTGTACCATTAAATCTTCCGGATGATAGTTTTATTTTTAGTGATACCAGAGCTATGATGATTACAGATCCGGTATTATTAAAAATGTTTAACATGCCTACAAAAAAAGGTGGTTATACTCCTGCAGAAATGTCTAAGAAATTTGATATTAATAGATATAGAGAAATCTTACAAGATCGTAATTCAGATAAGTTAGATATAAAAACTGCTGAAATGATGATTAAAAATTATGTTATTAAATTAGGTGCACTTGCTCTTGCTCAGGAATCTAAAAAAGGATTTCCTCAAGGAATTCCTAAGTTATCTGAACCATACATGGAAGCTAATGGTATTACTGAAGAAGATTTAATACCTAAAAAAGAAGATCCAAAAGGTCAACAGCAATCTAAAAATAATAACATGCCTCAAGAAGAGGAAGAAGAAGTTACAGAAATGCCTAATGGTGAACCAACTGCACAACCACAAGAAGAAATGATGCAGTATGGTGGTGGTATAAGAAGATTAAGAAGAGCTCAAGAAGGAATGCAACAACCATCTGAAGAAGAAATGATGATGATGCAACAACAAGCTCAACAACAGCAACCACAACAAGGTGGTCAAGATCAACAAATGATGCAGATTATGCAACAAGTTGCAGAAGCTTTACAACAAGGTGCTGAACCTGAAGAATTAACTGTTGAGTTATTACAAGGTCAAGTTCCTCCTGAAGCAATTATGCAAATTTTTGCAGAATTGGGAATGCCTCAAGAACAAGCACAACAACTAGTAATGGGTGTTATACAACAAATGCAAGGTGGGCAACAACAAGATCCAAGACAACAACAAATGTCTGAGGAAGAAATGATGGCTATGCAGCAACAAGACCCAAGACAGATGCAACAAGCTCCTATGGCAGCTTATGGTATGTCTATGGGTGGATATGATATGCCTTTCTATGATGATCCATATGAAATGGCTTATGGTGGTATGCCTAAGTATGTTACAGGTGGTCCTGGTGATCCTGGTGATAGAAAAGTAACTAGAGATGAATTTGGAAATAAAAAGTATGATAAATATAAAATAGATCCAAAAAATAAAAATAGAAAAACTTTAAGTGAAGAATCAAGTATTTCTGGTGGAAAATTAGAAGGTACAGCACCTGGTGGAGGAAGTAATCCAAATTTAGTAGCTGATTTATGTTCTAGTATGAAAAAGAAAGGTAGTGTTTATTATGGAAAATCTGTAGATGAAGTTATAGCATATGCATTAGGACATTTAAATAAACCTAAATATGCAAATGCAAGAGTTAAAATTGCAACACAATTAGAAGCTTGTCGTCAAAAAGGTGAAATGACTTTAAAAGATGCAATTATTACAGATGACGAAGGTGATACACCTTGTCTTTGTAAAAAAACTGATGGTAGTGTATATACAGATAAAGAAGGTAATACTAAACAAGCTAAAATAGTAGATGGTGTTTGTCAAGAATATGACCCATCATGTTATGAAACAACAACAACTCCATGTGTTGAAGGATCAGATGAATATAAAGCAAAACAAAAAGAATGTGCTGATGCTGGTAAAAAATTTGATGGTCCAAACTGTAAATGTGTAGAAACTACTGAAGGATGTAAAGAAGGTACAGATGTTTATAACAAAGCAAAAGCTATTTGTGATGAAAAAGGTGAAGAATTTGATCCTTCAATTTGTGATTGTGCAACAACTCCTGGTGAAAGAAAACCTCCTGAATGGTGGTTACAAGATAATGTAAATACTATGGGTGCTGTATCTGATTTAGCAAGTATTAAAAAATATATGCCATGGGAAGCAAGAGTTGATCTTGAAGAACCAAGACCTACATTTTTAGATCCTACAAGAGAATTAGGTGCACAATCTGAACAAGCTAATATTGCTTCTCAAGCTTCTGCATCTTTTGCAGGTGCTCAAGGATTAGGTGCAAGAAATGCTGCAACTCAAGGAAATGCAGCAGCTCAAGCAGCAAATACTTTAAGTAATATAAATAATCAGAATGTAAACATAGCAAACCAGTTTGAAGGTACACAAGTAGGTATAAGAAATCAAGAGTCTATGTTAAATCAACAAATGGCAAATAGAGTTTTTGATAAAAATACTATTGCTAATCAACAGTTTGATAATGCTAAGTTACAAGGTAGACAAAACTTAAGAAATGCATATAATAATGCAGTAACTAATAAATGGAAAACAGATGCTCTTAATCAAATGTATCCTAACTATCAAACTAGACCTGGTGTTGGTGGAAGAGTAATATATACTCCAACTGATAAAACACTTGATAGTACAAAAAGAAAAAATACTTATGCAGATGCAGAAGAACATTGTAAAGATCAATCAGGTAATGCTTTAAACAATTGTATTAAAATTTATATGGACAACCATAAATATGGTGGTGAATCATTTGAATATGGAGGTTATGTATATACAGTATATCCTAATTATTAACCAACTAAATTTTTAAAGTTTATTAAACTTATAAAATTTTAATATATTTACAATATAGATAAAGATAAATTATGGCAACGTACATTCAAGGTGTAACAGATTATATTCCACAGTATCAACCTTTTGAGCCTGACTATAATTTTTATTCTAACATAATGCAGACTAAACAGTCTCAATATGATAATAATTGGAAAGCTTTAAACAGTATGTATAGTGAATACTATAATGCTGATTTAACAAGAGATGGTAATATAAAAAAAAGAGACACATATTTAAAAGACATTGAGTTTAATTTAAAAAGAGTATCTCAACTAGATTTATCTTTAGAACAAAATGTTAATCAAGCTTCTCAAATATTTAAACCTTTTTATGAAGATGCTGCTTTAATGTCTGACATGGTTAAAACTAAAAAAGCTAAATCTCAAATTTCTCTTGGTGAAGGTTATTTAAGTAAAATTGATCCAATACAAAATAAAAAATATTGGAGTGAAGGAGTAGATAAAATCAAGTTTGAATTACAAGAATTTAAAGATGCTACTGATGAAGAAGCTGGAAGTATTGAGATATCAAACTATACTCCTAATAGAGATATTACTGCAGAACTTAGTAAAATTACTAAAGATTTTGGAAATGTACAGTTTGCACCTGAATTTAAAAATGGTTATATAATAACAACAACTAATGGTGAAAAGTTAGTTGAACCTTTATATAAATTATATGAAGCTAGTCTTGGTGATGATCCAGGAATACAAGATTGGTTTAGAACTAAAGCATATGTAGAGAGAAAAAGATATGGTGTAACTAATGCAGCACAGTTTGGAGGAGATAAGAATAAAGCAGAAATGAAATATTTAGAAGAACGTTTTACTGTTCTTAAAGATCAAGCTGTTTCTCAATATGATCATTTAAATGAAGTTAATACAAATTATGATGCTCAGTTACTAGACTTAGAAAAACAAAAAAAAGAAAATAAAGGTGGACCAAATATTGATAAAGAAATTGCTCAACTTAAATTAAATAAAGACATAAATACTAAAGTATTAAATAGAGCAAAAACAAATGCTGACATCATGAAAGAAACTGTTGATGCTGATGGTAAATTTAAAAATCCTTATGGTGATGTAAAATCTTTAAGATGGAAAGTAGATAATGGAATAGCAGCTTCTTTAATGCAAAAACAATTTTTAGAAGATGCTAATTTATTTGCTTTAAAAAATATGAAAACTGATGTTAAAGTTGATCAATATAAACTTGCATCTTATAAAAATCAATTAGAAAGCCGTCTTGTTGCTCAAAGAAATGCAGCAACTATGAATGCAGCACGTACAAGAGCTAATGCTACAGTAAAAGCAGCAAATATTAAAGCTGCTGCTGATAAAGAACTTCAATATAATAAATACTTAGTTGATACTGATCAAGGTTATTATACTAATGATGCTAATGGTAACATAGTTGTTGCAAAATATAAAAATCAAAATGAACCTTTTTCTGAACCTCAAGGTTCACTTAAAAGTGGTAGTGTTACAGATGAAACAAATAAGTATTATCAAAAAATGAAAGTAGATACACAAATGCTTATTGGTGAAAATAATGCTCAAGGTGTATTAAAGAACATGACTCATATGTTAAATGATTTAGTTTCTAGTAACAAAATGAGTCAAGCAGAAGCTACTGAAATTTTAAGTTATAGTAAAAATAAAAAAGTTACTTTAGATGCATTTGACAAACAAATAAAAAATGATAAATCAATAAATTGGTATTTAACAAATAGAATTGGTGACAATGATCTTAAAAAAATTGTAAATAGATTTAATAATTATATTTCAAATCATAAAGGAGATAGTACTTTTAAAACATTTCAAAAAGATAATGAACCATATAAAGCTTATGTAGCTGGTAAATTAACCTTAGATGATACTTTTAGATATTTAGAAGAAACTGAAAAGTGGAAAATAAAAACATCAAAACTTATTGAAAGTAAAATAATGAATGAACTTACTGGTGAAAATAGAGCTAATGTTCAATATTTATTTGATGAAAGTGGAAATAAAAGAACAAAAGAAGAATATTTTGCTGCATTAGAAAAAGCAGGAAGATATACTTATGATGGAAGATCTTATTGGGAAAAGTTTAAAGATATGATACCAGGTGTTGGTAGATCTGAAGGTGGAGATTATGAAGAGTATGATTTTTTTAATACAAGAGCTAATAAGTTATATAGTGATAGTGACTTTTTAAAAAATAATGATGCTGGTTTGCGTGGAACTGGTACTGGTATAGCAGTAGATGCATTAACTTCAATTGTTGTACATCCTAATAATCCTGTTGGTAGAGCTTATTGGGGAGAAGCCATGTATGATTTAGAAAATGGATTTGACTTTCAAAATTCTAAAACTGATGGAGTTTCTTTTATGGGTTATAGTTCTGATGCCTATAATAAATCTATATCTGATCTTAAAAGAAATGATTTAGGTTTACAAATATTAAATAAGTTTAAAGCAGACATTGATAATCCTAAAAGTAAATTTGGAGTAGTTAAACTTACTGTATTACCTATTGCAGGTAGTAGAAGTAATATAGGAGGTTATACTTTAAGACCTCCTATAGAGTGGATTACTGAAAATACTCGTCAATTAAATACTGATGGTTCAGTTAAAAAATCAGGAATATTAAGTCAAAATCAAGCAGATTTAGCATTAAAAAATGGTATTACATATATGATGCAAAATAAAGAAATGCAAAGTCAAATGTATAAAAATTATTTTGAAGATCCTCTTGCTGCAAATATTAGTAAAGGTAAACCATATAAATATGAAGATCTTACAGATCCTGATTATAAATTTCAAATTAATAAAAGTTTAGGAGGTCCGAGTGATTTTACTGTAACAGGTACTTTTCCTTTTATTGATCCTAATACTGGTAAAAAAACAATTGAAACTTTTACTGAAAGCTCAACTGTTTATGGAAATCAGTTAACTGAATTTAGAAATTCATTAGTTAATNAGTTTTTTCCAAATCTTAAAGATGATTATTTTACTACTTTTCAACAATTGAATAGTTATGGCATTAAATAACAATGAAGAAGGTTTTAATCCTCTTGATACATTAGGACCTGCTGTAGGAAGTATAAATTCTCTTAATCCAGATGCTAAAAATTATACTCCATTTGAAGGTGATCCAATTGATTTTGGTAAAGCAAATCCTCCTGCTTTAGAAAATCCATTAGTTCCAAAAGGTTTAGTTAATCAATCAAAAANNNTANNAAAATATATTGTAGGNANACCTCCAAAAAAAGGTGGTATTGCATATAATAGTAAAGGTATAGATCCTAAACAAAAAGTTTCTTTAATTAAAAATTATTTAACATCATTATCAAAGTCACATGCACAAAAAGGTTCAACTGCAAAATTATATTCTTATAATGCCGGAAGTAATGGAAATGCACACTTTAAAAGATACTATGCATATGGAGCAAAAACATTTGATAAAATAGGATTTAATCCTATGAAAGATAATGAATCTACTTTTAATGAAAATACTTCTGCATGGCAAGATTTTGGTAGACAATTAACACATTCTTTTGTACCATTGTTTACAAGAGGTTTTGTTGCTGGACCAAAAAGTTTATTAAAAATGATTCATGGTGATTTTACTAGTGGTGATTTAGATGATGCTAGAGAATATGAAGAAGCAGCTGCTATTGGTACATCTACTAAAAAAGGTTTAGTGCCTTTTTTTAGTAATACATTTATGAACTTTGGTTATACTGCCGGAATTATTTCTGAAATAGTAACTGAAGAAATTGCTGCTGGTCTTTTGGCTCCGGTAACAGGAGGTTTAAGTTTTTTAGGAGCTACAAAAAATTCTATAAGTAATGTATATAAAGCAGCAAAAGGACTTAAGTTTGCTAAAGATGCAGAAAATACAATACAAACTGTACAATCTTTAAATAATTTAAAAAATGCAAATTCATTTTGGAAAGATGCAAATTATCTTTTAGATACTCCAGTAGGTTCTTTTCTTAATCCAGTAAATAATGCTAGAAGATCATTTCAAAATGCTAAAGCATCTAATCTTACAAATTTAGCTACAACTTTTAGAACTGCAGGTGGATTTTATCAAGATGTAAGAAGTATAAATGCAGCTATATCTGAATCTAGATTAGAAGCAGGAATGGTTCAGGATAAGGTTTATAATAATAAATATGATCAATTCTATTTAAGAAATAAAAGAGCTCCAACTAATGAAGAACAGGAGGATATGACTAAAGTTTCTGTAAAATCTGGTTTAGAAACTTTTTATAAAAATGCTGGATTAATATATGGAACAAATAAAATAACTTTTGGAAATATTTTAAATAAAGGTGGTATAAAAAATTACTTTAAAAATGCTACTCAAGATATAATGAATGTTTCACATAAATCTTTTGGTAGCATAGGTAAAGTATTATATGATAAAACAGCTAAGAAATTTTTATATGAAACATCTGTTGGATATCAAGGTTTTAAAAATTTAGCAAAAAGTTGGATGAAACAACCTCTTTCTAAATCAGTACTTGGTTCTGTTAAATATTTTAAATCTAATTTTTCTGAAGGCTTTCAAGAAAATGCACAAGAAATTATTGCAAGAGCTAATGAAAAATGGTATACTGATTCTTATAATAGCCCTTATTTAAAAGCAAGTCTTTTTAATAATGCTGTTAATAGTATTAACTTAAAAAATAATTCAGGAACACCATTGAGTATTTATAATGAAGAACTTAATAAAGAATTTTCAGCACAAGGATTTGAAACTTTTGCTTCAGGTTTTTTTATGGGAACATTGGGTGGAGGCATGAATAAAACTTTTTCATTGTTACAAAATGCTTATGGAAGAATTTTTGATAAAGCAGGTTATAAAGCTTGGACAGAACAAAAAGAAGCAGTAACAAATACTTTGGTAAATGAATTAAATAAGATTGATATAAATGATTTATTATCTAATAGATATGTAAATGCAGGTTCTCAAGATACATTATCTTTAATAAAAGAACAAGCCAATACAAAAGAATCTAAAGATGCTGAGTTAGATTCATTAATTAACCAAGTTTCTACTATGATAAAAACTGGTTCTTCTGAAATTTTTCAAGATAAATTAAAATCATTAAGAGAGGTTTCTGATGAAGCATTACAAGAAGAATTAAAGTTTGATGATATAAAAGATGCTGAAAGATATAGATTAAAAATAGATAAAACTATAAGTAAAATTGATTCTATAAAAGAAGCTTATGAAATTGTTTCTGAAAATTTTCCTAATCCAATAAATAATGACAACATGCCTGATAGGAGTGATCCTAATTATGTAGAAGCTGCTGCTCTTAGAAATGGTTGGGATGTTGCTGTTAAAAATATTGTTTATGCAAATGAAGCATTTAAAGATGTTGCAAATAGAATTAGTAGTATTAAGCAAACTTATTTAAAAAACAGTACTTTAAAAAATGTAAGTAGTTCAAAAATTTCACCATTATTTCAAGTTAAATTATTAGCTGATAGTATTAATTCTTTTGAGTTAGAATTAGACATGTTAAAAAGAGGAGTTAAATCTAAAACTTCTACAACCATAGAGTCAGATAAAATTAAAATAAATGANTTAGAAGAAGAAATTTCAAATTTAAAAGAGTTTAAAGTTTCATATGATGCATTTAATAGATTTACTAATAGATCAGAATATACTAAAGAAGTTCAAGAAGAACTTCAACAAGATACAGAGCAAGATATTACTGCTGAAGATATTGAAGAAAAAATGTCTAAGCTATATGGTAAAGAAGATGATGAAGAAAAAATGGTTGAACTATTAAGCAATCTTAAAAAATCTCATGATTCTTATTTACGTACATTAGCAAAAGCTCAGGATACTAATATTTTTAGTACAGAATTAGATGATGCTTTCGTACAACTTGTAGACTTTTATAAATTAAACAAAGACTCTAGAAATTTAGCATCTCATATAGAATTACTTAGTGATCCTGAAAATTTTTATGGATTAGTTAGAAAAAATACAGAATGGTCTAAAAGACTATATAAAAATAGAAAAAAATATTTTAGAGATTTAGTTAAGCAAGAAATTGCTAATATTGAAAGTAATGCATTATTAAATGCAATGGCTGATGAAGGCCTTTATATGAGTGCTAATGACTATTCTGACTGGCAAACATTAAGAACTAGACCCTCTGAGTTTTTTAATTCAATAGACGGAGAAGTTTATAAAATAGATACTGTAAAATATAATGAAATATATGATAAGTATTTATCAAAAGATAGAGATTTAAAAGCAAAATCTAAATTTTCAGAAGTAAGTAATGTAATAGCTGATTATACTGAAGAACTTGTTAAACTAGAAGAAAAAAAACAAAATGAAATTGATCTTTTAGAAAAAATAGTTACAAAAATTCCTGAAGAATCTATTAAATTAAAAGGAAATGCTAAATCAATTAGTATTAAAAATGTTGATGAAATATTAAATACTAATTCTTATATTGAACTTACTCCAAAAAATTCTGAAACAACAATAATATTATACAAAGATGATCAAGGAGTATTAAGATACAATGATGAAACAGGAGATGTATATGATTTAAATGATAAAACTAAATTTACTGAAAACAAAGTTTACTCTGAAAAATTAATTCCAGATCCAATAAAAGTAGCTGAAATAGAAAATAGATATGCTAAAGAAAAATTAGATATTATTGAAAACTTTAAAACTTCTAGAAGTCTAACTAATTTAGAATTTGAAGATCCATATATTATAGGTGAATCAGATTTTAAATCTATGTCTGATGGATTAAAAGATAAACTTTATAAAGATTTTCAAACTACATTACCAAATAAAACAACTGAAGATAAAATAAATGCTCCTGATGATTCTTCAAAAGCATTTCAAGATTGGGTTAATACTGATGCTTCTGCAAAAACTATTATTGATGCTTTTAATAAAGATATTGAATTAATATCAGAATTTACTTTTCAAAATAATGATAAAACTGTTAACACTAATGATTTAAGTACTAATCAAATAATAGATATTGTTAATGAAAAAAGTAAACAATTAAATAAATTAAAAGAAGACTTATCTAAACTTAAAGAAGATGATCCTAATTATAATATTAAAAAATTAGAAATTGAAACTTTAAGTGAAGAAACAAAAAAATTACTTAAAGTCAATAAGTCTAGAAGTTTACAAGAAAGAACTACTCCTCAAAAAAAGGTAATTAAAGAAATAGAAAAACTTATAGAATTAAATAAAGCAGTTCAAAAAGATTATATACTTACTGAAGATGACCCGGTAACTGGTCTTAAAAAAGGAGATAAAGCATACTTAATAAATAACTTAATACACAGACGTGTTACTAATGCTATACAAGCTTATTTAGAAAAATATGAGTATAGTAGTTATAAATTAGTAGAAAAATCATATGATGATACTATTAGAGTAAATGGTCTTAATGAAGCTTCTGTAGATGCTTTTATTAAACTTTTAAAAGATGGAGGTGCATCAGGTATTAATGATAAATTATTTACTGAGCTAGCTAAAGATATAAAATCTTTTATAACATCTAATGTAGTAAATAATAAAATTGAATCTTTAAATGAGCAAATTAAAACTTTAAAAGAAAACATTGCATTATCTAAAAAAGCAAAAAATGGAGATAGAGTTGAAATCTTAAATACAGAACTAAAAGCTTTAACTGCAGAACTAGCTGCTTTAGGGTCTACAGATACTAAAGCTGATATAGATAATGAAGAACTTTTTGATAAAGTATTAAATTTAATATCAGAAAAATCTTATGAAGATGGAAGAGTAGCTGGTAACTATGTAGATTTAATTAAAGATTATTTTCAATATGGAAAAAAACCTGTGTTTGATGAAAAAATAATTTCTAAAAAAGCATATGATGAATTATTTAATGATGATACTGGATATATAGTTCAACTAGATAAGAAATTTAAAGATGAAGGTTACTATATTGTAGGTAATAATTTAGTTGTTTGGGATTCTAATATTGTTACTAAAGAAGGTAAAAAAGATAGGATTGCTGGAGAAATAGATTTAATTGTAGTTGATAAAAAAGGTAATGCATTTATTATAGATATCAAGACAGGTTCTAGAAGTAAGTGGACAAATTTTAATCAACCAACACTTAGTTTTGATAATAAAAAATATTCAAAAAGAAATGAATATACTTTACAGCAAGCAGTATATAGAGAATTATTAAAAAGACAAACTGGTGTTGAAACAGCAATAGGTTTACTTCCAATAGAAAGAGAATCTGATAAAGAAACAGATCAAATTATTTCTGCTAAAAAACCATTAGCAGCAGGATTAGCAAAAGAAGTAATTTATGAATTTGATGATGAAGGTAAGGTTAAGAAAAATAAGTTTAAAGATCCTAAAGGTGATAAAGATTTTGAAGAAAAAAGATTTAAACCAGGTCCTAATAATGCAATTAATGATGTATTTATTCCTCTTTCATTAGAAAGTGTTGCGGAAGAAATAGATGATTTATTAAAAACTAAAGATAATTCAGTACCTTTATCTGATGAAGTTAAAGAAGAATTTGTTAGTCCTATAGAAGTTAATTCAAGATATTTTAAAAATAATAAAGATTATACACAAGTAACAGTTATGAAAGTTGATGGAGATAAAATTACTATAAAAGGTAATAGAAAAAATTCTAAAGAAACTATAGTTAGTACAAAAGATTTATTAAATAAAGAACTTTATTTAACGTCTGAAGATATTGATAAATTAAAATCTGAAGAAAGTAATTATGAATCTAGTGAGTCTGAAGAGACTATTTTAAAAGAATCACAAGATACAGTAGGTGACTTTATAAAAGATACAGAGCTTACAAATAATTCTTATTCTGCATTACAAAAAGGAACAAAGAAAAAAAATGAAGATGATTTATTAACCGAAATTAAAAACTGTCAATAATGATTACTTGTTCAATTAATAATCCTAAAATTGTTAGTTTATTATATTCACACATACTTTTTGAATTAAAAGAAACTCCTAAAGGAAAAACTTTTAATCATGATGTTTATTTAAAAAACTTATATAAAAAGTTTGCTGAAGCTACTTCACCTGAAGTAGCAGCTAAATATTTGCAATCTGTACCAAGATTAATTATTCATGCAGCAATTACTTATTTTGAAGAAACTGATGTTGATTTTAAAACTTTAAAAGACTTAAGTAAAAGTTTTAAATCAGATAATGCAATCAATACAATAATTAATACTTTATCAGATAAAAAAATAAACTTAAAAAATATTATAGATAGAATAAAATCAAATGAACTTGAAGAAGAAGATGATGAAAATGAAATACCAGAACCTTCTAGTAAATCAAAAAGATTATTAACTGCTTCTCCATTAAGTGGCACATTACAAACATTAAAATCTCAAGATCCTAATAAAAAGTTAATAATAGAAGAAGATGATCCAGGTAAAGCACATATAGTAAAAGCACTTGAAAATATATCAGCTTCTCAAAATATGGAAGAGGATTTGTATACTGTTATGTATCAGGGTAAAAAATTAATGTTTAAACCATTTGTTTTAAATGATTTTTTTACTAAAAATGAAAATCTACTTGATCCAACTACTATAACTGAAGTTAATGATTCTAGATATTTATCAACAAAAGGACTAAGTAAAAAAAATGTAGTACAAGCAAATGAAAAAATAATCTTAGTAATTACTGATGAAAATGGTAAGTTTTTATATTTTGACAAAGATGGTAATTTAGCTGAAACTGGTAAAATTGTTTATCAGTTTATGAGAAATGCTTCTATTGAAAATAATAAAATAGTTGTAAAAGATTTTTATGGTAAAGCTATAACTATACAGTCTGCAGAAACTATATTTAAAAATACTTATGATCCAGAAATAAACGGTTCTACAGCTGAAGATAAGGCTTTATTTCTTAAAGAAATCAAAGACACTTTAAAAAAAGAATCAGAACAACTGTTAGATTTACAAAACAGAATTATTAAAAATAAAGAAGACTTTTTATTACCAATAACAAATATATCAACCGGTATTACAGAAAATAAAATTAGTGATACATATAAGTTAAATGCTTTAATAGATAGTAAATTATTAAATAAAGATAGTTTAAAAACTATTGATGCTACATCTAAAAAAGCAACTATATCTTTTAAAAATGAAAAAGTTGAAATTGACAGAATGAAAATGTCAGATCAACTTGTACTAAAAATTACTAAAGTTTTAACTAATAAAAACTTAAAAAATAAAGTAAAATTAAATTTTGTAAAGCAGTTTTTATTTTTAGATTCTAAAGGTAAAAGAAACTTTTCAATTAAAGAAGATGGTCCTAATTTAATATTTAATATACTTGATAAAAACTCTCAAGAAATAGTTGAAGAATTAAATTTATCTGAGGTAACTGAAGATAATATTGAAAACTATGAAACTAAAATTAAAGATACTTTTTTTAATCAAATTCCATATCTCTTTTATAATAATGAAATCATTAAAGGAAATCATGTTTATAATGACTATAATACAGAAACAAAAGAAATTGTTCAAGCAGATTATTTAGATTTAATTATTAGTCTAAATCCTGATATAAAATTTATAAACATATCTAATGATGTTTTTAATTTTGTAGTAAATTTTTCAGCAGAAGATGTATCTTTTGATAACTTAAAAGAAAGTGTAGAATCTAATGAAGTTGAATCTGAGTTATCTTATGATTATTTTTTAGAAAAAGCTAGAAAAAAAATTGCAGATGGTTTTGTTACTAATAGTCAAGGATTTTCTTTTAATGAAAATTTAAGTTTTGTATTGTTTAATATTATTAAAACAGCTCTTGATAAAGGAGAATTTGATACTCAAGAACAATTTACAAAAATTATAAATGAGTGGACAGACATGTCAAGTTATAATGGACAACCTTCAGCCATTACTAATAAACAAAGAGAATTTTTTAGAAGTCAATTTTTAGCTTTACCTAAAGAAAAAGTTGAGTCTAAAGAAGTTAAAGAAATAACATCAGAAACAGATGTTATTCAAAACACTATTGTTCCAGGAGCAGCTAGTCCAACTGATACTGATACGGATACTGGTATTGATATAAATGATGATATACTTAAAGGCCTAGATAGAAAAGGGTTTAAAAAAGAAAAAATAACAAAAGAACAACTTGAAGATATTAATACTTGGTGGAATAGTAAAGCACTTGAACCATTACGAAAAGTAATTTCTTTTAAACAAGTGTTTAACTTAGTTAATTCAGATGTTTATGCAACATTTATAGTTAATGCAAGTAAAATAGCTAATCCAGATGGAAGTTTAGCAACTATAGCAGTAAATAGAAAACAAGGAGATATATTCCAAAATCTTACTTTGTATCATGAAGCATGGCATATATTTTCACAATTGTTTTTAACTCCTCAAGATAAAATTAAATTATATACTGAGTTAAGAAACTATACTGATTCAAAAGGAAATAAGCCAAATATAAATAAATCTTATTTAGAGTTAGAAGAAATGTTAGCTGAAGATTTTAGGAATTATGCTAAAAATCAAAAGCCGAATCCTGAAACACCAGTTAAAAATACTTTGTTTAGAAAAATGCTTAATTTTTTAAAAGCATTATTTGGTAAACTAAATGTTTTTTCTAAAAAAGATATACTTGTTGATAGCATGAATTCTCCTATGGCAAAAGACTTGTTTAATAAGTTATATATAGGAGAGATTAATAGTTATAAACCTTTAATAGAAAATGCTGTATTATTTGAACTTGATAGTGGAATTAGAAAAGTTAATAATCCTTCTATAAATATATTAAGTAATCAAGATTCTTTAGAAGTAACCATGACAATAGATAATATATGGGCTGAACTATTGAGTGATATATATAATAAAAGAAAAGCAGCTGGAAAACAAAATTTAAAAGCAGCTAATGTTTTATTTTTAAAAGGTGTTGAACAAAAAGAATATTTATATAGAGAAACTAAAAAAATTCTAGAAGATAAACTTAAAAAAGAACAAGAAAAATTTAATAAAATAGAAGGTATAACTGAAGATTATACAGAATTAATTACTGATTCTATATCAGAAACTGTTTTAAGTCCTGAACAATCTGTTATACTTGATAATATAAGAATATTACAAACAACACTTAATAACTGGGGAAATAAAAGTTCAGGTGTAATTAAGTATCATTCAGAAAATAGTGATTTTAAAACTTCAAAAAAAGTATATGATATTACAGTAGATGCAAAAGAAGAAACAGAACAAGAAGAAGGAGTTGATGAGATAACAATAGATGCTGTACCTGGAAAAATATCACTTCAGGACATGTTATCTAAAGAAACTATATATGTAATAAAATCTTTATTTAAAGTTGTTAAAAACAAAAATGGAGATATTAGCACACCTGTTGATAGATTTGGATTTAAAGAAAGAGCTGATTTTTCAGATATATTTAATATGTTATATGGAATAATTGGTAATATATCTAATAGAGATGAAGCATATAAAAAATTAGAAAAAGAATATAAAAAATATCCAGAATTAAAACAATTCTTTGAAGAAAAATATCCTGAACCTAA
>BS_KBA_SWE02_21mDRAFT_10000387_pt1 | contig 16377 bp, 19 predicted proteins | sample BalSeasSWE02_21m_FD_9196 | JGI IMG/M metagenome (IMG submission 9196)
CCTGCTTTGAGCCATTATTATATGAGATGCTATTAAAAAAGACAAACATATATAGATACTTGTTTTTGAGGTCATATAGTGTGTGTTTTTAAATTAATATTTAAATAAATTAAATCTATGTATTATAAGATATCCAAATATAATGTATTCAATAAAGACTTGTTATTCAAAATATTTTAATTGAAAACACCTCATTTAATGAGTGATTTTTAATTCTATAACCCATTAAAAAGAACTTTTAAACTCTTCAATAATTTGTTGAGCAGCTTTTACAGGTGAAATTTTATTAGAAATAATCTGCTTTTCCAAAGTTTTTAAATGGCTTGCAATATTTTTAGAACCATAAAACAAACGTTTTAATTCTTCATTAATATTGTTATACATCCAATTAATTTGTTGATGGTTTCTGTTTTTTAAGAAATAACCATTTTCATCAACCTGTAGTTTAAACTTCACAATTTCATCCCAAACATTTGAAATTCCAATGTTTTTTATAGCTGAAGCAGTGCTTACAACAGGACTCCAGCCAGATTCAGATTGTGGAAAAATATGCAATGCGTTTTGATATTGCAAACGTGCCATTTCACTCATACGAATATTATCGCCATCGGCTTTATTAATCACCACCATATCAGCCATCTCCATAATGCCTTTTTTAATACCTTGCAATTCATCACCAGCACCTGACAGCATTAACAATAAAAAGAAGTCTGTCATTCCATGTACCGCAGTTTCACTTTGCCCTACGCCCACTGTTTCAATTAAAACAACATCATAACCATTCGCTTCACATAAAAGCATGGTTTCACCAGTTTTGTTGGCAACACCACCCAAAGTATCACCAGATGCTGAAGGACGAATATAAGCTTCTTGCATATTGGCCAACTCCTCCATTCGGGTTTTATCACCTAAAATACTTCCTTTTGAACGTTGACTGCTTGGATCAATCGATAAAATAGCAACACGTTTTCCATGAGTAATTAAATATTTTCCGAAGGCTTCAATAAAAGTACTTTTACCAACACCTGGAACACCTGTAATACCAATTCTAATGGAGTTTCCCGAATGTGGAAGAATAGATTGAACAATTTCTTTCGCTAGTACTTTATCACTTTCTAAATTACTTTCAATAACGGTAATTGCTCTGGATAACAGCACTCTATCACCTTTTAAAACACCTTCAATATATGCTTGTGCAGTTAACCTACCTTTTGGTTTATACGTTTTCATTAATGTTGAATCTAACAGCCATTTTAAAATTTATTGTTTGAAATAAAATAGCTTTAATAATTAAATATTATATTCAGAAAATAATCTTTTTTTGATAAATTTTAGCTTTTAAAACTAGCATAGTTGTCTATTTTCTATTTCCTAAAATTCTCAATAAAAACAAAAATAAATTAATGAAATCTAAGTACAAAGTTAAGGCTCCTAAAATGGCGTTTTTCTCCATACTCTCTTCATTTTCAAAACCATTTAATGCAATTCTTTTTAATTTTTGGGTATCATAAGCTGTTAAGCCAATAAATATTGCAACTCCTAAATAGGAAATAACCCAAGACATCATTTCACTTTGCATAAACATATTTACAACTGAAGCGATTATGACACCTATTAAAGCCATAAAAGCTAAATTTCCAATTTTTGTTAAGTCACTTTTAGTAAAATAACCATAAATACTCATAATCCCAAAAGTTCCGGCAGTAATCATAAATGTTGAAGCTATTGATGCTGAAGTATAAGCCAAAAATATAACCGCCATAGTAAGTCCGTTTAAAACTGTATATGCTAAAAATAATAACGTTGCATTATATGAACTCAATTTGTTAATTCTAGCCGAAATATATCCTACCAATGCTAATTCTCCAATGATGATTCCAAAAAACAATATCTTACTTCCAAAAATTGCTTGAACCATTGCTTCTGATTGTGAAGTTATATAAGCAACTATACCTGTAAGCAATAATGCTATAGCCATCCAGTTATACACTTTTGTTAAATAAACTGAAACACTCTGACTTAAGTCTAACTGTTTTTGGGTAAATTTTGAATCTGGTAAATTGTTTTCCATAGTTAAGATTATTTATAAAAAACAAAAATAGCACTCTAAATTCGTTATAAAAAATAATCTTAAAAATCTTTTTTTCGAAGTTTTAAATTCATTCTAAGCACAGGAATTAACACCCAAAAAACAAGAATAGACATGGAAAGTAGCATTCCTAAATTGGTTCCAAAAAACTTTCTAAAAACAGCTCCAGTATAACCCAACAGTGCTGAAATATCAAGTTTTAATAAAATTAAAATTCTAGATAAATCTATTGGATTAAGCATAGTCGCAATTAATGAAAATTTGTCTAACGGATATTCATCAAACATCACTAAAGAAATTAAGAAAACACCATCATAAATAACTGCCAGAAACAACCACATTAAAATAGCATAACCAAAACCTTTTATTTTATTCTCAGTAGAAAGTGCAATGTTGTATGAAAGTGCTACAAATATGAAATTTAAAAAAGAACCTACAACTAACAGCAATCCGAAATTAAAAATAGCAGCAGATTTAAACAAACCATACAATACAAATGGAATTCCTAAACCCAACACTAAACTCAAGGTTAAAGAGATGGAGATTCCTAAATATTGACCCATAAAAATCTTTTTTCTATTGATAGGTTGCGCCAATAAAAGTTCTGTAAATTCTCTAGAATTGTAATAGTACATTACGCCAAAAATGGTTCCAATAAGTGGTGTTAAAACAATAATTATATTCATTAAAGTAATTACAGCCTTATTTACGTCGTTGTTTAGAAATAACAATACAAAACCTAGTATTAAATAGAATAAAAAGTACACATAGCTCCAACGGCTGCGCATTAAATCGTAAAAACTGTATTTTAATATTTTAAGCATATTGTTTCGCTATTAAATTGGCAATTGCATGTTCTAAATTGTCGTTATTGGTTTGTTTTTTAAGCTCATCAACAGTTCCTTTAAAATATATTCTACCGTCTAATAAAAATACAATTTCATCAGCAACTTCATTTACAAAACTCATAATATGGGTAGTAATTAAAATTGTTTTTCCTTTGGTTTTTTCTTTTTGAATAAGCTCTTTTAAGTGAATTAAAGCAATTGGATCTAGACCATTTGTAGGTTCATCTAAAATAATTAAATTGCTGTCAAACATAAACGTTAAAACAATGTTCACTTTTTGTTTTGTTCCACCAGAAAGATTTCCTAACTTTTTTTGAAGCGAATCATCCAGTCCAAAAAGTTTGATTAAATCTTGTTCGTTTGATTGTTTTGGACGTAAATTTTTCACCATTTCAATCAACTCTTTCACGGTTAGATTCGGTGGAAAATTTGCTATTTGTGGTAAATAGTTTAAATCGTTTCTATAGTCCCATTTCCCTAAAACGCTTTTGTTGTTATAGGTAATTTCACCCTTATGCGGAATAACCATCCCCAGTAAACATTTTATCAAGGTTGTTTTACCAGAACCATTAGGTCCAAGAATGGCGAAAATTCCACCTTCACTTATGTTTAAATCTAAGTCGTTTAAAACGACTAATTTCCCAAAACTTTTATGTAAATTTTTAAATTCAATCATTTATTCTTTTCATTATTGGTTTTTTATCCATTAAATCATCAGGCGTAAAAACCGGTGAAACTTTTTCCGAAAAATTGATAATATCAACAAATAAACTTCTTAATAAAACCAATGCTTCTGGCGTTGCATTTACAATGTATGAAAACAATTTTACAGGGCGATAAGGTATGTCGCCAACACCATCTTTATCTAAATCGTAACCCGTGTACTCGCTCCAATAATTATTTTCAAATCTGTTATCGTTGACCTTTGTGTTGTATGCCAAATCCAGTGAATTATGCAAAAAATCGTTTTGCTCAAAAATGTTGGCATAACAAGCGCCTGCAATTTTAATTGCCCAACCATTTCTAATAAAAGTATTGTTTTTATAGTTGATTCTGGTACAACCTTCGCCTTTAATTCCAATGGTATTTTCTTCAAAAGTGTTGTTGTAAATCTGTGTATCATAAATTTCTTTCAACAATAAACCATAAGAAGCCGAACCCCAATTGTGGGTAAATTTATTTTGATACATGGTGATGAATTTTGAAAACATAACAGCTACTCCTGCGCCATTATTTTTAAATTCATTATTGTAATAAGTATCGTTATTTGAAAACATAAAATGCAAGCCGTATCGAATGTTATTATGGCTTAAATTATTATGAATTTTACTCTCTGTTACAAATTCAAAATAAATACCATCACGCATTCCATATACCTCATTTCCTACCACTTCCATATTTGAACTGTGCCAAATATGAATGCCATTTCCTGAATTGGCTTCATCTTTAGCAGTACTCGATAATTTATTGTTTAAAATTTTTCCGTTGTGCGATTTCTCAATTAAAATACCAAAAAATATTTCATCTAATCGTATATTTTCAATGGTAAAATTTTTACATCTAACAACTTTTATGGCTGAATAATCTTTCGTGTAACTTACTGCTACATTGATTATTTTAAGATTTCGCAAAACAAAATTATTTGCTGTAATGTGTAAAATACTTCCTTTATTTGTGCCATCTATTACAGTTCCTTCTTCCCCAAAAATGGTAATTGATTTATTTACTTCAATATCATTTTCTTTATAAATGCCTTTTTTTATGAAAATTTCATCGCCATCTTCAGCAATTTCAATCGCTTGTTTTATGGTTGAAATCGTGCAAGATTTACACACTTCAATTTGTTTTGCCTGAAGTATTGTGAAGCAAAATGGCAAAATAAGAAAAAGATAGTTTTTCATTGTTATTTATCGGAAAGACGTGCTTTTAAGGTTTCCCAGGTGAAAATTTCACCTGTAAATTTTTGTTGAAGTTCGTTAGCTTTTTCAGAAGTTGATACTGCTGAAAGATCAGCTCCCATAGGACTTTTAATTCCTGGACTTATTAAATATGTTGCCGATTTTGCATCAATCATTTCACCAGGATTTGCATAATTAGCAACTAAAATTACAGCTAAATCACCTTCATTTTTTTCACTTAAATCGTTTACCAAACATTCAACCGCATCAAATTTAAATTGCTTTCCTTTTTTGGTAACATATTGAGCAGCATGTGTTTTATCAACTATATTCATCACGCAAAAACTACATTGATCTTTCCCATATGCAATAGCTTCAGGTTCAACTTTACAAGAAATTGTAAGCAATAGTATAAATATACCAGCGAATGGTTTTAGAAAATTGACTTTCATTATTTTGATTTTTTTAGTTCTTAAATATACAATAAAACAAGTATGTTTTTTAAAAGCACACCTATTTTAACATATAAACTAATTTAAGCTTTTGCTTCTTTTTTTCCAATAAAAAAGGAAACAAACGTCATCAACATACCTAAAAACAAAAAATAAGCTCCTGTTCTAGGATAGGAATGCGCTGTGAAATTTAAAATATATTTAGTACCAAATAGTGGCGGTTGAAAACCCATCACTGAACCATCCGGGTTTTTAAAATTCATAATTGCTTTTGGATCTAAGTTATGTCCGTAATCATATTCCCATAAATAAAAATCGTACATACCCGCAACTCCTAAAACACCCATTAAAATAAACCAAGCTAAAAACAATTTATAGTTTCCTTTTATACCAATTACGACTCCTAATGCAGCCATAATAGCAATTGCCCAAGGAAAAATTTTAAATTCGGGAATGGTTTCTGGAATGTATTGCATACCCACATAATGGTTCATTAAATTGATATTTTTAATGTCAAATTCGTGTGTGTCGACAAATTTATTTATGTGAATGTCCATTCCTAAAGGAATTGGATATTGAGGNGCTTCTAAGGTAATATTCCACAAAGGAAACACAAATAANCCTAGTAACAGNANAGANCCNACTGTCATTAATATTCTNGNTTTTTTCATTTTTTTNAAGTTAAATTTCTAAATNGNTTTTTAAGAAGNTTTTGGTATAAATTTACTAAATAACAATGTTAAAANATGTGACAAACCTTACATAAAAAGATNTTTTTANCTTATTTATTTTNAATAAAAAACGAGCAGTAAATTTTACTACCCGTTTTTTGAATAAAGTCAATCTAAAAAATATTATTCAGCATCAACGGCATCACCATCTAAGGTAAAGGTTAATGGTACATTAGATCCTTTTGGAGAAACTCTAATATAACCTTGCATTTCCTGGTGTAATGCAGAACAGAAATCTGTACAATAAAATGGCCAAACACCAACTAGCTTAGGTTCCCAAATAAAGGTTTCTGTTTGTCCTGGCATAATCAACAATTCAGAAGTATTTGCTCCAATCATTGCAATTCCATGAGGCACGTCATAATCTTGCTCTAAGTTTGTTACGTGGAAAAATACTTTATCCCCAACTTGAACACCTTCAATATTATCAGGAGCAAAGTGAGAACGAATCATTGTCATATAAATATGAACTTCATTTCCTTTTCTAACAACCTTAGCTTCAGCTTCGGTTTTTACAGCAAATGCGTGTTTGTTTTCTTCTAATTTATATATTTTTTTAGATCTCTCTTTGATGATACTTGCTGGTATTCCTGCTGCATAATGCGGTTCACCAATGGTAGGAAAATCTAATAACAATTCCATCTTTTCACCTGTAATATCATACAATTGAGCAGATTGGGTTACTTCAGGACCTGTTGGTAAATAACGGTCTTTTGTAATTTTATTCATTGCCAACACATATTTTCCAAATGGTTTACGTGAGTTTCCTCCCGGAATCATTAAATGGCCAACTGAGTAATATGTTGGTTTTCTATCAATAACTTCCCAAGTTCCTAATTTCCATTTTACAACTTCCGAAGAAATAAAGAATGTTGTATAAGCATATCCTTCGCCGTCAAATTCGGTGTGAAGTGGTCCTAAACCTGGTTGTTTTACAGCACCTGCTAATGTAGCTTCATATTGTAAAATAGGAATTCCGTAGGCATCACCATCAAATTTTTTCTCATCAATAGCTTTAATCATTTTACTAAATGAATGCACTGTTAACTCTGCAGCTAATTTACCACTACCAACAATGTACTCACCAGATGGATCAACATCACAACCGTGAGGAGATTTTGGCGTTGGCATAAAATAAATAGCTCCAGGAACATCACTTGGATTTACAATTAAAACTTCTTTTCTCATTGTAGAAGTTGCTGAATGAGTTTCATCACTATAAACATTATGAGCATAATTTGCAGGCGCTTTTGTTCCACCGCCATTATTTACATATTCTTCAATCTTTTTCCAATTGATAGCCGCAATAAAATCCTTATCATTTTGAGAAGCATTTACTTCCAATAAAGAGTTTGCTTCTTCAGTATTGTATGTTGTAAAGAAAAACCAGCCGTGAGAAGCACCTCTTCCTGGATGCGATAAATCATAGTTAAAACCAGGCATCATAATTTGAAACTTAATATCCATAGCACCATCTTTAGGATCAACAGAGATAAAAGTTAATGCTCCTTTAAAATTTCCTTTGTATTCAGCAATTGGCATATCTTTTTGAGGGTAAGGAACACTAAAACGAGTACCGGCCACAACATATTCCGTATTTTCAGTTACAAAAGAAGAACTATGGTTACCTGCTGAATTTGGTATTTCAATAATTTCTGTTGTTTCAAAGGTTGTTAAATCAATTTTTGCAATACGAGGTGTATTGTTTCCATTGATAAATACATAACGACCATCTAATTCACCCGCAGTTTGAGAAATATCTGGATGATGTGAATCGTCCCAAGGTATAAAACCATGTGAAGTGTTTAACATTGGTTTTGTTTCTTCGTTAAAACCATATGCTTTTTCTGCATCAACTGAAAAAACAGGAATTACTTTAAATAATCTTCCTGATGGAAGACCGTAAACTGCAAGTTGACCGCTAAATCCACCTGAAATAAATGCATAAAATTCATCGTGTTCCCCTGGCGCTACATAAACTTTCTCAGCAGCATTGCTAGACAAAGCACCTTTTTTCTTAGAGTCTCCATTACCACAACTGCTTAGCACCATAGAAAGCACTGTAACTGCTAATAAAGATTTAAATATTGTTTTCATACTATTATTTATTTATTGTTAATTGTTTATTTTCTACTTTATTCTTCTGTATCAGAAGATGTTTTTGTTCTAAAGTATTCTAAAATTGCTCTAGCTTCAGGTTCTGTTAAACTTTGATTTGCCATTGGCGATAAATATTCAGCCAACAATTTTTTAGCAATCGGGTTTTCAGCAACCATTTTTTCAGGATTTAAAATCATATTCATAATCCATTCTGGTGTACGTCTTTCTGTAACGCCTAATAAAGCAGGTCCAACAAAACGTTTACTTATTTTGTGACAAGCTGAACATTTTGATGCAAATAAAGCCTTACCCTCAATTGCCAATGTTTCGTCAATTTCGCCAAGGGTAATGGATGTAACTGGACCAATACCTTTGTCTTGCATTGGATCTACTTCAATCCCTTCCTTTACTTCTTCTTTAGATTCTGAATTTGTTCCAGCCTTTTTTTCCCCACCTCCACAACTTGATGCAAATGCTACAATTATAGCTAATACTAATACTTTTAATTTCATTTAATATTTATTTAATCTTTAATAAATTATTCAGCTGGCCTCCAACATAAAGTCCGTCTTCTTTTTCTTCAACAACTAAATATTTTCCAGAAGCCATGTAAAGTTTGCGCCCTTTTTTAGCTTCTTTAGCTAATTGCGTATCTGGATAATTAGCAGGTGCAACGTGATTTATTAGAATAAAAGCCAATTGAGATTTGTTCTCTGGCAATAATAAGGTTGCAACAGTTCCTTCAGGAAGTTTATCAAATGCTGCATTTACAGGTGCAAAAATTGTTAATGGTCCAACATTTACAACTGCATCTTCAACACCTGCCGCTTCAATTGCTGCAACTAAGGTTGAAAAATCTTCAATAGATTTTGCTACTTGTAAGGCATTTGCAGCAGAAACATCATCTGAAACAGCCGATTGACCCTGCCCTTCAGAAACTACTTCAGTAGCTGTTTCTGTTACTTCTTGTTTTTTTTCTCCACTACCACAGGAAGTAATGAAAAACGCAATTACAATTAAAAGCGAGAAAATTAGTTTGGTTTTTTTCATAATTATACTATTAAAATTTATAAATACATAACAAATGTACTAATGCACAACTAGTAGCAGTATAACAATTGTCGTTTTTAAGATATTAAGATAATATGTACTAACACACAACTAGTTGCAGTATGACAATTGTCATTATTGAGATATTAAGATAATTTTATCTTTTTTTATCAAGTAACAAAAGTAACATTTTTTATTCAAAATCAATTATATTTTTGCAGAAGAATTATACGTCAAATTTAAATTGTAAGATTTGGTATTATGCTTCATCAAAAATTTGAACATAAATTTAGTAAAAAAATGAATAAATGCCTAATAAAGAATAGTTTAAAAAAAGGAGTGTCTTATTCAACCTATAGAACTTTAATAAAAGGGTTGCTGGTTGAAGGAAAATCTACAGGAAAAGAACAAAGCGAAGATCTTTTAAATTACAGTAAGTTAAACCATGCGCGTATGGATAGATTAGACAAAACCTTGCAAATTTCAGAGGCAACCCAACAATCACTAAATAACCAAACCGAAAAGTATTCGTTATTAGTACTTGCTGAAGGGTGGTGCGGTGATGCCGCACAAGTTTTGCCTGTTTTGAATAAAATAGCTGAAGCTTCACCCAAATTAGATTTAAAGCTTGTTTGTAGAGATGAAAATGATGAATTGATGAATGCTTTTTTAACAAATGACAGCAAATCTATTCCAAAAGTAATTCTTATTAACAATAAAAATGAAGTAGTAAATACTTGGGGTCCTCGTCCATCAATTGCGACTAAAATGGTTCAGGATTATAAAGAAAAACATGACGGTTTAGATGCAGAATTTAAAAAAAATCTACAACATTGGTACAACAAAGACAAAGGACTAAACATTCAAAGTGATATTGTTCATTTATTAGAAAGCGTATCTCTTTTAACAGTTTAATTTTAAGTTATCTTTACGCCATAATTTATAAATATGATTGTTGATTTTAACGAAATCCCAAAATGGAGTAAACTATGGATTTTCCCATCAAGCCGAAAATTTTACGAACAAGAAATTTCAGGGTTAAATGAAAGTATTGAGGCATTTTTAAACTGTTGGACCAATGAAGACCAATTGTTTAATTGTGCTTATGAATTAAAATACGATCGGTTTATTGTTATTTCAGTTGACGATACTGACATTAGTTTAAGTCTTAAAACACATGATGCTTTATCTATATTTATTCAAGAGCTAGAAAAAAAGTTTGAAGTTATTTTACTCGATAAAATCAATGTTTGTTATAAACAAGGTGAGTTTGTGCAGTATAAAGACATTGTGGAGTTTAAAAAAATGATGAAAGAAAAAGGTGTTTCAGCTAAAACAATTGTTTTTGATAATATGATTACTACCAAAGAAGAGCTTGAAAATAATTGGGAAATTAATATTATGGATAGTTGGTTGGGACGTTTTTTAAAGTAAACTAACTTAAAAACTCATCAATATAAACTAAAGGTTCTTTTGCGTTTTCTACACTAAATTCACCAATCTTTGTACGTCTTAATTTAGATAAATAAGCACCAGAATTCAATGCTTTCCCAAAATCAAAAGCCAATGAACGGATGTAAGTTCCTTTGCTGCAAACGACTCTAAATTCAACTTTAGGTAAATTTATATTGGTAATTTCAAATTCATTGATTGTTATTTTTCTTGAAGCAATCTCAATTATTTTTCCTTCACGAGCCATATCGTACAAACGCACTCCATCTTTTTTTAAAGCTGAAAACATAGGTGGTTTCTGATCAATTTCACCAATAAATTGATTTACAGTTTTATAAATTAAATCTTCCGAAATGTGTGTTATTGAAAAATTTTCGTCAATCTCAGACTCCATGTCGTAACTTGGGGTGGTTGCCCCCAAAGTTATTTCACCTGTATATTCTTTAATTTGACCTTGGTATTCATCAATTTTTTTAGTTAAACTTCCTGTACAAATTATCAACAATCCAGAAGCTAGGGGGTCTAGAGTGCCTGCATGTCCAACTTTTATTTTCTTTAAGTTGAACTTTTGTCGAATATGCCAACGCAGTTTATTTACCACTTGAAAAGAGGTCCAGTTCAAAGGTTTATCAATTAATAAAACCTGTCCATTTTTATAATCTTCAACAGTTAACATTAAATAATTGATAATGGGTAAATAAAATAATGAATGAATAATATTGCAATTCCGACGATTATACGATAATAACCAAATATTTTAAAGCCGCTTTTACTCAAATAATCTATAAACGATTTTATAGCAATCATGGCAACAATAAAGGCCAAAACATTACCAATAAATAACAAATTTAATTGCTGCCCTGTTAATACCAAACCATCTCCAAAATAGTCGTATAATTTTTTAGCTGTTGCGCCGAACATGGTTGGAACTGCTAAAAAAAATGAAAACTCAGCTGCTGTTTTTCTGTTTAATTTTTGAGTCATTCCACCAACAATACTGGCACCACTTCGTGAAGTCCCAGGAATCATTGCCAAACACTGAAAAAATCCAATTTTTAAGGCTGTTAAGTAACTTATTTCGGTATGAGCTGTAGGATTATTTTCATCTATTTCTTCATTGGATTTAAACCAGTCATCAACTTTCAGCAACAGAAAACCTCCTAAAATTAAAGAAATGGCTACAACCAACGGACTTTCCAATAGCTCGTCTATAACATCATTCAACAATAAACCTAAAACAACTGCAGGCATAAAGGCAACCACTAGCTTAAAATAAAAATCGAGGCTTTGAAAAAAACGTTTCCAATACAACGCTACCACCGCGAGTATAGCTCCTAGCTGAATAACAATAGTAAAAAGTTTAGTGAAATCGTCATCTGCAATTTGCATAAACGACGAAGCTATAATCATATGTCCAGTTGAAGAAACAGGTAAATACTCGGTAATCCCTTCAATTATGGCTAAAATAATGGCTTCAATATAATTCATACTTATTTCTTGGTCTTTGCCATTATTGCATAAATTTCAATGGCCAATCCAATAAGTACTAAAGTTGGAGCTAAACGAATTCGTCTAAAATTATATATTTCTTCATTAAATATCTCAGGATCATCACTTCCGCCACCTGCCATTAAAATAAATCCTAGGGTTATAAAAACTATACCAACTAACATAATTATATAGTTCTTTTTCCCAAAAAGAAATTCGCTTTTTTGTTTTTCGTTTTTACTCATTTTTTTAATAATAAAGTTCGTCGGTTCTTAAATTAAGAAAACGTTGTGTTGCAAAAAACGTACTTAACCAGGTAATTAAAATTCCTAAACCAATAATAGCAACACAAACAAAACTCAAAATTTTCACATCATTCAACAACTCAATTTCAGGAATTTTTGTATTGAGATATAAAATAAATCCTAATAAACCAGCTAATGCAACCAGTGCGCCAATAAATCCTAATTTTACACTTTGTATTATAAATGGTTTTCTAATAAACCCTTTTGTCGCGCCTACCATTTGCATTGTTTTAATGGTAAAACGTTTAGAATAAATTGAAAGTCTGATTGAACTATTAATTAAAACAACAGCAATTAGGGTGAATAATGAGCTAAACATTAACATCCAAAAACTCAACCTGTTGATGTTCTTTGAAAGCAATTCTATCAAAGGCTTGTCGTACGAAACTTCTGCAACTATGCTTCTAATAATTAAATTCTGTTCAATTTCAGCCATTTTTTCAGGAGTAACAAAATCAGATTTTAATGATACATCAATGGCATTTTTCAATGGATTTTCACCCAAAAATTCTAAAAAATTTTCACCAATATCCTCGCTATATTTTTTTGCTGCTTCTTCTTTTGAAATATAGGTAACGCTTTTTGTGTATTCTGCTTTGTTTAATTCGGCCTGTAAAATTTCAAGATCACTTGATTTTATATTGTCTTTCAAAAATACAGTAATTGCAATTTTCTCTTTAAAATGTTTTGTTATACTGTTTGTTTTCAAGACAATAAGCCCTAAAAACCCAACTAAAAACAAAACCAAAGAAATGCTAATTATAACAGAAATGTATGAAGATCTTAGTCTTCTTTTTTGATATTTTTCAAATGATTTATCCAAAAGTAATGCTTATTAAATAGGCTGCAATATACAAATTAGTTGTTAGTTGACTATTGTTGATTTTTAGTTTTTTATATTGGGCGTTACCCTGTGGGTCGGGCTACCGCTGCTCGCTTTTTTTTACTGTTTTCAACACCAAAAAAAGAGCTCAAACAAATAGCCGTATCCCTAACGCAAAAATTGCCACTTAATTTTAAAACTTGCTAAAATAAAAAGCAAATTTGTGTACTTTTAACTATTATCTTTGCAATATGGAAACAAACAGACAAAAAAAAATAGCAGGTGTTTTACAAAAAGACTTAGCCGATGTGCTACAACACGCTGCACAAGACGGAATGAAAGGAGTGATTATATCTGTTACCAAAGTAAATGTTACTTCTGATTTATCACAAGCAAAAGTATTTCTTAGTGTGTTCCCTCAATTAAAACGTGAAATTATTTTAAAAGGCGTTCAGGAAAATACAGCAACCATCCGTTATGAAATGGCAAGACGCACAAAAAATCAACTACGTCGCATGCCTAACCTTTTATTTTATATAGATGACAGTTTAGATTATATTGAAGATATTGACAATGCTTTAAGAGGAAAAAATGAAAATCCTATTACAAATCCTGAGATTCTAAACAAACGTCAAAAAAAATAATTTGAACTTTCCGTTTTACATAGCTAAACGATATTTATTTTCAAAAAGCAGTAACAACACCATTAATATTATTACCCTTATTGCAGCCTTAGGTGTAATTATTGGAACTTTGGCACTATTCATTGTATTGTCGGGGTTCTCTGGTTTGCGAACTTTTAGTATTGGTTTTTTAAACACTTCCGATCCCGATTTAAAAATAAGTTCAATTAAAGGAAAATCGTTCGATTTTAACTCAAAAATTGAAACTATTTTAAACCAAGAAAAAGGTATTGCTTCCTATTCAAAAGTAATTGAAGAGCGCGCTTTTTTTGACTTTCATAACAAAACACATATTGCATATATAAAAGGTGTAGATTCAAATTACACCAACGTTAACAAAATTGATACTACTGTTTATGTTGGGACTTGGTTAGATAAAGATATTCCGCTTGGTGTGGTTGTTGGAAATGGTATTTCAAACGCACTTTCCGTTGGCATTTTTGAATTTATTGAACCCTTGAAAATTTATGTTCCTAAGCCTGGTAAAGGTTATATTACCGATCCCAAAAATGCTTTCAGTCAAATAAATACACAACCCATTGGCATTTTTGCTTTAACCGATGAAATTGATAAAAAATTTACTTTTTTACCTTTAGAATTATCGCAGCTATTATTGAATTATACACCAAATCAAATTTCGGCCATCGAATTAAAAGTTGAGGAAAATTATGACAGAACAGCTTTAATTTCATCTTTAAAAGAGAAGCTTGGCTCCGATTTCAAAATTGAAACCCGTGAACAATTAAATGCTGTTTTTTATAAAATGCTGAATACCGAAAATTTAGCTTCTTATTTAATTTTTACACTTATATTAATTATAGCATTATTCAATGTCATTGGNGCTATTATTATGATGATTTTAGACAAACGTGACAATTTAAAAACACTATTTAGTTTAGGCGCCACAATTAAAGAAATTAAACGGGTATTTATTTTACAAGGGTTTTTGTTAACTGTTTTTGGTCTATTAATTGGACTTTCTGCAGGTGTTATATTGGTATTGCTCCAAAAAAAATACCACCTTTTTATGATTACTCAAAACTTGGCATATCCAGTAGAATTTACATTTTTAAATGTTTTTACAGTGATAATAACCATTCTAGTTTTAGGTTTTTTAGCCTCTAAAATAGCGAGTAGCAGGATTTCAAAAAAATTGGTTGAATAGAATAGTTTGCAGTATGCTGTTGGTAGTATGCAACTCTTGAATCTTATAATTGTTAAAAAACTTCGGAGTTCAGACTCAAAAAAACCCTGAAAACTGCTACTGAAAACTGAAAAACTATTGCCTAAAAACTACGCAAACTTCTGCAACACCTCATCAAAAGCATCGTAAACACCTTGGGCTGTATCTGACTTAACCATTTTTAAACGATATTCTTTAAAATCTGGTATTCCTTTAAAGTAATTGGTATAATGACGGCGCGTTTCCATAACTCCAACAATTTCAACACCTTTCCAATCAATTTCCATCTGTAAGTGGCGTTTTGCCATTTCAACGCGATCTATAATCGAAATTTCAGGTAAATGTTCTCCAGTTTCAAAAAAGTGTTTAACTTGTTTAAAAAACCAAGGGTTTCCAATACTGGCACGTCCAATCATAGCACCATCTAACCCGAATTTATCACGCATTTCCATCGCTTTTTCTGGAGAATTTACATCTCCATTTCCAAAAATAGGAATGTGCATTCTTGAATTGTTTTTCACTTCAGCAATGGGCGCCCAATTCGCTTGACCTTTGTACATTTGTTTACGAGTTCGCCCATGAATAGAGATTGCTGCACAACCAACATCTTGCAACCGTTCAGCAACTTCAACAATTTTTATAGAACTTTCATCCCAACCTAAACGCGTTTTAACAGTAATCGGTAATTTGGTGTGTTTAACCATGGCTTCGGTTAGGCTCACCATTAAATCAATATCCTTTAAAATCCCAGCTCCAGCTCCTTTGCTAACTACTTTTTTTACTGGACAACCAAAATTAATATCAATAATATCCGGATTTGACTGCTCAACAATCTCCACTGTTCGCAACATTGATTCTAAATTGGCTCCAAAAATTTGAATCCCAACTGGACGCTCTTTTTCATAAATATCCAGTTTCTTTCTACTTTTTGCGGCATCACGAATCAATCCTTCCGAAGAAATAAATTCTGTAAAAACTACATCTGCGCCTTGCTCTTTGCATAATGCTCTAAATGGTGGGTCGCTCACGTCTTCCATTGGTGCTAACAACAATGGAAAATTGCACAATTCTATGTCTCCTATCTTTACCAAACTTATAATTTAAGTTTGCAAAAATACATAATTTTTATTATTTCCTATTTCATTCATAAATTGTATTTTTGAAGTCAATAATAATAATACAAATCATGAAATTAAAAATCACTTTTATAGTTATTGCAGCCCTTTTTTTAGGCTGTAAATCATCTCATAATAAAGCAAGTTACGATGGAAAATC
>BS_KBA_SWE02_21mDRAFT_10000388_pt1 | contig 16373 bp, 18 predicted proteins | sample BalSeasSWE02_21m_FD_9196 | JGI IMG/M metagenome (IMG submission 9196)
GTTTGACCATGGAAATCCAAAAGAAATTAAGAAACTCGTTCAACAGATTATTAATCTAGTAGAAATGTAACTATTTATTTTCTTCCAAAATCAGCAGGAATTTCACCCCAAACTTTCGTTTCCCATTTTAAAATTTGAGTGTTGTAGGTATTTTCTTTTAACCAATTTTCAGCGCGTTTTACCAAATCGAAAAGTAATTTATTTTCTGAAGTAATTTGTAAATTGGTTCTACACTGCCCTTTTTTAACCCAACTAATAGCTGTTTTTGAATCGGAATAAATTGGATACGCTAGCTTTTTTTGCTTTAAATAACCCAAACCGTGCACCAAAGCTAAAAATTCACCAATATTATTAGTTCCCTGCTCAAAAGGTCCTTGAATAAATAATTGCTTTTTAGTTTCTGTAATAACACCTTTGTATTCCATTTTACCAGGATTACCAGCGCAAGCAGCATCAACCGAAAGTGAAGGTACAATAGGTTTTCCGTATTTTTTTANTTCTTCAGCAGAAAAGATTATCTTTTTAGTGTCTTTACCAACAAAATCAAAATAATTCGCTTTGAATGCATTTTCAGCTTCCGCTTTGGAATTAAATGATTTGTATTGCGCGCCCTTATAATCTGTAATATGCTTTTTACAAACATCCCAAGAAGTAAAAATGCCTTCTTTATGACCTTTCCATATAACGTAAAACTTTTTTTTAGCCATTTTCTAAAATCACTTTTTCAATAATCTTTGGAAAGAATTCATATTCTAATTCATGAATTTTTTGAGCAACATCATCAGCAGTATCATTTGGTAAAACATCAAAACTCTTCTGAAAAATAATGGCGCCTTCATCATAATTTTTATTTACATAGTGAATGGTAATTCCAGATTCCTTTTCCTTATTTTTAACTACTGCCTCATGAACATGTGTTCCATACATTCCTTTTCCACCATATTTTGGCAACAATGCAGGGTGAATATTAATTATTTTATTTGGAAAAGTATTAATTATAGTTTCTGGCAATTTCCATAAAAATCCGGCTAGAATAACGTAATCAGCATTTTCTTTCAATATATTTAGCACCTTATCCGTTTCATAAAAATCGTTCCGATTAAAACTTATATTACTAACTTTTAATCGCTCAGCCCTTTCCAGTACTTTTGCATCTTTCCTGTTAGACAGCACTTGAGCTACTGAAATTACTGCACTATTTTTAAAATAATTTATAATATTTTCGGCATTAGATCCAGCACCAGAAGCAAGTATTACAATACGCATCATAAAGTTAAAATGTAGTTAGGCAAATAAAATAAATTATTGGTAACTTACAGCCTATAAATGGTAAAAATTTTAAAATTTACAACTTCATTTACATCTTTTATAAAGTAAATGATTTCATTTTGAATAAAGTTTCATATTTTTGCCCCGTAATTAAATTTAAAATTAAAGAATTATGTCAGACATTGCATCAAGAGTAAAGGCCATTATCGTAGATAAATTAGGCGTTGACGAAAATGAAGTGACAACAGAAGCAAGCTTCACTAACGATTTAGGAGCTGATTCACTTGACACTGTAGAATTAATCATGGAATTCGAAAAAGAATTCGACATTCAAATTCCAGACGATCAGGCAGAAAATATTGGTACTGTTGGTCAAGCAATTAGCTATATAGAAGACGCGAAAAAGTAATTTTTATATGGAATTAAAACGAGTTGTAGTAACTGGACTTGGTGCATTAACGCCAATAGGTAATAATGTAGAACAATATTGGAATGGCCTTGTTAACGGCGTTAGCGGGGCAGCTCCAATTACGCATTTTGATGCGTCCAAGTTCAAAACTCGTTTTGCTTGTGAAATCAAAAATTTTGATGTCAATGAATTCATTGACAGAAAAGAGGCTCGAAAAATGGATAAATTTACGCAGTATGCTATGGTTGCATCTGATGAAGCCATTGTAGATTCTCAATTAGATTTAGAAAATATTGATAAAGACAGGGTTGGTGTTATTTGGGGTGCAGGTATTGGAGGTTTAGAGACTTTTCAAAATGAAATGCTAAATTTCTCAACTGGTGATGGCAGTCCACGATTTAATCCTTTCTTTATTCCAAAAATGATTGCTGATATTGCACCTGGTCAAATTTCTATAAAGTATGGATTTAGAGGACCTAACTTTGCAACAGTATCAGCTTGTGCTTCTTCATCAAATGCAATAATTGATGCCTTAAATTACATTCGCTTAGGATATGCTGATGTGATGGTGTCAGGTGGCTCTGAAGCCACAATTGCAATTGCAGGAATAGGTGGTTTTAATGCTTTACAAGCACTTTCTACAAGAAATGACGACCCACAAACAGCATCTAGACCTTTTGATAAGGATAGAGATGGTTTTGTGTCGGGAGAAGGCGCTGGAGCACTTATTTTAGAAGAATATGAACACGCCAAAGCACGTGGCGCAAAAATTTATGCAGAATTATTAGGTGGAGGTTTATCTGCCGACGCATATCACATAACAGCACCCCATCCAGAAGGTTTAGGCGCTAAAAATGTGATGCTAAACTGCTTAAAAGATGCTGGTTTAAAACCAGAAGATGTAGATGCTATAAACATGCACGGAACCTCAACTCCACTTGGAGATATTGCTGAATCTAAAGCGATTTTAGACGTATTTGGTGACCATGCTTATACAATTAACATTAACTCAACCAAGTCAATGACTGGTCATTTATTAGGTGCTGCCGGGGCTGTAGAGGCTATTGCTTCTATTTTAGCCATTAAACATGGTATTGTACCTCCTACAATAAATCATTTTACTGATGATGATCAAATTGACAGTAGATTAAATTTTACGTTTAATAAAGCACAAAAACGTAATGTAAAGGTTGCTATGAGCAACACATTTGGCTTTGGAGGCCACAATGCATGTGTACTCTTTAAAAAACTTGATTAACTTTAGTATTGAATGAACTTCATTCGAAAAATTATTGAAAATCTCTCTAAAGAAGATGAGATTCTTTATTTTGAATTAAAAAATATTTTGGGATTTTCCCCAAAAGATTTGCACTATTATAAAAAAGCATTTATCCACCGATCAATAAAAGAAATTGATAAAACGACTGGACTTCCTCAAAATTACGAGCGTTTAGAATTTTTGGGTGATGCCATGTTAAGCTCAGTAATTGCAGCTTATTTATTTGAAAAAGTACCTTCTGGCGATGAAGGATACTTAACTCAAATGCGTTCAAAAATTGTTAGCAGAGAGCATTTAAATGAACTTGGCAGAGATTTAGACTTATTGAGATTTGTAAAAAGCTCTGTCGCTAAATCTAAATTTGGAAATGATATTCATGGAAATGTTTTTGAAGCTTTAGTAGGTGCTATTTATTTAGATAGAAGTTATAAGTATTGTGAAAAATTCATTCAAAAAAGAGTCATTATTCCTTATGTAGACGTTCCTAAATTAGAAGGAAAAATTACAAGCTATAAAAGTTTATTTATTGAATGGTGTCAAAAACAAAAAAAGGATTTTACCTTTGAAGTCTATGAAGATACTGGAAATGACAGTATCAAACATTTCAGTGTAAAACTTTTTTTAAATGGCAAAATAATTTCTAAAGGCAGAGCAACTTCAAAGAAAAAAGCCGAAGAAACAGCTTCAAAACGTGCTTATTTTGCTTTTCAAAACGAGTTTTAGAACTTATAATTAGCCCTTAGTCGAATACGTTTTCGTAATATTATTAGTTACTGTACTTAAACAATGGTATTTTTGTCAAACTAGTTTTCATTCATATATGCAACTATTAACGTTTAATTTGGAAGAAGATGATGATTATTCATTGGTTGGAATTCATTCAACTGAAGAAGATTATAGGTTAGCATATCTTTTAAATAAGCATTTAAAAACAAAACTAACAAGATTTAAACATAATTTAGATTTTGAAAACTCTGATGCAGAGTTTCCTTTATTTGAATTTAAAGATAACAACAGTTATATTAATTATTATTTAATTAATAACAAGTACAAAACATTTGTACAAAATCAAAATAACACAGGATTATTTGATGGCAATTACAGCACAATTTCATATTTAATTCCAGAAAAAAAGAAAATAGATTTCTTTTTAAAAATTGAAGGAAGTTACTGCGAAAATTTCATGAAAGATTTAATTGAAAAACTAAATACAATAAACCAAATAATAACCTCATATTCAATAGAACCTACTACACTAAAATCAAAAGATCACCTAATATTTTAACTATGGCACTAAATAGAAAACGCACCAAAATTGTAGCAACGCTTGGACCAGCAATAAACTCTGAAAGTCTTTTAGAGGAAATGATGGAGTCTGGTGTAAATGTATTCCGAGTGAATTTTTCACATGCAGATTATGACGATGTAGCCAAAAAAGTAAAACTTATTCGAGAAATAAACGTTCGTCGTCATTTTAATGTTGCTATTTTAGCTGATTTACAAGGTCCCAAATTACGCGTTGGTGTAATGAATGACGGAATAGTCTTAAACCCTGGAGATACTTTTACTTTTACTACCAAAAAATGTGAAGGAAATAATTTAGAAGCCTTCATGACCTATAAAAAATTCCCAAAAGATGTTCAAGTTGGCGAGCATATTTTAGTTGATGATGGGAAATTATTATTTGAAGTGACTGCAACTGATAGAGATACAAAAGTAACTACGAAAATTTTACGTGGGGGTCCTTTAAAATCTAAAAAAGGGGTTAATTTACCCAATACAAATATATCTCTTCCTGCGCTTACTAAAAAAGACGTTGAAGACGCCTTATTCGCAATAAAATTGCAAGTTGACTGGATTGCCTTATCTTTTGTAAGAACGCCTGAAGATCTTATTCAATTAAGTGATTTAATAAAAGAGCATTCTAGCTATAAAATTCCAATCATTGCTAAAATTGAAAAACCTGAAGCAGTTGCAAACATTGATAAATTAACACCTTATTGCGATGCTTTAATGTGCGCAAGAGGAGATTTAGGAGTGGAGGTTCCTATGGAAGAAGTTCCTTTAATTCAAAAAAGATTGGTGCGAAAAGCTAAAAAAGCCCATATTCCAATTATTATTGCAACGCAAATGATGGAAACTATGATTGATAATCAAGTCCCTACAAGAGCAGAAGTAAATGATGTTGCAAACTCTATTATGGATGGTGCAGATGCTGTAATGTTATCAGGAGAAACATCTGTAGGTAAATATCCTTTAGAAGTAATTCAACAAATGCGTAGAATTATTGAAAGTGTAGAAAATTCGCCACTTATTTCAATTCCAGACCAAGTTGTGCAATGCGTAAATGAACGTTTTATTTCAAAAACCATATGCCACCAATCGGTTTTAATGGCAAATACGATAGGTGCTGAAGTAATTACTACTTTAACAGCTTCTGGCTACACCGCTTTCCAAATATCATCGTGGAGACCAAAATCTAATATTTTAGTATTTTCTTCAAACAGAAGAATTTTGGCTATGTTAAATCTGCTTTGGGGAGTAAAAAGTATTTATTATGATAAATTTGTAAGTACCGACCAAACTATTGAAGATCTTAACAATCTAGCTCATGAACGAGGTTACCTTAATGAAGGTGATTTTGCAGTTAACATTACATCAATGCCTGTAAAAGAACGCGGTATGGCAAATACAATGCGTATCACTGAATTCGGAAAAGGTTAATCACTTTTTAACACCGCATACAAAGCAAAAGAAGCTAACCAATGGGCTCCGGCATATTCGCCAGAGTCCATTTTTTTGTAACTATAATCAAAATGCTTGTTGGCTAGGTTTATCATTTTTTGATTCTCCAAAGCAATACCAATTTCATATAAACACCAGGCACGGCTAAAATTTAAGCCGTCTAAATGTGCTAATTTCCCATCAGAACGATCGGTGACTTCAGCCACTTCTAAATAAGCTGCAGGGTTGTTTCTAAATTCAGGTAAAAAAGCATCTAGCCAAATTATAAATTCCTCTTTTGGAAGTACTTTTAACATTAAGGAAGCCTCTTGTAAACATGGTGATAAAAAATCGAATCCGCTAGGCTCCCAGGTAATTGGACAACCTTCATCTTTCAAATAATATTCTCTTGCTTTTAAAACAATCATTGCTTCCAATTTAGGAGAATATTTTTTTGCGTAATCTAAAGCAAATGACATTCCAAAGGCCGTATTTGTGTGTTCCCCAACTCGAATTGGATAATTTAATTTAGGTAAAAACTCCATGTATTTTTCTTCAATTAAAACAACCAAAGGTTCTAAATTAGTATACAACTGTTTTGCCTCATAGGTTTGCCAGTCGCGCAATGTTTCAGCAACTTTCAATAACCATGCCCAACCGTAGGTTCGCTCAAAAGTTTTGTTATGGATGTCATCAAAATAAGCAACTTCCTTTAAAATATTTTCTTTGGTAATGGTTGTTTGAAGTTTTTTTAAAATGGAATCCCTTTGCTTAATGTTGGGAAATTCTTTAATAATATTCAACAAGGTCCAATGCCCATGAACTGATGAATGCCAGTCGAAACAGCCATAAAATGTCGGGTGCAATTCAGATGGTTGCTTTAAATAAGTGCTATCTCCCAACACCTGCCCTAACTTATTTGGATATTCCTGATCTATACAATCATATGCAAAATGATATAAATACGAAGCGCTATTTTCATTCAATTCAGGCTTAGGGAAAATGGAATCATTTACAGTTTCAATTAATTCAACAGTTTCAATTTCTTCAACGGGTTTGGCTATTTTTCGACAAGAATAGCAACTAAAAACAACTAAAATAATGATAAATACTTTTTTCATTTTTAAAAAATTAAATTGGTTTTTATAACTGTTGCATCATTTAAAAGAAATGGCATTGGCATCATATTTTCTGACCGGGGTTGAATATCAAATTCATTGTTTTCAAACAAATCATACTTGATTTCCATCACATCTAAATTAAATTGTTGATTGTTTTCAACCGTAAAATTAATTTCAACAACCTCATCTTCCGAAGTTCTAAAATAACTCATAACAGTACCTTGATTAACCGACAAAACAAATGCTGAATTTGTTTTGTTTTTTAAAGCCTCGCCATTCACCATAAAGGTTTTAAATTTTATTGGAATATTGGTTAGCAACTCTAATTTATTGGCATTTCTTTTTGAAATAATTTTTAAAGTTATGTGCCTTTCACTTTCAATAATAGTATCCCTTTCAATTTTAATAACAGGTTTTTGAATTGACTTCACTTGAGTATTGATACGCAACTTTATTTTGGTTTTATACTTACTGGCTGTTGTTGCACTATCAAAACTTCCACTTGTAGGATTTTCACCTAAAAACTGTTGGGTAAAAGCATCTGTTTTTAAATTATAGCTTGCCCAATAAGCTTCATCTTTATTGGCATCTAACACATAGAAAATACTGTTAGGCTGCTTTCTATCGCTTGAATAATCCGATTGCATTTCAGCCGAAATCAAAGTCAAACATCCAATAAGAAAAAATACTTTTCCAAAATTTTTAATACTTTGATATTGATGAAATACAGGAATTAAAAAACCGAACAACAATACAGTAAAAACCGTGCTTATTATCAGCATTTTTAAACCCAGGCCTACAGGAAACATTTGAATTAATGGCGTAAAAATAATTAAAACAGGTATTGCCAATAACGTAAAAAATAGACTTGCTTTTTTTCTTTTTTCAGAAAAAATTAAAACAGAAAGCATGATTAACAAAACCACAACGGGCAACATAAAATAGGCTGCCCCCTTTAAATAAAAAGCAACACCGCCATTAATAATAAGCCAAAAAAGCAAAGGAGCAATAAGTAAATCTTGTGCTGTGCTTTTTTTTAAAAACCTTTTGTATATCCAAAAACAAAAAGCTCCGGCAAACGACACAAAAACAGCAATATACAAATAACCATTATAGGTAAAACCATGCAAAATATCGTTGTATTGAGGATGGATTTTTAGTAATAGTTTCCAACCATAAAAACCTAGTAACCCTGAAAATATTAAAGAAATAATAAAAGGAATAAAACCTTTTAAAATACCCTTAACCGTTAATTTACCTTTGCCAAAACCAATAAAAATGAATGTCAAAAATAGTATCGCGCAAATTATTAACATTGGAAATATCCAAGAAAATGGATAAAAAACCAATCCGAAATAAGGGAAATTAAAAAACACATAATCTACCTCCGACTTTAAGTTTTCTAAATTGCTATTGGCAAAATAATCTACAGTAGCTGTTAAGTAAGAAACCTGATGCTGAAAAGTATTTAAATCCATTCTTTCAAAAGAATCCTGAACGGTGTGATAATCAAAATGGTCATCAATAAATGCAAAATTAAATCCATCAATATTTCCATCTTCTCTAAAAACGGTTAGATCGGTATCATTTGGCAACATTTTATAAATGCTGTACATTAAAGAACTCGCTACTGGATTTGAAGTATTTGTCTTTTGAAAAGCTTCAATTAAATTTTTATTTCCACCATTGGTTTCTAGCAGCATATAACTTGGTCCGCCGCTGCCACGAGCTTCAAAATTTAAAACTAAACCAACATCTTTTGCCAAAGGATGATGATTTACAAAGGCATTGGCTCCTAATAAACCCAATTCTTCAGCATCTGTAATACAAATAATGATATCGTTTTTTGGTGGTTTATTGTTTGCTAAAAATGCTCGAATGCCTTCTAAAATTACCACTACGCCACTTCCTGCATCGCTTGCACCCAAAGAAGAATGCGGATTTGAATCGTAATGCGAAAGCAATAACAATGCTTTACCTTTCTCAGTTCCTTTAATTTTGGCAACAATATTTTTAGTTTTTGTTGCTGCTCTCGATTTACTATTTATAGCTACTTGCTCTTGTATTTCAACTTCAAGTCCTAATTTTTTAAACTCGTTTACCAAATAATTTAACACAACAGTATGTTCTGGTGAACCTGTGAAGTGCGGTTTTTGAGAAATAATTTCTAAATGTTTTAAAGCATTTTGATTAGAAAATTGTGTATTGGAAGTTGTTTCATTTTTAAATGATGGCATCAAAGAATAAAAGCTAAAATAAACAGCAGCAAACAACAATAAAATTGATTTAACCTGATGGTATTTTTTTGAATACATAGGGTTTAAATTTTATTCTTTTTTAATCAATAAATAATAATCGTTTTCCAAAGCCAAATAACCCTGATCGTATATATAATAATAAGTATTGCCAGTTTTTGTGGTATAAATTGAAGTAAAAAAATTAAAATCGAAATTACCGTCCAACAATTTTGTTCGGGTAACTTTGGTTTTTCCAGTAGTGTTAAATTCTGAAAGTAATCGGTGATTTTTGCGCAAACGGTTGTTAATGTTTCGAACTAAATTTTTACTTTCCTTGTCAATTTTGTTATTGTAAGAATTTCTACAATAGTCTGAGCAGAATTTTTTATCAACTCTTCCGTTTAGCTGCTCACCGCATTCTAAGCATTCTTTTTTCATAGTAATTTTTATTTTTTATTCTTCCATTTTTACATGACTCCAATTTTCGCCCGATTTTATTCGGTACAATTGCATTTCAGAAATGCCAAATTGTTTAGCGATTAAACGCATTCTGGTTTTTCGGTTTGGGTCAAATATTTTCTTTTTTATCAGTCTAACTCTGCCTTCGGTTAATTTTGAAGAGGTCACTTGGCCTTTTCTTGCAATCTTCTTCGGGTTTTTTTTATGATGCAAAAACATTTCCGTTTTATTCACCCATTTTAAATTTAAAGCCTTGTTATTTAACTTGTCAAAATCTAAATGAATCACATACTTTTCATTATTTGGGCGTTCACAAAAAACCAAAGCTACCACTCTATGAATATAATAGGACGACGAATTCTTACTTTTTTTCTTTCGAATCCAAAAAGAATCGTAACCACCAATTAACGAGGTTTTAGAAAGTTCCCATTTATCTAAATCTTTTTTTTTCCTTTGAATTCTTCCAAAATTTGAAACCAAATATTCATCGTCATCCCTCCAAAGTTCATTGGTATATGGAGCCCAAATTTCATCTCTAAAATCCCGTATCATTTATGTTGTTATTAGTTCGTAGTAACTCAAATATACAACAATTTACCCGAATACAAACGACTACAAACACTTACATACGAAAGTAATTATATAATAACCGAATAAAATTTTGAAAGCTTCCAATATTTGCACTGTTGAATCGAACTAATGACATTCAACTTTATAAAAACCTTATCTTATGAATACGTTAAGAAACAAAGTACAGTTAATTGGAAACTTAGGAAACAACCCTGAAATTATCACTTTAGATTCAGGGAAAAAATTGGCGAAATTTTCAATCGCAACCAACGAAAGTTACAAAAATGCGCAAGGCGAAAAAGTAACTGAAACCTACTGGCATAATTGTGTTGCCTGGAATAAAACTGCTGAAATAATTGAAAAATATTTAGAAAAAGGGAAGGAAGTAGCCGTTGAAGGAAAGCTAACTTCGAGAAGTTATGATGATAAAGATGGTACAAAAAGATATATAACCGAAGTTGTTGTAAGCGAATTGTTGTTGCTAGGTAACAAGTAGTGTGGAAATTTGTTGTGAAAAAGAGAAAAGAGTCAACTTATTTGTTGGCTCTTTTTGTTTTAAATATGTGTCCCGTCCTGAAATAGCGATACAGTTAAAAGTTGTTTTATGGAATCACATAAATAAATTGATGTAAAGCTTAAATTTTTAATGCTCAAAGTTATAATTAATACCAATGCCTATTACTTCTCTAATTTGAAAACCACTATAAGCATTATTATCATATACAGTTTGAAAAATAAAATTAGCAGTAAAGAATTTATTAACTTTCATGTCTATATTCATTAAATAATTCATGTCTATATTTTGCGGATTGTCTAAGTAATTTGAGAAAAAAGAGAGTACATTTTCCATAGTCATATTTTCCATAATAGTGAATTTATAAAATAATGAAGCGCTAAATCCAATCTCATAACGCAAACGCTCGCCTTCTTCCACCCCAAAATAAGCTTTGTTAGGCAGTGTAAAATTTGGATTTACAAAAACAAATTTAGAAGTCGCAGGCGCTAAGTTGATTTTTAAATCTTCGCTTTTATCCCAAAGCATCCCAGGCCCAACCATAACATATCCAGGAGACATAAATTCGGTATATAAATCTCTGGTTTCTACACCATCTACTTTTGTATATTTATATCCTTTGGTAAATTGGGTTTTAAAATTCACGAAAAAAGAGTAAAACCAATAATTATCTGCATCATAAGCAATCATCGAATTAATCATCAATCCATCATTTGTTTTTTTAGAGAATTCGGCATTTTCACTTTTGGTTAAACCATAGGTAGCAATTAATTTATTGCTCCAAATAAATTTTTCTTTTTTATAGTTCAATGTATAATTTACAGTTGCATTGCCCGCCACTGTATTGTCCCCTCCAGAAGCCCAATTTGAAAAAGCGGATTGGTTAAATAAAAAGGTGAATTTTCCAATATTTGTCCAGCCTTCTTTCTCAATCACTACTTTTTCAATGACTACTTTTTTTTGAGAAAAAGTAACTGTAGAAAAGAGTAAAAAAAGAAAAGTTAAAATGCAATTTTTCATTTGAAAATATTTTTGTAATAAAAAAGCAGCAAAAATAAAAAATATAAAACAAATGAAGTGTACTGTTGTTTTTTCTTTACATCAAATGTTTAAAATTTAACAAAATAAAACCCGTTTTTCATTTTTAAATGAAAAACGGGCTATTTAAAATTTAAATGTATTTTTTTAAAATCTAGAAATCATAATTAATACCTAAACCAAATACCTCTCTAATTTGAAAACCTTCATAAGCATTGTCATCATAAATGGTTTGAAAAATTAAGTTAGCTGATAAATATTTGTTGATACTCATAACAAGATTCATAGTATAATCCAAATCAACATTTTGTGGGTCTTCAAGGTAATTAGAATAGAGCGCTAAAATATTTTCCATAGAAACATTTTCCATAATATTAAACTTTGCATAAGCTGCTGCGCTAAAACCTAATTCAAATCGCATACTTTCACCTTCATCAACGCCAAAATAGGCATTGTTAGGTAAAGTGAAATTTTTATCTACAAACACAAATTTTGTCATTATTGGAGAAAGATTGAATTTAAAATTTGGATTTTTTTCCCAAAGCATTCCTGGTCCTAAAAGTAAATAACCTGGTGACATAAAATTGGTATACGCTGTTCTGGTTTCTTTACCGTTGGCGTCTTTTCCATATTCATATCCTTTGGCAAATTGTGTTTTAAAATTCAATAAAAAAGAATAAAACCAATAGCCTTTTGCTTTAATTCCTGCCAATGAATTGAACTCTAAAATATCATCTGTTTTTTTTGTGAACTCACTATTTTTACTGCTAGTTAAGCCATATGAAGCAATAATTCTATTGTTCCAAAGCACTTTGTCTTTTTTATAATTAAACGCATAGTTTACGCCTAGATTACCTGCAATGGTGCTTTCACCACCAGCAACCCAATTTGAAAAAGCAGACTGGTTTAATAAAAATGTAACCTTTCCAGTTTTTGTCCAATAAGTAGTGTCTTTTTCTTTTTCCTGTGCAAAAGCAAAAGTAAAACACAAAAGTGTAAATGTTAATAAAATTTCTTTTTTCATAATTTTAAATGTTTAGTATACAAAGATAGAATAATGTGGTTTTTTACAAAAAAACTAAGATATTATTTTTGTTTTTTGAATAAAGGGACTGTAGAACAAGCTTCCCCAAACATAATTGATTTAACGATTGGTTGTAGTTTTTCAATTAATTGAAGATAGGCAGTTTCAGGAATTGGTTTGTTAGAACAGCCTTTAATTATTACGGGTTTTTCTAGATAATCATCTACAGGAATTGAGTTAATGATGTCTTGAAAAATGGAAGTTTCTAAGGTTGTAAAGTTACCAACAACAACTTTTTTTGAAAAGGGTGAAATGTATGTTGAAATTAACATAAATGCCCAAGACGGAATAATGGCATCTGATGAACAGGTAAGGGCAACATATTTATTTTGATACTGACTCCAGTCATGGTTTTTTAAATATTCACGAAAATCGGTTTCTTTTAAAATAAGTTCGTGATACAACCAGTTTTTAATATCTAAAACAACTCTTTCACCTTTCGGATAAAAATCTTCAAGATCGATTGTTATTAGTTGGCTAGTAGCAACTCTATTTATAATTTCATTGGCCATTTATAAAAAACCTAGTTCTAATTTAGCTTCTTCACTCATCATATCCTGTGTCCAAATTGGATCAAAAGTAATTTCAACTTCGGCATTGTTTACCTCTTCAATTGTTTTTACTTTTTCTTCAATTTCAACAGGTAAGGTTTCTGCAACAGGGCAATTGGGTGAAGTAAGTGTCATTAATATTTTAACATCGTTGTTTTCACTTACAAAAACATCGTAAATCAATCCTAATTCAAAAACATCAACCGGGATTTCCGGGTCGTAAATAGTCTTTAATTTTGCAACTATTTTATCACCTAAATCTTCTACGCGTTTACTACTCATTTATCAAATTCTTTCTTTATATTCATTCTAAATAAGAGCAAATATACAAATATTAACTTAATTTTGATTGAAATGCCAACGCATACAATTTTATTTGTTTAATCATTGAAACAAGTCCGTTTGCACGTGTAGGAGACAAGTGTTCTTTTAAACCAATTTCATCAACAAAATATAAATCTGCATCTAAAATATCTTGAGGTTTTTGATTGTTGAAAACGCGCAATAAAATGGCTACAATTCCTTTGGTTAGAATGGCATCACTATCTGCAGTAAAATTTAATTTTTCTTCTTCAATTTCAGAATGTAACCAAACTTTGCTTTGGCAGCCAACAATTAAATTATCATCTGTTTTATAGGTGTCATCTATTAGTGGAAGTGATTTTCCTAGTTCAATAATATATTCATAGCGCTCCATCCAATCATCAAACATGGAAAACTCATCTATAATTTCTTCTTGTATTTCTTTGATAGTCATTTTTTAAACTTATTTTTGCAAAAATAATCACATCGGCGGTTTAAAAAAAATATAAACACAATTAAAACCAATTGAATGATGTGCAGATACTATAAAATATGAGTAAATTATTAGTTGTTGGAACTGTTGCCTTTGATGCTATTGAAACACCTTTTGGAAAAACGGATAAAATTTTAGGCGGTGCGGCGACCTATATTTCACTTTCAGCCTCACAATTTGGGATTAATTCGGGAATTGTTTCAGTTGTTGGAGGTGATTTCCCAAAAGAATATTTAGAAAAATTAAACGCAAAAAACATCAATACTGATGGTATTGAAATTATTGAAGAAGGAAAAACTTTTTTTTGGAAAGGACTTTACCATAACGATTTAAATACACGTGACACTTTAATTACCGATTTAAATGTATTGGCTAATTTTAACCCTATTGTTCCTGTTGAATATCAAAACACCGATTTTTTAATGTTGGGAAATTTGCATCCAGCAGTGCAAATGGCTGTAATTAAACAAATTCCAGTACGACCAAAGTTAGTAGTATTGGATACAATGAACTTTTGGATGGACAATACCTTAAATGAATTGATGGAGGTAATTGCTAAAATTGATGTAATTACAATTAATGATGAAGAAGCACGTCAATTATCAGGTGAATATTCTTTGGTTAGAGCAGCACAAAAAATTCATAAAATGGGACCAAAATATGTGGTAATTAAAAAAGGGGAGCACGGTGCATTGTTATTTAATAATGGAGATGTGTTTTTCGCACCAGCGCTGCCATTAGAAGAAGTTTTTGATCCAACAGGGGCAGGTGATACTTTTGCAGGTGGTTTTATTGGTCATTTAGCAAAAACAGAAGACATTTCATTTGAAAATATGAAAAGAGCAGTTATTTCAGGTTCAAATTTAGCATCGTTTTGTGTTGAGAAATTTGGAACTGAACGAATGGAGAGTTTAACTCGTGAAGAAGTTCAAGAACGATTATTACAATTTAAATCACTAACTCAATTTGATATCGAATTAGGTTAGAATGAAATTCCGCACGTGTGCGGAATTTTTATTTATATTCACTATACTACTATACTAAAATTGACACAATGAGCGACGCTATTAAACATGAATGTGGAATTGCAATGGTTAGATTACTAAAACCGCTGCAATATTATAAAGATAAATATGGCTCTGCATTTTATGGTTTAAATAAAATGTATTTGTTAATGGAAAAACAGCACAATCGTGGTCAGGATGGTGCGGGTTTGGCAAGTATAAAATTTAATGTAGATCCAGGAACACGTTATATTAGTCGTATTCGTTCAAATGCCGACCAACCAATTCAAGATATTTTCGCGCAAATTAATGGTCGTTTAAACGATTTAAACGAAGAATTTCCTGACAAAGTTAACGATGTAAATTGGCAAGTTAACAACGCTCCTTATATTGGTAATTTGTATTTAGGGCACGTTCGATACGGTACTTTCGGTAAAAATAGTATTGAAAGTGTTCACCCATTTTTACGCCAAAGTAACTGGATGCACAAGAGTTTAATTGTGGCTGGAAATTTTAATATGACCAACTCAAAACGTTTGTTCAACGATTTGGTTGAAATAGGTCAGCACCCAAAAGAAATGACAGATACCGTTACTGTAATGGAAAAAATCGGTCATTTTATTGACAAAGAAGTTACTGAGTTATATAATAATATTAAACAAGAAAAAGGCGTTGGTAAAAAAGGAGCTTCACCTCTAATTGAAGAGCGAATAGATTTAAAAAAGATTCTTGAAAAATCAGCTAAAAACTGGGATGGTGGTTATGCTATGGCTGGTTTGTTAGGTCATGGAGATGCATTTGTATTACGAGATCCTGCTGGAATTAGACCAGCATTTTATTATATAGATGATGAAGTTGTCGTAGTTGCTTCTGAGCGTCCAGTGATACAAACTGTTTTTAATGTAGATATTAAAGATGTAAAAGAAATTGATCCAGGATGTGCTTTAATTATTAAAAGAAATGGTAAAATAACAATTGATAAAATAAAAGAAACATTACCTAAAAAATCATGTTCTTTTGAACGTATTTATTTTTCAAGAGGTAGCGATGCCGATATTTATACAGAAAGGAAAAATTTAGGAAAATTTGTATTTCCTCAAATATTAGAAAAAATAGATAGCGATTTAAAAAATACTGTTTTTTCATTCATTCCAAATACTGCCGAAACTTCTTTTTATGGAATGCGTGAAGCCGCTGAAGATTTTTTAAATCTCCAAAAAACAAAGGCTATTTTAAATGGTAGAAAAGAATTGTCTGCCGAGAAAGTAACACAAATACTTTCACAAAGACCACGAATTGAAAAACTAGCTATTAAAGA
>BS_KBA_SWE02_21mDRAFT_10000389_pt1 | contig 16309 bp, 12 predicted proteins | sample BalSeasSWE02_21m_FD_9196 | JGI IMG/M metagenome (IMG submission 9196)
AATGTACTTGACAAACATCAGTTTGAGCTGGATACCATTCTTGTAGACGATGGAAGAAGGCTTTATAAGATAAAGATATCAAAGAGTATTGATTTTATTGGTTTGAATACAGGAAACATTTATAATGAGGGCTATGAGGCAAATGGTTGGCTGTATATTTATTGGGACAATTACGCTATTAAAAAGATAGAGTATGAACTGGTGGCGGCTTCTGATGTTCAAAAGAGCAGGAGTAAAATTCTTTTCAATACTCAAGTAAATCATAAATTGATAATGACTTATAAGGAATACCAAGGCAAAATGTATCCCAATTATTTTTATTATGAATCACCAAAACTGGTTAAAGTAGGGAATAGGTCTTCAGATAGAATAAAAGAGGCGGAGGAAATTCAAAAAGTGAAGGACGAACAATATTACTATACTATTCAGGAAATATTATTTACAGAGATTATTCAGGATTCTGAACTAGTAAACGAAGCGTTGCAAGGGGAATGGTCTGAAGATATCTTTACACCTAGACCTTATAATAAAGAATTTTGGAAAGATTACAACGTTTTGTTAGAAAGTGAAGAGGATGAAAAGCTTATTCAAGATTTAAGTAAGCGACAATCGCTGTATAAGCAGTAAAGGAGTTGGTTTATAGTAAAAAGACTGAATATAGATAATAATATAGCGTTATCAATTAATAGTTTTATTAAGAAAATGATGCGTTAGGAATATTCTTCAGAAAAATATAAAATCTACCATCTAATATCTAAAATATTTTTATATTTGCCGTCCAAAAGAGAGGAGGTTAAGACACTATGTTAATAATACCAATAAAAGACGGAGAAAATATCGATAGAGCATTGAAGCGTTTTAAACGTAAGTTCGATCGTACCGGAACAATGCGTCAATTACGTTCTAGACAAGCTTTCATGAAGCCATCTGTTAAACGTAGAGCACAAGTTCAAAAAGCACAATATATTCAAGGACTTAGGGACGCTGAAGAAATTTAGTATTTCTATTATCCATTCTAATACAACCGCTTTACAATTTAATTGTGAAGCGGTTTTTTAATTGTATAATTTCTTGTTATAGATGCTAATTTGACAAACTTCAAATTCGTATCTTTAGCTATATTATTTATGTATGCCCTTTACGCAATTTATCGATTATCTATCTTTAGAAAAGAAATATTCTCCTCACACGGTTATTGCATATAAAAAGGATTTAGAAAGTTTTTTAGAATTTGCTTCTGAAGAATATCAATATCAAAATATAAATGAGGTTAATTATTCAATAATACGAAACTGGATTGTTACTTTGGTTGATGCTAAGATTTCTAACCGAAGCATTAATCGTAAGATTTCATCTTTGAATTCCTATTATAAGTTTTTATTGAAGACCTCCCAGATTTCGGAAAATCCATTGGCAAAGCATTTTGCATTAAAGACATCAAAAAAGGTGCAAATCCCTTTTTCTGAAAAGGAGATAGATAATGTATTGGAGCTATTTCAAGAGGCAAACGATTTTGAGTCAATTCGCAACAAATTAATTGTAGAATTATTTTATTCAACTGGAATTCGCCGTGCAGAACTCGTGGCCTTACAATTTGCCAATGTATCTACTGCTCAAAAGACGATAAAAGTGTTAGGGAAACGGAATAAAGAGCGCATAATCCCTTTAATAGCATCTGTTGTTTTAACCATTGAAAAGTATATTGAATTTCGCCAAAGATTGGGTTTTATAAAAGACAATCAATATTTTTTCGTTTCGTTAAAAGGCGTTAAAATCTATGAAACGCTTGTTTATAGAATTATAAACTCTTATTTTAGTCAAGCCTCGGAAAAGGTTAAAAAGAGCCCTCATATTTTAAGACATTCGTTTGCTACGCATCTTTTAAATGAAGGCGCCGATTTGAATGCGGTAAAGGAATTATTGGGACATTCGAGCCTTGCTTCAACGCAAGTATATACTCATAATAGTATTGCTAAGTTAAAAGAAGTACATCGAACCTCGCATCCTCGGAATTCCAAATAAGAAATGGTTTAATCAATATATTAATTAAAAATAATAGACAAATGAAAATAAATGTGCAAACGACGAATTTTAATGCAGATGAAAAACTTATTTTATTCGTTAATAAAAGACTTGCTAAACTAGAACAATTTTATGACCGTATTATCTTTGCAGACGTTTTTCTTAAAGTTCAGAAAACTAGTGAAAAGCAAAATAAAACAGTTGAGGTTTTATTAAGTATTCCAGGTGATGATTTAATTGTAAAAAAGGAAGCAAGAACTTTTGAAGAGGGTACAGATGAGTGTATTCAATCTTTAGAGCGACAATTAAAAAAACGTAAACAAAAACTAAGAGCTATTTTATAAGATTTTTTTTAGAAATAATTTTTTAGTGAAAATAATTTTTATACATTTGCAGTCCGTTAGAAATAGCGGACTTTTTTATGACCATTTTTTGGTAGTAAAAAAGTAAAAAGCCGATGTAGCTCAGCTGGCTAGAGCAGCTGATTTGTAATCAGCAGGTCGTGGGTTCGAGTCCCTCTATCGGCTCTTTAAAAGGGTGAAGTTCTTTAAAATACAAAAGGAATGAGGGGAGATACTCAAGCGGCCAACGAGGGCAGACTGTAAATCTGCTGACTACGTCTTCGCAGGTTCGAATCCTGCTCTCCCCACGAATATTTTTTGAAGAGCTTATCAAAAGTTTGCTTTCTAAAGAGTATTAAAAAAAGTAACTTCGGATTTAACCGAAAAGACTATCTGTAAAAGAGAGATAGTATAATTGAAATATTGAAAGTTAGATTCTGAATTTTTCAGAATAAAAGCGGGAGTAGCTCAGTTGGTAGAGCGTCAGCCTTCCAAGCTGAATGTCGCCAGTTCGAACCTGGTCTCCCGCTCTACATAATTAGTAATCATATAAGGTGTTTGATTTCTGATTATAGAATTTGAGTTTAAAGTTATTTAGAACTTGAACCTTAAACTCTAAACCTGTAACCCAATAAGCCGGTGTAGCTCAGGGGTAGAGCGTTTCCTTGGTAAGGAAGAGGTCATGGGTTCAATTCCCATCATTGGCTCAACTTTGTTTACAATTGAACACTAATATATAACTAAGATTAAATTAATACAACATGGCAAAAGCAATATTTGATCGTTCAAAGCCACATTTAAATGTAGGTACAATTGGACACGTAGATCACGGTAAAACAACTTTAACTGCTGCAATTACAAAAGTAATGGCAGATCTTGGGTATTCTGAAGCGAAATCATTTGATCAAATTGACAATGCTCCTGAAGAAAAAGAAAGAGGTATTACAATTAACTCTTCACACGTAGAGTATCAAACTGCAAACCGTCACTATGCGCACGTTGACTGTCCAGGTCACGCAGATTACGTAAAGAACATGGTTACTGGTGCCGCCCAAATGGATGGTGCAATACTTGTATGTGCTGCTACAGATGGTCCAATGCCACAAACTCGTGAGCACATCNTATTAGGACGCCAAGTTGGAATTCCTCGTATGGTTGTATTCATGAATAAAGTGGATATGGTTGATGATGATGAGCTATTAGAATTAGTCGAAATGGAAATAAGAGATCTTCTTAATTTCTATGACTATGATGGTGATAATGGTCCTGTTATTGGTGGTTCTGCTCTTGGTGCATTAAATGGAGAAGCAAAATGGGTTGCTACTGTTGTTGAATTAATGGAAGCGGTTGATACTTGGATTGAGGAACCATTGCGTGAGATTGATAAACCTTTCTTAATGCCTATTGAAGATGTATTCTCTATTACTGGTCGAGGTACTGTTGCAACTGGTCGTATTGAAACAGGAATTGCTAATACTGGAGATCCTGTTGAAATTATCGGTATGGGAGCTGAGAAATTAACTTCTACTATTACTGGTATTGAAATGTTCCGTCAAATCTTGAATAGAGGTGAGGCTGGAGATAACGCTGGTATTCTTTTAAGAGGTATTGAGAAATCTCAAATCTCTAGAGGTATGGTAATTGTTAAGCCAGGATCTGTAAAGCCACATGCTAAATTTAAAGCTGAGGTTTACGTATTGAAAAAAGAAGAAGGTGGACGTCACACACCATTCCATAATAACTACCGTCCACAGTTCTACGTTCGTACAACTGATGTAACTGGAAATATTACTCTTCCAGAAGGTGTTGAAATGGTAATGCCAGGTGATAACTTAACAATTAACGTTGAATTGATACAAACAATTGCTATGACAATCGGTTTACGTTTTGCAATCCGTGAAGGTGGTAGAACAGTAGGTGCTGGTCAAGTAACTGAGATTTTAGACTAAATTAAGTCAAAAAATAATAGGGTAAAGGTGTTCGCTAATTGGCGAACGCCTTGACTTTTATTACGGGTTTAGCTTAGCTTAACCATAAATGGTAAAGCAAAAGAGTGGCTCATAAAAACGGGTTTAGCTCAGTTGGTAGAGCACTGGTCTCCAAAACCAGGTGTCGTGAGTTCGAGTCTCTCAACCCGTGCTAAGATTGAAATTAACTTTTGAAGTTAATATACTTCGGAAGAAAAATGATTAGATGAATGGGCATTTGGCATGATCCGAATGATATTTTCAACATCTGATGTGAATGTTTTAAACAATACAAGTGATGGTAAATTATTTAAAAGAATCATATAATGAGCTTCGAAATCACGTGACTTGGACACCTTTGTCCGAGGCGCAACGCCTTACGGTTATTGTGGCGTCATTTTCAGTAGTCCTTGCATTGGCTGTTTGGGGGATTGATAGTGTGTTTAGTAATGTTATAACATTTTATTTTGATTTGATAAAGTCGTAATAGAGGATGACTGAAACTAAAAGTACAAAGAAGTGGTATGTTGTTCGTTCAGTGAGTGGACAAGAGAACAAGATAAAATCGTATATCGAATCTGAGATAGTACGTCTTGATCTTGCGGATTATATTGAACAAGTCTTGGTGCCTACAGAAAAAGTTATACAAATTCGTAACGGAAAGAAAATCCATAAAGAACGGGTTTATTTTCCTGGATATATAATGATACAAGCTAGTTTGGCTGGAGAAATACCCCATATTATAAAATCTATAAACGGTGTAATCGGTTTTCTGGGAGAAACTAAGGGAGGTGAACCAGTTCCACTGCGTCAGTCTGAAGTGAATAGAATGTTAGGGAAAGTTGATGAATTATCCGTAAAAGAAGGTAATGTGAATATTCCTTTTATAATTGGTGAAACTGTGAAAGTTATTGATGGACCGTTTAACGGATTTAACGGTGCTGTTGAAAAGATAAATGAAGAAAAGCGTAAACTTGAAGTAATGGTTAAGATATTCGGAAGAAAAACACCATTAGAGTTAAGTTATATGCAAGTTGAAAAAGTTTAATTGTTACACGCTATAATAAGTTTTTTTCTTAGGCTTCCACTTTTGAAAAGAACTGCATTAAAATTGTTAAAATGGCAAAGGAAATAAGTAAAGTAGTAAAGTTGCAAGTTCGTGGGGGTGCCGCTAATCCGTCGCCACCAGTTGGACCAGCTTTAGGTTCTGCCGGTGTGAATATTATGGAGTTCTGTAAGCAGTTTAACGCTAGAACTCAGGATAAACAGGGAAAGGTATTGCCTGTGCAGATTACGGTTTTTAAGGACAAGTCTTTTGATTTTGTTATTAAAACGCCACCTGCTGCAGTTCAAATACTCGAAGCCGCTAAGACTAAAAAAGGATCTGGTGAGCCACACGTTAAGAAAGTAGCAACTATCTCTTGGGATCAAGTAAAAACGATCGCAGAAGATAAAATGCCCGATTTGAATGCGTTTACAATAGAAGCAGCTATGAAAATGGTGGCTGGTACAGCACGATCAATGGGTGTGAAAATAAAAGGTGCAGCACCTTTTTAATCAACAAAAAGAATCTATAAAATGGCAAGATTAACAAAAAAGCTTAAGGAAGCTAGCGCAAAAGTTGAGTCTAGGACTTATACTCTTGCAGATGCCTCTGCTTTAATAAAAGAAATCTCCAACACAAACTTTGATCCTTCTGTAGATATTGCAGTGCGTCTAAATGTAGACCCACGTAAGGCAAATCAGATGGTTAGAGGGGTTGTTACCTTACCACACGGTACAGGTAAAGATGTAAAGGTATTAGCATTAGTGACTCCTGATAAGGAAGCTGAAGCTAAAGAAGCTGGCGCAGATTATGTTGGTTTAGACGAGTACCTCGAAAAAATTAAAGGAGGATGGACAGATGTTGACGTTATTGTAACAATGCCAAGTGTGATGGGTAAGTTAGGACCATTGGGGCGAATTTTAGGACCTCGTGGATTAATGCCAAACCCAAAAACTGGTACTGTAACAATGGACGTTGGTAAAGCAGTTTCGGAAGTAAAAGCTGGTAAAATTGACTTTAAAGTTGATAAAACAGGTATTATTCATGCAGCAATTGGGAAAGCGTCATTTGATGCTGCCATGATTGCAGGAAACGCTAAAGAATTATTAACTACCCTCGTTAAATTGAAGCCTCAGGCTGCTAAAGGTGTTTATATTAAAAGTATTTTCATGTCTAGCACCATGAGTCCAAGCGTAGAAGTTGACTCTAAAAGGTTTGTTGAGTAGTAAAATTTAGAAATTATGACAAGAGAAGAAAAATCACAAGTAATTGAAAATTTAACTGCGCAATTAACCGAGAATCCTATTATTTATTTAGCAGATATCTCTGGATTGAATGCTGCAAGCACTACAAATTTACGTCGTGCATGTTTTAAAGCAGGAATCAAATTAGCAGTAGTTAAAAATACTTTGCTTGCAAAAGCAATGGAAAGTTCAGATAAAGACTTCGGTGAACTATTAGGAACCCTTAAAGGAAATACTTCTTTAATGTTCGCTGTTACCGGAAATGCACCCGCAATCGTAATTAAGGAATTCAGAAAAAAATCTGACAAGCCTGTACTTAAAGGTGCGTTTATCGAAGAATCTGTTTATGTTGGTGATGATCAGTTGGAAAACTTGATTAATATCAAATCTAAAGAACAGCTTATTGGAGAAATTATTGGATTATTACAGTCACCAGCTAAAAATGTTATTTCAGCTCTTAAGAGTGGTGGAAATACAATAGCAGGCTTGGTGAAAACCTTATCTGAAAGAGAAGGTTAATAAATTAAGCACTAATTAAATTACATAATAAATTAAAATTTTTAAAACGATAGAAAATGGCAGATTTAAAAGATTTCGCAGAAAAATTAGTTAATTTAACCGTAAAAGAGGTTAATGAACTAGCTAAAATATTAAAAGATGAGTATGGTATTGAGCCAGCTGCAGCAGCTGCTGTTGTTGTTGCTGGTAGTACCGGTGGTGGCGAAGAAGCCGAAGAAGAAAAGTCAGAATTTGACGTAATTCTTAAAGCAGCTGGTCAATCTAAATTGGCAGTGGTTAAATTGGTAAAAGAATTAACTGGTGCTGGTCTTAAAGAAGCTAAAGAATTAGTTGACAATGCTCCTTCTCCAATTAAAGAAGGTGTCTCTAAAGACGAAGCTGAATCACTTAAGGCACAATTAGAAGAAGCTGGAGCAGAGGTTGAGCTTAAGTAAGCTCCCAACCGCACCAAACCTTTAGGTTTAGGTCTTATCTAAAACAAGGATAAGACCTAGACCATTTTGCGTATATAATGGTGAACCCTATTATTTAAGCGCACACATTAGTTTTTTTAATTAAAATTCCGTCCATAGATGTCAGCAACGCAAACTGAAAGATTGAATTTTTCCTCTGTAAAAAATAAGCCGGATTATCCCGACTTTTTGGACATTCAGATCAAATCCTTCCAGGATTTTTTTCAATTGGAAACCAAATCAGAAGAAAGAGGCCAAGAAGGGCTATACAAGACTTTTTTAGAGAATTTCCCGATTACCGATACACGTAATCAATTTGTATTAGAATTTTTAGATTATTTTGTTGATCCACCAAGATATTCCATTCAGGAATGTATTGAGCGTGGTTTAACCTATAGTGTTCCATTAAAAGCTCGTCTAAAATTATTCTGTACAGATGCTGAACACGAAGATTTTGAAACCATTGTTCAAGATGTTTATTTAGGTACGATTCCTTATATGACTCCAAGTGGTACTTTTTGTATCAATGGAGCTGAGCGTGTTGTTGTATCTCAGTTGCATAGATCTCCTGGTGTTTTCTTCGGACAATCATTCCATGCGAATGGAACGAAGTTGTATTCTGCAAGAGTAATTCCATTTAAGGGATCTTGGATAGAATTTGCTACCGATATTAATAGTGTTATGTACGCTTATATCGATAGAAAGAAAAAATTACCCGTTACAACTCTTTTCAGAGCTATTGGTTTTGAAAGAGATAAAGATATTCTTGAAATATTTGACCTTGCAGAAGAAGTTAAGGCTTCAAAAACTGGTCTTAAAAAATATTTAGGGCGTAAATTGGCGGCTCGTGTACTTAAAACTTGGCACGAAGATTTTGTGGATGAAGATACTGGTGAAGTTGTTTCAATCGAACGTAATGAGATTGTTTTAGATCGTGATACGATTCTTGATAAAGACCATATTGATGAAATAATAGATTCTGGTTCAAAAGCAATTTTATTGCATAAAGAGGATAATCATTTAGCTGATTATGCAATTATTCATAATACACTACAGAAAGATCCAACCAATTCTGAAAAAGAAGCGGTTGAGCATATTTATAGACAATTACGTAACGCTGAACCACCAGATGAGGAAACAGCTCGCGGAATTATAAATAAATTATTCTTTTCAGATCAACGATACAACCTTGGTGAGGTAGGTCGTTACAGAATGAATAAAAAACTTGGTCTTGATATACCAATGGATAAGCAAGTACTTACCAAAGAAGATATCATTACTATCGTTAAATATTTAATAGAATTAATCAATTCAAAAGCAGAGATTGATGATATTGATCACCTTTCTAATCGTCGTGTTAGAACAGTAGGAGAGCAATTATCTCAACAATTTGGTGTTGGTTTAGCCCGTATGGCGAGAACCATTCGTGAAAGAATGAATGTTCGTGATAACGAGGTGTTTACTCCTATCGATTTAATTAACGCAAAGACTTTGTCTTCAGTTATTAATTCTTTCTTTGGAACGAATCAGCTTTCACAGTTTATGGATCAAACCAACCCATTAGCAGAGATTACTCATAAGCGTCGTCTCTCTGCACTTGGGCCAGGAGGTTTATCACGTGAAAGAGCTGGTTTTGAGGTACGTGATGTTCACTATACACACTATGGAAGACTTTGTCCTATTGAGACTCCTGAGGGACCAAACATTGGTTTGATTTCATCACTTTCCGTATATGCAAAAGTGAATAATCTTGGGTTTATTGAAACTCCTTACCGTAAAGTTACCGATGGAAAAATAGATTTAAAAAATGCACCTATTTATCTATCTGCTGAAGAAGAAGAAGAAAAATTAATTGCACAAGCAAATATTCCAATCTTAGAGGATGGTACTATTGATACCGATAAAGTAATTGCTCGTATGGAAGGAGATTTTCCTTTAGTGGATCCAAAGACGGTCCATTTTACGGATGTTGCTCCAAATCAGATTTCATCTATTTCGGCTTCGTTAATTCCTTTCTTGGAACATGATGATGCAAACCGTGCCTTGATGGGATCTAACATGATGCGTCAGGCAGTACCATTATTAATTGCGGATTCACCAATTGTTGGAACAGGACTAGAACGACAAGTTGCTTCAGATTCAAGAGTGTTGATCAACGCAGAAAGAGAAGGAACAGTTGAGTATGTTGATGCAAATGAAATTACTATTAAATATGACCGTACCGACGAAGAACGTATGGTTAGTTTTGATGGGGATTCAAAGACGTATCAATTAGTAAAATTCAGAAAAACCAATCAAAGTACTTCTATAAACCTTAAGCCTATTGTAAGTAAAGGAGATAGAGTTCAAAAAGGACAAGTGCTATGTCAAGGTTATGCTACTGAAAAAGGAGAACTTGCTCTAGGAAGAAACTTGAAAGTGGCCTTTATGCCTTGGAAAGGGTATAATTTTGAGGATGCAATCGTTATTTCTGAAAAAGTAGTTCGTCAGGATATTTTTACTTCAATTCATATCGATGAATATTCTTTAGAAGTTCGTGACACGAAACTTGGAAATGAAGAATTAACAAATGATATTCCAAATGTTTCTGAAGAGGCTACCAAAGATCTCGATGAAAATGGAATGATTCGAATTGGCGCTGAAGTAAAACCTGGAGACATCCTTATTGGTAAAATTACACCAAAAGGTGAGAGTGATCCAACTCCTGAAGAGAAATTGTTGAGAGCCATCTTTGGTGACAAAGCTGGCGATGTGAAAGATGCTTCTTTGAAAGCTTCTCCTTCTTTACATGGGGTTGTGATTAATAAGAAATTATTTGCGCGAGCTGTAAAAGATAAACGTAAGAGAGCAAAGGATAAAGAAGATATCACAGAACTTGAGGCTAAATATGATGCTAAGTTTGATGAACTGAAAGATATATTAGTAGATAAATTATTTACTATCATTGGTGGTAAAACGGCTCAAGGTGTTATGAATGACCTTGGCGAAGTTGTTTTTCCAAAAGGTAAAAAGTTTACACTTAAAATGCTAAATGTTATTGAAGACTATACGCATTTAATAGGTGGAACTTGGACTACAGATGATGATACAAATGTCTTGGTTGCCGACTTAATGCATAATTATAGAATTAAGGAAAACGATTTACAAGGAAATCTAAGACGTGAGAAATTTACTATTTCAGTGGGTGATGAGTTACCAGCTGGCATATTGAAACTCGCAAAGGTTTATATTGCTAAAAAACGTAAACTTAAAGTTGGTGATAAGATGGCGGGACGTCACGGTAACAAGGGTATTGTTGCTCGTATTGTACGTCAAGAGGATATGCCATTCTTAGAAGATGGAACCCCAGTGGATATTGTATTGAATCCATTAGGTGTACCTTCTCGTATGAACATCGGACAGATTTATGAAACCGTTTTAGGTTGGGCAGGACAGAAATTAGGACGCAAATATGCAACTCCAATTTTTGACGGCGCTACCTTAGATCAGATAAATGAAATTACTGATGAGGCGGGTATCCCGAGATTTGGACATACCTATTTATATGATGGTGGAACAGGTCAACGATTTGATCAACCGGCAACTGTAGGAGTAATTTATATGTTGAAATTAGGTCATATGGTGGACGATAAGATGCATGCACGTTCAATTGGTCCATACTCTTTAATTACACAGCAACCATTGGGTGGAAAGGCTCAATTTGGTGGACAACGTTTTGGAGAGATGGAAGTTTGGGCGCTTGAAGCTTATGGTGCTTCTGCAACTTTGCGTGAAATTTTAACTGTAAAATCAGATGATGTTATTGGTAGAGCTAAAACTTACGAGGCAATCGTGAAAGGAGAAGTAATGCCAGAACCTGGATTGCCAGAATCTTTCAACGTGTTAATGCACGAATTGAAAGGACTTGGATTAGACATCAGATTAGAAGAATAGTGAAATCCCCACTTTGGTGGGGATCTCATGATTTTATCTTGAGGTTTTTACAAAATGACCTCTTTTCAAAAACAACAAAGATTATTTTAAAGCATTATGGCAAGAAATAAAGAAAATACTGTACAGAAATTTAACAAGATTTCTATAGGTTTAGCTTCGCCTGAGTCTATATTATCTGATTCTCGTGGAGAAGTATTAAAACCCGAAACAATTAATTACCGCACGCACAAACCTGAGCGTGATGGTCTTTTCTGTGAGCGAATTTTTGGTCCAGTTAAGGATTACGAATGTGCCTGTGGTAAGTATAAAAGAATTCGTTATAAAGGTATTGTTTGTGACCGTTGTGGGGTAGAAGTTACAGAGAAGAAAGTGCGTCGAGACCGTGTTGGACATATAAATTTAGTCGTCCCGGTTGCTCATATTTGGTATTTCCGAAGTCTCCCAAACAAAATAGGCTATTTATTAGGACTGCCTTCTAAGAAATTGGATATGATTATTTACTACGAACGATATGTAGTAATTCAAGCTGGTATAGCTCAAAATGTTGATGGAAATGCGATTAGAAAACTAGACTTCCTTACTGAAGAAGAATATTTGGATATTTTGGAGACACTTCCAAAAGAAAATCAATATCTTGATGATTCAGATCCTAATAAGTTTATAGCGAAAATGGGGGCTGAGTGTCTAATTGATCTTTTAGATAGAATCGATTTGAACAGCTTATCTTATGATTTAAGGCATAAGGCTAATAATGAAACATCAAAACAACGAAAAACGGAAGCATTAAAACGCCTTCAAGTTGTAGAAGCCTTGCGTGACGCAAACAAAAATAGAGAGAATAGGGCTTCTTGGATGATTATGAAAGTGATTCCAATTATTCCACCAGAATTACGTCCCTTGGTACCTCTTGATGGTGGACGTTTTGCAACTTCAGATTTAAATGATTTATATAGACGTGTAATTATTCGTAATAATCGTTTGAAACGACTAATGGAAATTAAAGCTCCAGAGGTAATTTTGCGAAATGAAAAACGTATGCTTCAAGAGTCTGTGGACTCATTATTTGATAATACACGGAAGTCTTCTGCAGTTAAGACAGATAGTAACCGTCCATTAAAATCACTTTCAGATTCACTTAAAGGAAAACAAGGACGTTTCCGTCAAAACTTATTAGGAAAACGTGTGGATTATTCGGCTCGTTCGGTAATTGTTGTTGGACCAGAATTGAAACTGTTTGAATGTGGTATCCCAAAGGATATGGCAGCCGAACTCTACAAACCATTTGTAATTAGAAAATTAATTGAAAGAGGAATTGTAAAAACCGTTAAATCTGCAAAGAAGATTATAGATAAAAAAGAACCTGTGGTTTGGGATATTTTGGAAAATGTTCTTAAAGGACATCCAGTATTGCTAAATCGGGCTCCAACCTTACACCGTTTGGGTATTCAGGCATTTCAACCTAAACTTATTGAAGGCAAAGCAATTCAGTTACATCCTTTAGTTTGTACTGCGTTTAATGCCGATTTTGATGGTGACCAAATGGCGGTTCATCTTCCACTGGGGCCAGAAGCGATTTTGGAATCTCAATTGTTGATGCTAGCATCTCACAATATTTTGAACCCTGCAAATGGTTCGCCAGTTGCAGTACCTTCTCAGGATATGGTATTGGGTCTTTATTATATGACCAAACTTAGAAAATCTACTCCAGAAGTAAAAGTAATTGGTGAAGGCCTTACTTTTTATTCGGCCGAGGAAGCTATAATTGCTTATAACGAGAAACAAGTAGATTTGAATGCTGAAATTAGAATCCGTACTAAGGATTTTAATGATGAAGGTGAATTAGTTTTTCAAATCATTACGACCACTTTAGGAAGAGTTATTTTTAACGAGCAAGTTCCAGAAGCAGCAGGTTATATTAATGAAGTATTGACTAAGAAATCACTTCGGGATATTATTGGTGGAATTTTGGCAAAAACTAGCGTTCCTACTACAGCCGCATTCTTAGATGAAATTAAAACGTTAGGATATAAATTTGCTTTCGAAGGTGGATTGTCATTTAGCTTGGGGGATATTATTATTCCGCCAGAGAAACAGTCAATGATCGACAGCGCTAATAGGCAAGTAGATGGTATTATTGCCAACTATAACATGGGACTTATTACCAATAATGAGCGTTACAATCAAGTAATTGATATTTGGACAGCAACCAATGCTGAGCTAACCGAACTATCTATGAAACGTATTCGTGAAGATCAACAAGGATTTAACTCTGTATATATGATGCTTGATTCAGGGGCCAGGGGTAGTAAGGAGCAAATACGGCAGTTAACAGGTATGCGTGGATTGATGGCGAAGCCTAAAAAATCTAATTCTGGTGGTGGAGAAATTATTGAAAACCCAATTCTTTCTAACTTTAAGGAAGGACTTTCAATTTTAGAATACTTTATTTCTACACACGGGGCTCGTAAGGGTCTTGCGGATACTGCTCTTAAAACAGCTGATGCGGGTTATTTAACTCGTCGTTTGGTGGATGTTTCACAAGATGTTATTATTAATATTGAAGATTGTGGTACTCTAAGAGGTATTGAAGTTTCTGCTCTAAAGAAAAACGAAGAGATTGTTGAGACCTTGTTTGATAGAATTGTTGGACGAACTTCTCTATATGATGTTGTAAATCCATTGACTAAGGATCTTATTGTTGCCGCTGGTGATCATATCACAGAAGCTGTTGCTAAGGCAATTACAGACTCGCCCATAGATAAAGTTGAAGTTCGCTCTGCATTATCTTGTGAAGCTAAAAAAGGAATTTGTTCTCAGTGTTACGGAAGAAATCTCGCCACAAATAAAATGGTACAACGAGGAGAGGCTGTAGGAGTTGTTGCAGCGCAATCTATTGGGGAGCCAGGTACTCAGCTAACATTACGTACGTTCCACGTTGGAGGTATTGCAGGTAACATTTCTGAGGTGAACAAGCTTTCAGTTAGATTTGATGGTAGAGCAGAAATTGAAGATCTTAAAACTGTTAAAGCTGAAGATAATGATGGAAAGGCAATTGATATTGTTATATCTCGTACTTCAGAAATTAAGTTAATCGACAAGAAAACTGGAATTATTTTAAGTACTAATAACATTCCTTATGGATCAACAGTATTTGTGAAGGACGGAGATACTCTCGCTAAAGGAGATGTTGTTTGTTCTTGGGATCCATACAACGGTGTTATTATTTCGGAATTTGCGGGAAAAATTAAATATGAGAATATTATTCAAGGTATGACCTATCAGGTTGAAATTGATGAACAAACTGGTTTCCAAGAGAAAGTGATTTCAGAATCTAGGGATAAGAGGATGATACCAACGCTTCAAATTTTAGGGAAGAAAGACGAAATTATAAGATCCTATAATTTACCTGTTGGAGCTCACTTGATGGTTGATGATCATGATAAAATTAAGATTGGTAAAATCTTAGTTAAAATTCCTCGTAAGTCGGCTAAGTCCGGTGATATTACTGGAGGTCTTCCACGTGTTACGGAGTTATTTGAAGCTCGTAATCCATCAAATCCTGCTGTTGTTAGTGAAATTGATGGTGTTATTTCTTTCGGAAAAATAAAACGTGGTAACCGTGAAATTATCGTTGAGTCTAAATTAGGCGAAGTAAAAAAATACTTGGTGAAATTATCAAATCAGATTCTTGTTCAAGAGAATGATTATGTAAGAGCCGGTATGCCGCTTTCAGATGGTTCGATTACTCCTGAAGATATTTTAAGAATTAAAGGCCCATCAGCGGTACAACAATATCTTGTGAATGAGGTTCAGGAAGTATACCGTTTGCAAGGTGTGAAAATTAATGATAAGCATTTTGAAGTTGTTGTTCGACAAATGATGCGTAAGGTGCAGATTGTGGATTCCGGGGATACTACTTTCCTTGAAAATCAACTTGCTCATAAAGATGATTTTATTGAAGAAAACGATAAAATTTTCGGAATGAAGGTGGTGACAAATGCTGGAGATTCGGAAACTATTAAAGAAGGACAAATCATTACACCTCGTGAATTGAGAGATGAAAACTCAATTTTAAAAAGAGCGGATAAGGCTTTAATTGAAGGTCGAGATGCAGAGACAGCAACAGCAACTCCTATTTTACAAGGGATTACTAGAGCTTCATTACAAACCAAGTCGTTCATTTCGGCGGCTTCTTTCCAAGAGACTACTAAGGTATTAAACGAAGCCGCTGTTAGTGGAAAAGTTGATTTCTTAGAAGGTTTGAAAGAGAATGTAATTGTAGGTCATAGAATACCAGCAGGAACAGGTATGCGTAAATATGATACTATTATTGTTGGATCTAAGGAAGAGTTAGAGGAAATGACTCGTGAGAAACAAGAAGTAAATTATAATTAATTAAGAGTAGTGTTATTTGGACTCCGCTCAATAAACAATTAGCCAGAGCGGAGCCGAATGAACCTAATTATCAATAGAACATGGCAGAGGAAAAGAAAGTAAATCAGCCTGCCCAGCAAGGGCAAATTAATATTGAATTGGACGAAACTATTGCTCAAGGTATTTATAGTAACCTTGCAATTATCAATCACTCACAATCTGAATTTGTTGTTGATTTTGTGACCATAATGCCAGGAATTCCGAAGAGCAAAGTAAAATCTAGAATTATTTTAACACCGCAACACGCAAAAAGATTTCTTAAGGCGTTAAACGAAAATGTTAAGCGATTTGAGGCAACTCATGGAGAAATTAAAGACTACCATCAACCTCCAATACCAATTAATTTTGGTCC
>BS_KBA_SWE02_21mDRAFT_10000390_pt1 | contig 16257 bp, 14 predicted proteins | sample BalSeasSWE02_21m_FD_9196 | JGI IMG/M metagenome (IMG submission 9196)
AAAAGAGATCCCCCAATTCATCTTCCATTTTCTTTTTATCACCTCCGCCTTCTACTTCAGCTTTGAGTTCATTCAGTTCCTCAATGACTTTGTCCCAAACTTGGTGAGCCGCCTCCCAATCAAAGCCAACACCGCTGGCCTTTTCCTGCATACGAACAGCCTTAACCAAAGGTGGCAACGACATTGGAACACCTTCCAATACAGATTTATTACCTCTCTCTTTCAATTTAAGTTTTTCCCAATTGTCTTTAACATCCTTGGCATTTTCAACTTTAACATCGCTATAAATATGTGGATGGCGATAAATAAGCTTTTCAGAGATTGAATCCAATATATCTTTAATATCAAAGGCATTTTGTTCCGATCCAATTTTTGCGTAAAAAACCAGATGAAGCATTAAATCGCCCAACTCCTTTTTGATACCATCCATATCTTTTTCAAGTATCGCATCCGACAATTCGTAGGTTTCTTCAATGGTGAGGTAACGAAGGCTTTCGAGGGTTTGTTTTTGATCCCACGGACATTGTGCCCGTAATTCATCCATTATATCAAGTAAGCGTTTAAACGCCACTAATCGTTCATCCATAATAATCAAATTCTATAAAAACAAAGATAGGAATTTAGGTTTGATTTAATGACACATACAGACCTAAACAAAAAGTCCCACCAAATGGCAGGACTTTTCAAACGTATAAGTTTTAATTATCTTAATATGCTTTCGCAAACACCACCCGTTCTTTCGAAGGATTCCCAGTGAATATACATTTCCCATCTTCCTGAGGGTTATTCAATGGAATGGTACGTATGGTTGCTTTGGTTTCATTCTTAATTTTCTCCTCTGTTTCAGCAGTGCCATCCCAGTGAGCCATCACAAAACCACCTGCTTCTACCTTCTCCTTAAATTCTTCCCAGCTATCCACTTCATATGTATGATCTTCCCTAAATTTGTGCGCTCTGTTAAATAAACTTTCTTGAATCTCATTCAGTAAATTTTCAATCACATTTTCGATGCCTTCCAGTGGAAGAATCTCTTTTGTTAAATTATCTCTACGGGCAATTTCAACGGTTCCGTTTTCCATATCACGAGGACCCATCGCTATACGCACAGGAACACCTTTAAACTCGTACTCAGAAAATTTCCATCCTGGTTTTTGTGTATCACGATCATCGTATTTAACACTAATCCCTTTTGCTTCAAGGGCTGTTTTAATTGCATTTGCCTTCTCAGAAATCAAAGCTAATTCTTCATCGGTTTTATAAATAGGAACGATAGCCACCTGTATGGGAGCCAATTTAGGAGGCAAAACCAAACCTTTATCATCAGAATGAGCCATAACCAAGGCACCCATCAAACGTGTAGAAACGCCCCAACTACTAGCCCAAACATATTCCTGCTTATTTTCTTTCGATACAAACTTTACATCAAACGCTTTGGCAAAATTTTGTCCCAGAAAATGAGATGTTCCGGATTGAAGAGCTTTCCCATCTTGCATCAATGCTTCGATACAATAAGTATCAATGGCTCCGGCAAATTTCTCGCTTTCTGTTTTTAAACCTTTTAACACAGGAACGGCCATCCATTCTTCAGCAAAACGGCCATAAATATCCAAAATAGTTTTGGTTTCATCAATCGCTTCTTGCTGTGTAGCATGAGCGGTATGTCCCTCTTGCCATAAAAACTCAGTTGTTCTTAAAAACAAACGAGTACGCATTTCCCAGCGAACCACATTGGCCCATTGGTTCACTAATATGGGTAAATCGCGATAGGATTGAATCCATTTTCTATAGGTATCCCAAATGATGGTTTCAGAAGTGGGACGAATAATAAGTTCTTCTTCTAATTTCGCAGTTTCATCAACTTCAATACCTCCACCTTCAACACTTTTCAGGCGATAATGCGTAACAACCGCACATTCTTTGGCAAAACCTTCAACATGAGCAGCTTCTTTATTGAAAAATGATTTGGGTATAAACAGAGGAAAATATGCATTTTGGTGCCCCGTGTCTTTAAACATCTTATCGAGTGCTGCTTGCATTTTCTCCCAAATTGCATAACCATAGGGCTTTATAACCATACAGCCTCTAACAGCTGAACTCTCAGCCAAATCGGCTTTGACTACTAATTCGTTATACCACTGTGAATAATTTTCTGATCTTGTTGTAAAATTTTTAGCCATTTCTTGTTTTGGTATAGTATTTGCTTATTTTCTTGTGTATATAATATGGCAAAAATAAATAAAATTATGATGACATCTAAACATATAATAAAACAATCAAAGGAGGACCATACAATGAAAGCACTATTTGGATTTATGATTATATCAGTCCTACTACTGGCTTCTTGCACTACAAGCCAGTATTCTGCAGCTGCTTATGATGATGAGATTTACGGAGGCTCTTCAAGCCCAGAGATGAACATTAAGGTTACAGAAGATAATTCTAACTATCAATCACCAAGATATGTTGAAAAGAGAAAGGCTCAATCGGATCACTATCGAAGTATATATGCAGATAGCAAAGAAAATACAGCAAGGGAGAATGAAAGTAGTCGTAAAGCTGCCCAAGAATATCAAAGAAGAGACACTATTTATTATGAGGGAGATTCGGTTGTTTATATTGAAGAAATTGCTGAAGAAGAACCCTATTATGAAGATTACGATGAAAGCGCTTATGATTATGCATTCCGCATAAGAACTTTCCATAGCCCAAATTGGAGATATAATTATTATGGATTCTATGATCCTTTTTATGACCCTTGGTATTACTCTTATCAAATAGGTCCAAGTTGGGATATGGGTTGGACATTCAATCATGGATTTTATTTGAATTGGGGATGGCCTTTCAATTATTACAGTAATCCCTATTATTATTTAGGCGGCTGGGGTAATTCATATTATGGACATAATAATTATTGGTATAATAATTCTGCTGTTAACCATCACAGTACAGGTAATAACTCACGATATTATGGACCTCGCACAAATCGCGGAAGAAATTCATATGCTAATAGTCAAGTGACACGTGAAAACAGAAATTCATTTTCNTCAAGGAGTGCAGGGACTAATAGTTCTGCAACAGCCATCAAAAGCAGACGCGATAGAACATCCGATAATTCAACAAACGGAATTAGAAACTTAAATACACAAAGTCAAAAAAATACCGATAAAAAAATATACACCAGAACAAGAGGTGATCAGAATCTCGAAAAACGTTATTCACTACCTAGCGAAAGCAATGCTACAAGTCAGGGTAGAGCTGTTACAAGATACCGCAAGCCTACGACTTATAATTCTCCCAGCTCTCGATCTACGGGAACTAGCAGAGAATACAAGTCTCCAGGAATTAATCAGTCAAGGGACAATTCAGGGACAAGAGTAATTAGACGAGTTGTAACAAATCCAAATCGTACAAAAAATTACACAACTCCTAGTAGGAGTACTAGAAATTACTCGACTCCAACTAGATCTAGTAATAAGCAATACCAGACACCTACACGTTCTTCAGGCTCAAAATCATATTCTACACCAAGCAAATCAACTCGTTCGAGTAGTTCCAGTTCAGGTAGTAGATCTGTCTCAAGTCCATCACGTTCAAGTAGCTCTGGAAGTTCTGGCACACGTTCTTCAGGAGGAAGTAGTGGTGGTAGTAGAAAACGATAATTTTAAATAAAGCACAATATGAATTATGCCCAAACTTTGCCCTTTTATCCTTCAAAACAGGACTATTAAAAAAGTGAGAGCTGATTCTGAGTTTGCAAAAGCTTTTAAATCATTCAGAAATAAAAAATTTAATCCAATGAAAAAAATTATTATAACATCATTATTAAGTTTCATGTCCATCTTCGGATTTTCGCAATTTGCAAGTGATGCGCTAAGGTATTCAAACCTTTCTCATAACGGAGATGCCCGATTTATGAGTATGGGAGGTGCCTTCGGTGCACTAGGCGGAAACATCTCAAGTTTTAATTACAACCCTGCAGGTATAGGTTTATATCGTCGATCAGATGCCTCTGTAACTTTTTCATTTTTAAAGAATAAAAATACCGGAATATATAATTCAGAAATGAATAGAAACACACAAGATGATTTTTTGGTGAGCAGTGTTGGGGTTGTTATTACAAACGATTATTTGAAGGCTTCAACAGGTAGTGGATTAGCAAGTTTTCAATTTGGTATAAGTTATAATATTCTTAAAAACTTTAATAATTTAACCTATGTCAGTGGACCAAATACAACAAACTCCATTGGAGACATGTATGCTGCTCTAGCAAACGGACTTTCTATCGCTGATATTGAAGATGATATAGACGGCATTAATGCTTTCGATTTAAACCCCGCTTGGTATTCTTTTCTTTTTGATGAATCAGATACTCCCGGGAGCTATATTGGAAACGCACCTCTGAGTGGTGTTTTGCAATCCAAAAGAACAGAAAGTTGGGGATCATTAGATGAAGTGGCTTTAACATTTGGAGCTAATTACGATGATAAATTGTATTTAGGTGCAACGATTGGTCTTCCAATATTAAACTATCATGAAATATCAACCTACACAGAAGATGCTCTAAGTGCTAATATCCCAGATTATACATACAGAAGTGCGATGGTAAAAGATTATCTCGATACTAAGGCTTATGGCATTAATTTAAAATTAGGTGTGATTTACAAAGCCAATGATATGCTTAGATTTGGAGCGGCAATACATACCTCCACGTACTATTACGAGATGAATGATGAATGGAGTACTAGTATTGGATCTGATTGGGATATTTATGATAGCAACTTAAATGACTCTCCAACGGGTTATGTAGAATACCATTTAAGTACACCCATGAAAGCCATAGGTAGTGTAGCTTTAATTTTCAACAAATCTGGACTGATCAGTTTAGATTACGAATATGTTGATTATTCAAATGCTGAATTTAGTGCAGACGGCATCAGTTATGACTCAGAAAATAATTCAATCAACACATCATATAAAGCAACTAGCAATATCCGTTTAGGAACCGAATGGAAATTTATGAATTTTGCTTTCAGAGGTGGTTATAGCCTTTACGGAAGTCCGTATAAAAATGAAGCTAATAACGGTAAGAAATCTTCATACTCTTTAGGTGCTGGATATAGAGAAGGTAATTTTTATTTCGATATTGCATGGGTATATTCAGAAACTGACGCTGCATTTACCATGTATAACTATAATGGAATTACTACAAACCCAGCCACAATCAGCAATAAAAATACAAATTTGTTATTTACACTTGGAGCAAGATTTTAATCAGAAAGAATTGTACAGATATAAAAAGGAGCTTAGTAAGCTCCTTTTTTTGTTTCCAGTCGGCTTAAACCAGCCTTTGCTTTCACATCAATACTTTTCTTATACGTTTTAAAATCCAGATCGAGACAGGTTTCATAATACATTTTGGATGCATCATATTCCTTACGATTTTCGTAAATCAATCCTAATTGCAAAGCAGAATTTCCTGCAAAATAATCAGATAAATCTCGCCCTGTTTCAATAGCAATTTTAAAATATCGAATGGCTTCTTCAAACTTCTCTTGCCCCTGATAATTACGCGCTATACGATAATTGTACTCAGCTAGCTCAAGTGTACTAAATACAGCGGCAAATTGGCTTGAATTATTTAAAACATCCAATGATTTTAAATAATAACCACCATCATATAATAAACGTGCTTTCAATAAATCACTTCGTGGGATTTCCAATTTATCAGCTTCCAATTCAGCTTGTTTATCACTTTCCAAATTATCATTTCCTTCTGTTTTACAAAAAGAAATCAATTGTTTGTATTTCAATTCATCACCCTGAATTAATGCTAACCAAGCCATTTTTTGGTAGGAAGATTTCACATTACTCCCACCCTTGAATTCATTCAGATATTCTTGAAAATAATGATTCGCTGTCGGATCGAGTCTGTTTAGCCTTAAAAGTCCACGCAAATAATTTAAATAATGAAAAGGATAGGATGTTTCAGATTGTTGATATTCATCCAAAATTTGAATTGCTTCCTCATTTCGTGCCATCTTTTTCAAAATACTCAGTTTAGCAAAAACAATGAATGGCTGCTCATTGGGTTCTTTATTTAATGTGTTCAAAAGCTTCTCTGCATTCGCTTGATCTGAACTAATATTCACTTCCAAAAAAGTAAGAAAAAAGGCGACTTCATTCAAAAGATACTCATAATCCTTATTTTTTTGAGCTTCCTCTAAAACCATAAAGAGTTCACTAAAACCCTGATCAACGGTTCCATCCATAGATGCTAACCAAGAAACCCATTTGTAGTTTTCGGGGATACTACCTATCATCGTATGTAATAAACCTAACCCAATATAATTCGGTAAAAAATCAGGGTATTTCTCAACATTGCGTTCGAGTATATGAAAGGCTCTTTTAATTTCAAATAAAGCAGGTAAATAATCTTTGAAACGAAGTCGTGCAAAGGCATATTGAAGATTAAGGTTTGCCAATGAAAACAAATAATATGGTGAGTTTTTATCAGAAGAGCGAATAACTCTAAAACGTTCCCTTTTTAAGTCTTTAAACAATTCATAGTCTTGTTTTTGTTCTCCAATAATCACTCGAAGAAAGTCAACATAATTTTCAAGCAAAACAGGCAATGCATTAGTAGGATCTTGATTTTTTTCAGTTTCAATGAATTGTTTTCCTTTCTCAAATTCTAAAGCAGTAATATTCTCATAAGCATTTTTACAGTTTTCCGAAAAAACAAAATGCTGTGCATCAACAGTAAAGATCGTTGAGAGAAAGAATAAGAAAATGACAATTATTTTTTTCATTAAAAAAGCTTTTTAGCGAATATAAAAAAAAGAGGGGTTGAAAATTCAACCCCTCTTTATATATTTTTATTGCTTGTTGTATTAGTTTGTAAGATCTTCAACAATTTCTGCATCTACTAGTATACGTCCACAATATTCACATACAATAATTTTTTTATGCATACAAATATCCAATTGATGTTGAGGAGGTATTTTATTGAAACAACCACCACAAGCATCACGCTCAATTTGTACAACGGCTAGTCCATTACGAGCATTTTTACGAATGCGCTGATATGCCACAACCAATCTATCTTCTACTAAATGTTGATTTTTGGTTGATTTATCAAGTAAATCCTTCTCGTCTTTTTGAGTTTCCGCTATAATATCTTTTAACTCACCTTTTTTAATCTCAAGATCCTCTTTACGCTCATCAAGTGAAATTTGAGATTTAGCAACATCTGCTTTAATAGCTTCCAGTTTGAAAGTAAATTCTTTGATTCTTTTTTCGCATAATTGAATTTCAAGATTCTGGAATTCAATTTCTTTGGTTAATGAATCATATTCACGATTATTACGAACATTCATTTGTTGCTCTTCATACTTCTTAATCATGGCTAAACTATTAGTCATTGCTGTTTGTTTTTCAACAATAGAAGTATTTAGTTCTTCTGTTTCAAGATCGTATTTTTCAATTCTAGTTTCAAGACCAGCAATTTCATCTTCAAGATCTTCTACCTCTAGTGGTAGCTCACCGCGTACAATTCTGATTTTATCAATCTGAGAATCAATCTGCTGCAAAGTATATAACGCTCGTAATTTTTGTTCTATACTAACCTGATTATTATCGTCTGCTTCTTTAGAAGAATTAACTTGAGATTCAGGAGTCGCTTCATTTATCGCTATTTCCTCTTTGTCCTTTTTAGCTTTAGCTGTTGCTTTTGCCATAATTATATTGATTTATAAATTTTAAAAGTACTTAACGGGATTTGTTTCCATATCCGAAATTCGGAGTGCAAAGGTAGGAATTTTTTTTGTAAGAATACTATAGATTAATTCTTTTGTAAACTGTTCACTTTCAAAATGTCCAATGTCAGTAATCAGAATCTTTCCATCAGCTTCAAAAAAATCATGATATTTAATATCAGCGCTCACAAAAACATCGGCTCCTACCATTTTTGCCGATTGAATTAAGAACGAACCTGATCCTCCGCAAATAGCTACCTTTTTAATTTTTCTATTTAAGAGTGTAGTATGTTTTACAGATTCAGTTTTAAATACAGTTTTGAGTTTTTTTAAGAAATTGGTTTCCGTCATCGCTGTTTTCAGTTCCCCAACAATTCCAGAACCAACATTTCCAAATGTATTTTCTAAAGGGTAAATATCATAGGCGACCTCTTCGTATGGGTGTGCCATTAAAAGACTTTTTAGCACAGCGTTTTCTTTATAGGATGGAAAGATTGTTTCTATGCGTTCTTCCTTTTCTATATGCAAACTGTGTTTTTCGCCAACAAAAGGATTGGCATTTTCGTTGGCTCTAAAAGTGCCTTTACCTTCAGTATTAAAAGAACAAAAATCATAATTTCCAATACTGCCGGCACCAGCTTTAAAAAGAGCATTTCTAACTTCTTCTGCTTGTTCCATTGGACAAAATGTAACGAGTTTCCGCAATATCCCTTTCCGGCTTTGAAGAATTTTGATGTTTTCCAAACCCAATTTTTCAGCAATCTTTGCATTTACTCCATCCAATACATTATCCAAATTTGTATGAATAGCATATATCGAAATATTATTTTTTATTGCATTAAGGACTAGCCTTTCAACAAGATTGCTTCCGGTTATTTTTTTCAGGCCCTGAAAAATTAATGGATGATGCGAGATGATCAACTTACAATTATTTTGAATGGCTTCTTTTAACGTATCCTCAGTAATATCTAAACATATTAGTGCTTGATTAACATCATCATCAGGATCACCAATTATCAATCCCGCGTTATCATAAGATTCTTGCAGAGACAAAGGGGCAAAATCTTCAAGATGCGATATAATTTCTCTAATTTTCATACTTCAATAATTTCATTCAAATATACATCAAAATCAAATTTAAGTTCAAATTGAAACTATATAATAACAAATAATTAAATGTCAATGCATTGTAAATTAAAAAATACTTTGTAAATTTAAATTGTGAACATAATTCGAGTATTACTATTTCCTTTTGCTTGCCTTTATGGTCTTGTAACGCTGATGCGAAATAAACTTTTCGATTGGCATATTTTACCTTCAGAAAGCTTCAATATTCCTATAATATCAGTGGGAAATCTCTCTTATGGAGGCACTGGAAAAACTCCGCATGTAGAATATTTGATCCGTTTACTTCAAAAAGAATTTAAGGTTGCTACATTGAGTCGTGGCTATGGAAGAAAAACAAAAGCTTTTGTTTTAGCCAGTGAGTTCTCATCTTTTCACGAAATTGGAGATGAACCGTTACAATACAGTCAGAAATTTAAAGGGATAGATGTCGCTGTTGATGAAAAACGAAGAAGAGGAATTCGACTATTAAATAATTTAAACCCTGATCTTAACGCAATATTATTGGATGATGCCTATCAACATCGTTATGTTAAACCAGGGTTGTCCATATTATTAACCGATTTTCATAAGCTTTATGTGAATGATTATTTGATTCCAACAGGCACCTTGCGCGAATTTCGCAAAGGAGCCAAAAGGGCAGACATTATCATTATCACTAAAACCAACGTTGTTTTATCGCCCATAACTAAGCGGAGGATCACAAATCTTATCAAACCTTGTAAACATCAAAAATTATATTTTTCTCATATTAAGTATGCTCATAAAATAGCCTTAACTGATTTTATCGAATCTCCTGATAAAAAGAAATACAACACCATCATACTTTTTAATGGGATTGCAAACTCTTATCCTTTTCAAGAATACCTCAGAAACTACTGTAGTGAATTGATCGTAATTGACTTTCCAGATCATCATATTTATACTGAAAATGACCTTGAAAAAATTAAGACCACATATTTAGATGTTTTTTCAAAAAACAAGATTATTTTTACAACCGAAAAAGATGCAATGCGTCTAATCAAAACAGATCTTTTTGAAAGAATTAAAAATTTGCCTATCTTCTACGTTCCTATTGAAATCAAATTTCATCTAGGAGGAGAAAAGGGCTTTGATAAACAAATTGTGGAATATGTTAAAGAAAATAAAAGAAACAGCAAACTTCATTCAGCAACAAATTAATGCAATCCCCGAAATAGGGATTATTTTAGGAACTGGTTTAGGAGGTGTTGTTAATGAAATAAATATCAAGCATAGCATTGCTTACGAAGATATCCCAAACTTCCCAGTATCAACTGTTGAAGGACATCAAGGAAAATTAATTTTTGGAGAATTGAATGGTAAAAATCTTATAGCCATGCAAGGTCGTTTTCACTATTACGAAGGTTATAGCATGGAGGAAGTGACTTTTCCTGTCAGGGTTATGAAGCTCTTGGGTGTAAAAACATTATTGGTATCGAATGCTAGCGGAGGAGTAAACCCAAACTTTGAAGTTGGCGATATTATGTTTATCACGGATCATATTAACTTACAACCAAACCCATTGATCGGAAAAAATATCGCTGAATTTGGACCCCGATTCCCAGACATGAGTGAAGCCTACGATAAAAGACTTATTAAAGAAGCAACCAAAATTGCCCGTTATCATGGTCTAAAATATCAGAAAGGTGTGTATGCAGCTGTTAGCGGACCCACTTTTGAAACACCTGCTGAATACAAATATATTCATACTCTTGGAGCTGATGCTGTAGGTATGTCAACAGTTCCTGAAGTAATTGTTGCCCGCCATGCAGGCATTACTTGTTTTGCAGTTTCAGTTATTTCTGATTTAGGGATTGAAGGTCAAATTGTTGAAATTTCGCATCAAGAAGTTATAGAAGCTGTTAGGCAAATAGAACCAAATATGATTTTACTTATTAAAGAATTGATTGATATAATATAGATTTTCGAGTTTGACCCTTTTTTTTAATCATATTGTATAAAATTTCAAATTTGAATTTATCCTCAAGCATACACTTACCCGAAAAAGGAAATATTTATTTTGCTTCTGATTTTCATTTAGGTGTACCCGATTATGAAAGCAGCTTAAATAGGGAAAAAAAACTTATTAACTGGCTCGAGTCTATCCGTAAAGATGCTTCAGCCATTTTTTTGATGGGAGATGTTTTCGATTTTTGGTTTGAATACAAAACAGTTGTTCCGAAAGGATTTACCCGTCTTTTAGGCAAATTGGCCGAACTCACTGATTCGGGCATCGAAATACACTTATTCAAAGGGAATCACGATATTTGGGCTTTTGATTATTTTNAGAAAGAGCTTAATATCCAAATACATCGCGAAGCTGTAGTTACAACATCCAGAGGAAAAACATTTTTCCTGGCTCATGGCGATGGATTAGGCCCAGGAGATAATGCTTATAAATTTTTAAAAAAAGTATTTGAATTCAAATTGAATCAATGGCTTTTTAAATGGATACATCCAGATTTTGGCACACGCCTTGGTCTCTATTTTTCTAAAAAAAGCAGAATTGCTAACATGGCAAAAAAGGGGGAAAAAGAAGATAACATCCCTCTTGAAAAAGAAATGCTTTATGTTTTCAGCAAATCGAAACTTGAGCGAAATCAAGATATAAATTATTTTGTCTTTGGACATCGTCACATACCATTACAACATTCTATAGGAGATAAATGTGAGCTAATTATACTCGGTGATTGGATTGCTCATTTCACGTATGCTGTATTTGATGGTAAGAAAATGGAGTTAAAATACTACAAAGCAAATAAAACTACTTTCTAAAAATATTAATCATCCTTCCAAAAAATTTCTTTTCAAAATTCCAAAAGAAGCGAAATTGACCAAATACAAATCCATAAATTAAGAGCAGGACATTATAAATAGGTAAGGTGATAATAATAAACAAAAGTGCTCTTATCCAAAACCCATAATCGCCTGTTATATCTAATAATTTATAGAATTGGTCTTCAACAAATAGAACAGAAAATCCTGTACATGAAAAAACGATCAGGATCACAAGCACTTGAAATGCACTTTTTACATTCCACCTATTTTTTAAATTTTCAATAAAAGTGTTCTTCATTACCATTTCAGAATTGTCTACATTTCTACAAACTTATATAAAAATTGTTATAACTTTACTTTCAATAAAAATGAAAAACGATACTAAAAATGAATAATACCCACCGGATTGCTATTGCCGCCTTTGGATTTCTTTTAACCATTTTCATGATTTGGTATTTTTCCAATATTGTAATTTACATCATTATTTCGGCTGTTTTATCAATGATTGGGCATCCTTTAGTAAGACGATTTGACAAAATCCAATTCTTTAAATTTAAAATGCCACATGCGCTTAGTTCCTTTTTTGCATTACTTATATTATTATTGTCTTTTATTGGTTTCATTTGGGTGTTCGTTCCCCTAATCGTTTCGCAGGCTCAGATGCTTTCTCAAATTAACATTCCTGAAACGCTTGAATTTTTCAAAGAACCCATTGATTCGGCTAAAGCATTTTTATATCAATACAATTTATTAACCACCGACCAAACTATTGAGAGTTTAATAGAGGTTCAGCTTAACTCAATTATTGATATAGCAACTTTTTCAAGCTTTTTTACTAGCTTATTAAATACAACAGGTACTATATTAATGGCCATCTTCTCCATCCTTTTTATTACATTTTTCTTTTTGCGTGATGAACATATGTTCGAACACTTTGTCATCTTGGTTAGTCCTGAGAAATACTCAGAAGAAGTAAAGCGAATCATTTCACAAACTAAATTTTTATTATCACGCTATTTTCTTGGATTGATGCTCGAATTATTTTCGATGATGACATTAATAACAATTGGTTTAATAATTTTAGGAATTGAGAATGCATTAATGATCGGGTTTCTCGGAGGCTTTATGAATATCATCCCTTATCTTGGACCTCTCATTGGTGCAAGTATGGGTGTTATGATTGGGGTAACAACTTCGGTAAGTAATGGAATGTATGATAAAATACATCTCATTACCTATGGCATTATCGGCACATTTGCAGTTGCGAATTTAATTGATAATATTCTGTTACAACCAATGATATACTCAAAGAGTGTAAAATCAAGACCTATTGAAATTTTCATCGTCATTATTATGGCTGGAAGTATTGCAGGAGTTACTGGGATGATTGTAGCTATACCCGCATATACAGTTATCCGAGTCGTAGCCAAAGAATTTTTAACAGGATCTAGATTGGTACAAAAATTAACAGAGAAAATTTAACTTATTATTGCTATCCATAAACAAAAAGCCCATCCCGAAATTTCGGGATGGGCTTTTACTAATAGCACAATTTTTTAAACAGTCATAATATCTTTTTCTTTCGCATCAAGAAGTTTATCCACTTTCTCAATAAAACCATTTGTTAGGTCCTGGATTTTATCTTGCAAACGCTTCGAGTCGTCTTCAGGAAGTCCGTCTTTCTCCAATGATTTAGCAAATTCGTTGGCCGAACGACGTGAACCCCGAATAGCAATTTTCGCTTTTTCGGCTTCATTTTTAGCTTGTTTCACCAAATTTTTACGGCGTTCCTCAGTAATGGCTGGAACATTTATTCGTAAAACTTCCCCTTCATTCGTTGGATTAAATCCAAGATTTGCGGCAAGAATCGCTTTTTCAATGAGACCCAAAATACTTTTATCCCATGGTTGAACAATAATCTGACGGGGGTCAGGAGTATTAATATTTGCTGTTTGAGCTATTGGAGTTAAAGCGCCATAATAATCAACCATAACTCCATCCAACATTTGCGGACTAGCTTTTCCTGCACGAATTTTTTGGAATTCTTTTTCCAAATGCATTATAGCACCTTGCATGCTTTCTTCGGCTTCATCTAAACAAAATTCAATTTCTTCAGTCATTATAAATAATATTTTTAATCAAAAATAACATTTTTAAATTTATCAATTTTTTGAGAAACATCTTATTCATCAACAAGGGTTCCGATTTTTTTCCCCTTTAAGATCTTCAATAAATTCCCTTCCGTGTTCATATCAAAAACCAAAATGGGCAATTTATTTTCTTTACACAAAGTAAAGGCCGTTAAGTCCATAATTTTCAAATCTTTATCATAAACCTCATCAAAAGTTAGTGTATCAAATTTTGTGGCACTTGGGTCTTTCTCTGGATCTGCTGAATAAATACCATCTACTCGCGTTCCTTTCATAATCACATCAGCCTTGATCTCAACAGCTCGTAAAGCAGAAGCCGAATCCGTTGTAAAAAATGGATTGCCTGTACCTCCGCTAATAATGGCGACTTCCCCATTTTCCAGAGCAGCTATCGCATTTCGACGAGACATTGGTTCAGCAATTGGCTCAATCGTCAATCCCGAAAAAAGTCGAGCTTTCAGACCTATATTTTCAAGAGCAGATTGCAAAGCCATACTGTTAATGACTGTAGCCATCATGCCCATATAATCGCCTTGTACACGATCCATTCCTGCTGCTGCACCACTCAATCCACGATAAATATTACCTCCGCCAATAACAATGGCAACTTCCACTTTCAAATCAACAGCCGATTTAATTTCTTTGGCGTATTGGTTCAAACGATCAGGATCAATTCCATAAGATTTTGAGCCCATTAAAGCTTCGCCGCTGAGTTTTAGAAGTATTCGCTTATATTTCATACGTATATGTTTCTCAGTTAATAATACGATCAAATTTTAGGAGTAAAATTCTCGTAATCAATATCTTGTTTTGTAAAATGCAATAAAAGTGTAGTACGACCAGCATCTCCAGCTGATTTGTTAGCCCAGAAATTATATCTTATTCCTCCTTCTAAACCTACAAAATAAGTTGTATTTTGAGCATTAATAATTTCTAATTCAGGATTATTTTCACCAACAGTCCTATCAATCCAAACAATTATAAATCCTGGTGCAGTCAATCTCTCAACTTCCCAAACAGCATCGGTTTCAAATTCAAGCAATGCCAAATAATTATTAAAAGTATTCAATGAATAAGTTAAAATAAACTCATCTGGAGGATTAATTATGTCGCTTATACTTGAGAACAAAGGCAAATCTGGATTGGCCGGTTCATTTTTATAGCAGCTAGTGATACTACATGAAATCACTAAAGCAGCTAATACAAATATGAAGCTTGTTTTTTTCATCTCCTTAAAGATACTAATTTACATGCCTTTACCATGGCAATGTTTATATTTTTTTCCACTACCACATGGACAAGTTTCGTTCCTACCCACTTTTTTCTCAACCTTAACCGGCTGAGGGGCTTGTGGATGTTGAGTGTCGCTATGTGCTTCCGATAAAAGATCCTTCCGCTCTTCTTTTAGATTACTATGGTCGGAACGTCGAACTCTTGCCTCACTTACATTGCTTGCATCTTGTGTAGGGATATCTGCTCTAATTAGAAACGAAGCTATTTCTTTATTGACTCTTTCCATCAGAAGTTTAAACAACCCAAAAGATTCGAACTTATATATCAATAATGGATCTTTCTGTTCATAAGTAGCATTCTGAACCGATTGACGTAAATCATCCATTTCGCGCAAATGATCTTTCCACGAATCATCAATCATACCCAGTACAATATTTTTCTCCATGGCAGAAATAACTTCCCGGCCACCATCTTCATATCCTTTTTTGAGGTTCACAACCAAATTCATGGTTCTACGACCATCATTAATTGGGATGGCTATATTTTCATACCTACTTTCTTTTTCATAAACATCCTTAATGACAGGATAAGTACGCTCTTTTATGGTCTGTAATTTTGCACGATAGGAAGCATATACTTTTTCGAAGATTTCATTGGTTGCCTTTTCTAAATTTAGAGATTGGAATTCTTTTTCATCGTAAGGAGATTCAATAGCTAATGTTTTCAATAACTCCAATTGAAAAGTTTCAAAATCACGTGCTTCTTGTGCATTTGCGATGGTGTTTTCAATCACATCATACATCATGTTCGAAATTTCAACACTTATCCGTTCGCCAAACAATGCATATCTACGCTTTTTATAAATCACTTCGCGCTGCGAATTCATCACATCATCATATTCGAGCAAACGCTTACGAATACCAAAGTTATTTTCCTCTACTTTTTTCTGAGCTCTTTCAATAGATTTTGTAATCATTGAATGTTGAATAACCTCTCCATCTTGCAAGCCTAAACGATCCATAACATTAGCAATTCGGCCAGAACCAAACATACGCATCAAGTCATCCTCAAGCGATACAAAGAATTGCGAACTACCTGGATCTCCCTGACGCCCGGCACGACCACGTAATTGACGATCGACGCGTCGAGAATCGTGACGTTCCGTACCAATAATGGCTAGACCTCCAGCTCCTATT
>BS_KBA_SWE02_21mDRAFT_10000391_pt1 | contig 16229 bp, 12 predicted proteins | sample BalSeasSWE02_21m_FD_9196 | JGI IMG/M metagenome (IMG submission 9196)
ATCTTGAATGTCACTTACATTAATCCAATTACCAATAACTGCCGCCCCGTCAAACGCTTTAGCTTTTTCCCAAGGCAAACCCTTTTCCTTTAATTTACTTTGTAAATCCCGAGCAGTAAAATCAATTCCCAACCCAATTTCATCATAATATTTGTGAGCAAATTTTTTGTCAATATATTTTCCCACTTTATTTATCTTTACCAATATTTCTACTTCGTGATGCACATCATTTGAAAAATCCGGAATGAAAAACGGCTGTTTTTTAACTAAAATTGCAGTATCCGGCTTTAAAAAAATAACAGGATCCGTTGGCTTTTCATTTTCCAGCTCTTTAATATGCTCTGAATAATTTCTCCCTATGCAAATAAGCTTCATTTTTTTAAGGCTTTAATTTTATTCTAATTTATTATTAAAGTTTCTCAATTTGATAGCGGTTAAGACCTTTTTTGTATACAATGGAAAATCAGCATTTAACAACCAGCCAAAATATCCAGGTTCACTTTCTAAAACGTCACTAACCAATTTTCCTTTATGCTTACCAAATGAAAAACATTCTTCACCCTTTTTATTAAATACAATAAACCCTGCAAAATCTGCAAATTGCTTTCTTGAACTAAATTCAGCTAAAAATTTAGTATCATTTTCAATTTCTTCGTACTTAGCAATTTGNGCTTTTAATACCTCAAAAGTTGCTCTTGTATCGGCTTCTGCACCGTGTGCCCCTACTAACTCCTTTTCGCAATAGAATTTATAAGCTGCCCCTAAGGTGCGTTGTTCCATTTTATGAAAAATGGTTTGTACATCTACCGCTACTCGATTTTTCATATCGAAATCTACCTCAGCACGCAACAATTCTTCAGCTAATAAAGGAATATCAAATCTATTGGAGTTAAATCCACCCAAATCTGAATCCTTGATCATATTGTAAACATCTTTGGCAACTTCCTTAAACGTCGGTTTATCCGCCACATCTTCGTTTGTAATACCATGAATGGCGATAACTTCTTTTGGAATAACCATTTCAGGATTTATCAACCATGTTTTACTTTCTTCTTTTCCGTTAGGATGAACTTTTAAAATGGCAATTTCTACGATTCTATCGGTTGTAATATTTACACCTGTAGTTTCAAGATCGAAAAAACAGATGGGTTTGGTCAGATTAAGATTCATTAAGTAATTATCTTTAAATATTAAAATCTAGTTTTACAAAAATAGAAAACCTAACCGTTTTGAGGTTAGGTTTTTGAATATAGTTTATTTAGTTATTTAAATTTCTCTTTTGCTGTCCCAGGCCTCCAAATAATCTTTAACTGCTTTTACAAATTGCCCTCCAAGTGCACCATTAACCACACGATGGTCATAAGAATGCGATAAAAACATTTTATATCTAATACCAATAAAATCGCCTTCAGAAGTTTCAATGACAGCTGGTACTTTTCTTATAGCTCCAAGAGCTAAAATCCCCACTTGAGGTTGATTAATGATGGGAGTTCCCATAATACTACCAAAAGTACCAACGTTGGTTACCGTATAAGTACCTCCCTGAATATCATCTGGCTTTAACTGATTTAAACGTGCTCTATTGGCTAAGTCATTGACTTTTCTAGTCATACCAACCAGATTTAACTGATCGGCATCTTTTATAACCGGAACAATTAAATTACCATCAGCCAACGCTGCCGCCATGCCAAGGTTAATATGTTTCTTTTTTATGATGGTATCACCTTGAACTGAAATATTCATCATAGGAAAATCTCTCAGCGCCTTTGCAATGGCCTCCATAAAAATTGGAGTAAACGTTAAATTTTCACCTTCACGTTTTGCAAAAGCATCTTTAACTTTGTTTCTCCANTTCCAAATTTTAGTAACATCAGCCTCAATAAAACTTTGAACATGTGCAGAAGTCTGAACAGACTCAACCATATGATGGGCAATAATTTTTCCCATTCTAGTCATTTCAATTATTTCATCATCACCACTGGAAATTATTGCCGGCTTTTCAACTTTAGTTTCCTTTACAACATTCCTTTCGGGTTGTTGTACAGCATCTTTTTGAATAGGGTCACTAGTCGGTTTAGTTTTACTTTTATTATCAATATAATCTAAAATATCATTTTTTGTGACTCTGCCGTCCTTTCCTGTCCCTTTAATAGAATCCAATTGTGCTTGTGAAATACCTTCTTGCTTTGCGATATTTTTGACCAAAGGAGAATAAAACCGCTCTTCATTTGAAGTTATAGGAGCAACCATTTCTTGGGCTGAGATAACAGATTTTTCAACTATAGCTGTAACCTGTGAAGAAACCTCTTCCATTTCCTTTTCGGGTGCAAAAACCTCAGAATCTTCGCCCTCAGTTTCAATAATAGCAACTACCTGACCAACTTGAACAACATCATCTACGTTAAAAAACTTTTCTACTAAAACGCCATCAACTTCACTTGGCACTTCACTATCAACCTTATCAGTTGCTATTTCAAGCACTGCTTCATCAAGCTCAATAGTATCTCCAACTTCTTTTAACCATGAGGTGATTGTTGCTTCTGCAACACTTTCTCCCATTTTTGGTAACCTAAGTTCAAATCTTGCCATATCGATAATGTAATGCTCGTTTTTTAATATTAGTTTGCAAAATTAATTAAAAATCATCAATTTTTTTAGATTATTTACAGTAAAATCTTTTAAAAACTTAAAATCTCACCTCTATATATTGCGTTGTCACTTCCTATTATAAATTTAGAATCTTTTGGTAATATTTTGAATGTAACCCGTTTGTTTTTTTTTCTTTCTTCCAAAAAAGCGATAATTTCTTTATAAGTAAGTACATTGGCATCAAAAATAATTTCAGTATTCTTTGGAATTTCTTCGTTTAAATCAAACTTCAAAAACACCTGTTTATTTAATTTTTTCAGCAAGTCCTGATTCATTTTATCTGATATCAAAAAGTATTGTTCAATAGATTTATTTTGAACAACAGGCATCTTCCTGAAAAAATAAACCACTTTAATTCCCAACCCAACTAAAAAACTAAAAAGGATATTCTTTTTGAAGTGTTTTCCGTAAAAAATCTGCATAGAACCATAAAATCTTTTGGCATAAAGTTTATCTCGTAAAGTACTTTCACCTTTAAAATGAATCACTTTTGCTAGACCATAATAATAATTATCATAACCAGCTTTTAAAACCTTATAAGATAAATCAATATCTTCACCATACATAAAATAATCTTCATCAAATCCTCTCACATCTTGATAAACTTTCCGTTTCATTAACATAAAAGCGCCCACCAGAACATCTACTTTTCCCTTATCGTTTTCATCTAAATGACTGGCATAATACTCATTTGGATGACCCAATAGCTTTTTAAAAGCTACTTTCACAAAAGGAATATTACGTTTACTCTCTGGTAAATACGCCCCCCCTCCATTTATTAGTTTACAACCTACAATTCCTACATTGGTATTGTTTTGAGAAAAATCAATAAGTGATTCAAAAATATCTTCCGGAACCACCGTGTCAGGATTTAAGATACAGATATATTCTCCTTTAGATTGAGCTACTCCAATATTGTTTCCTTTAGAAAAACCAAAATTCTCTTTATTTTCAATAAGAATAACATTGGGGAAATTTTGACGAATCATTTCACAGCTACCATCTTCAGAATTGTTATCTACAACAATAATTTCAGCCTCTAGGTTTTTGATAGCTTCATAGGTGCTTTTTAAACATAACTCTAAAAAGTAACGCACATTATAATTTAAGATGACAACTGAAAGTTTCAAATGAAAATTTACATTTTTAAATTAGTTTCAAAAGGAATTCTGTTTAAAATACTGCGCCCTAAAGTAATTTCATCAGCATATTCCAATTCATCCCCAACCGAAATACCTCTGGCAATGGTTGTAATAACTATATCACAATCCTGAATTTGTTTAAAAATATAAAAATTTGTAGTATCACCTTCCATTGTAGAACTTAAGGCAAAAATAAGCTCTTTAATATTTCCTTCTTTAACTTTTTTTACAAGAGGCTCAATATTTAAATCATTAGGACCAATGCCATCCATAGGAGAAATTTTACCACCTAACACATGATATAATCCTTTAAATGAACTGGTGTTTTCAATGGCCATAACATCTCTAATATCTTCAACTACGCATACAATTTCTCCATTTCTATTGGGATTTGAACAAATTTCGCAAAGCTCAACATCACTAATATTATTACATGACTTACAAAATTTTATATCATTTCTCATAGATTGTAAGGCTTGTGATAAAGCCAAAGTCTGCTCTTTGGGCTGTTTTAGCATATGTAATACTAAACGTAAGGCAGTACGCTTCCCAATTCCGGGAAGTTGAGACATTTCATTTACGGCTCTTTCTAATAATTTTGAGGAGAATTCCATGACTGCGAAATTACAATTTTAAAACAAATTGGATAAAAGTATAATTATTATTAATTATAATTTAAAATTACATTATCCGGCAACACATTTGGAAAATGAATTATTTAATTAGTAATTTGAACAAAGAATATTTTTAAATGACCGCGATACACATTCTTTCCCTTATAGCTTCTTATTTTTGTATACTTATTTTAATTTCCTATTTCACTGGAAAAAAATCTGATAATGATGCCTTTTTTAAAGCTAACAAGCAGGCTCCATGGTATGTGGTAGCTTTTGGAATGATTGGTGCTTCATTGTCTGGAGTAACTTTTATCTCTGTTCCCGGATGGATTGAAGCTTCCCAATTTAGTTATATGCAAGTAGTTCTTGGCTATGTTGTGGGTTATTTAGTTATTGGAACTGTTCTATTGCCATTATACTACAGATTAAATCTAACTTCCATTTACACTTATTTAGAAGAACGTTTTGGGGTTTTATCATATAAGACTGGTGCTTCTTTTTTTTTAGTTTCCAGAGTTGTTGGGGCCAGTTTCAGATTGTATTTAGTAGCAAATGTTTTGCAAATAATCATCTTTGATGAAATAGGAATTGCTTTTTGGCAAACAGTAACTATTACGATACTGCTTATATGGTTATATACATTTAAATCCGGAATCAAAACCATTATATGGACCGATACCTTACAAACTCTTTTTATGTTGATTGCTGTGGGCGTTACCATTTATTTTTTGAGTACTGATTTAGGTATAAGCAGTGGCAACTTATTAGGTTATATTTTGGATAGTGATTTATCTAAAACCTTCTTTTTTGAAGATTATAAAGCTGGAAATTATTTTTGGAAACAATTTATTTCCGGAGCTTTTATTGCTATTGTTATGACAGGTTTAGATCAGGACATGATGCAAAAAAACTTAACCTGTAAATCACTTAAAGATGCTCAAAAAAACATGTTTTGGTTTACTATTGTGCTTACTATTGTAAATTTTATCTTTTTAAGTTTAGGGCTTCTTTTAACGGTTTATGCACATCAAAATGGCATAGACGCGCATAAAGATGATTTATTCCCCATTTTAGCAAAAAACCACTTAGGAATCGGGGTGTTATCATTTTTCATAATTGGATTGATAGCAGCTGCCTATAGCAGTGCAGACAGTGCTTTAACAGCCCTAACCACGTCTTTTAGCATTGATATTTTAAATATAGAGAAAAAATATAGCCCTCAAGAACAAGTAACCATAAGAAAAAGAATTCATGTCTTGATTTCACTCATTTTAATTCTAGTTATAATCTCATTTAAATATCTCATTAAAGATGAAAGTGTCATAGCTAAATTATTTGTGTTTGCAGGTTATACCTATGGTCCTTTACTCGGCTTGTATGCTTTTGGGCTCTTTACTAAATTAAAAGTTAAAGATAAACTAGTACCAGTTATCGCTATTCTCTCTCCTGTTCTGTCTTATTTCATTAGTATCAATAGTATCAAATGGTTTGGCTTTGAGTTTGGTTTTTTTATACTAATCTTAAACGGATTTTTAACTTTTTTAGGGTTAATATTGATTCGTAGCAAGTAAAACTAAAGTACACGCTACTTCATAAGCAATATGGTTCTTTTTTAAAATGGCATAAAATTCCGGATTCTCAGTTCCCGGATTAAAAAGGACTCTCTTAGGGTTGAGTGAAACTATGTAATTATAATAAGATTGTTGTGTTTTAGGATTTATGTACAAAGTTACCGTATGAATATTTTTATAACATTTTAATGTTGTATCAATAGTAATTCCTGCCACAATTCCAGGTTTCAAGCCAAAAGCTTCAACTTCATAATGATGATCGACAAGTTTTTGTACAGCCAAATAAGAATATCGGTCCGTTTTTAAAGAGACTCCTAATACTAATGTTTTTTTATTCATTTGTTAAAATATTGTTAACGAATCAAATTAAAGTAACAACTTACAAAATTAGTCGTCTCTAATTAAAGAACCTAATCAGTTCTAGTTAATTATTAAACATCAAATCAATCAAAAAATGAAAAAACTCGTACTCTTGTGCGCAATATTTTGTTGTGCTTTTGCATACGCTCAGCCTTTAAATAACGAACCCAGAACAGGTTCCATTTCCGGAAAAATAATAGATGCGTCACTTAGCCAACCTTTACCCTACGTAAATGTTATTATTAAAAATGAAGCAAATGAAACCTTAACTGGCGGTATTTCTTTGGATGACGGAACCTTTCGTATTACAAAAATCCCTGAAGGAAGAGTGACCATAACCATTCAATATATTGGTTTTAAAACTGTGACTAAATCTATTAACGTTGGTGAAAGCACATATGACATTAATCTTGGTGATATTTTACTTGAAGAAGAACTTGCAAGTTTAGATGAAGTTACGGTTGTAGCCGAAGTTTCAACCATTCAACAAAAAGTTGACAGAAAAGTAATTACCGTTGGAAAAGACTTAACAACCTCCGGGCCTACCGCTTCAGACATTATGAACAATATTCCATCGGTGAGTGTCAATCCACAAACAGGTGATATCAGTTTACGAGGTAATGAAAACGTACGTGTAATGGTAGATGGTAAATTATCAAACATTCCGGTGGCACAGTTATTAAAGCAAATCCCTTCAACTTCCATTAAAAGCATTGAACTAATTACAAATCCTTCAGCAAAATACAATCCTGAAGGTATGAGCGGTATTATCAATATTATATTGCACAAAAACACAAATATTGGATTTAACGGCAACATGAATGTTGCGCTAACCAAAGAAATTAATGCCCGTTTTAATAGTTCGTTAGATTTAAATTACAGAAATGGTAAATTTAATCTTTTTGGAAACTATGGAAATAATATTGGTAATTCCGCTAATTATGGAACAATTGAGAGATTAGATGATGGCTCAGAACAATTATTTGATTTTTTAAACAACAATAAGTCGCATTTATATAAAGTTGGATTAGATTTTTACATGAATGATAATAATACGTTCTCCGTATTTACAAATCAAAATAAATATGACGGCAAAGGCTCTGGGACAACTGGTGTTCAATATGTTAACCAGCCTTTACAGGAACAAATATTTGATAATTCAAATGATAATTTATCATCTCAATATAACGGAGTTTTCAATCATAAATTTGCTAAAGAAGGTGAGAAATTAGATTTAGAAATTGATTATAGCACGTTTAAGCAAGACGAAGTTGCTAATTTTGATTTCTATAATATTGTATTTCCACCAAACTATTCTGATTTTGTTAATACTAAACGTGATCAAACAGTTGCCAATATCGATTATGTAAATCCATTATCTGAAAAAGCCAAACTGGAAGTAGGTGCAGAAGCAAGACTATTTGAAACAAACATTGATTATAAATCCACAGGCTTTTCTGTAAATGAAAATCAGGATAACATTCCAGATAATGGAGATGAATACATCCCGACCCCAAGTACAAATTTTATTTACAAAAGAGACATTTATTCGGCATACGCCACTTATAGTAAGTCCTTTGAAAAATGGACAGTTCAAGTTGGAGCCAGAGCAGAAACGGTTAGTGAAGATGCCAATGCCATAAAAACTTTTGAAAACTCAATAGAAGAAACCCCTTTTAAGAATGAGTACTTTCAAATATATCCTTCGGCCTTTTTTACCTTTTCGCCAACTGAAAAGAATGCATACCAAGTCAGTTTTAGTCGACGGGTAGACAGACCAGGTCTGGAACAAGTTAACCCTATTAGAGAATGGAGTACCCCACTAATTTCTTCATATGGAAATCCGGAATTACAACCGCAATTCACTAATTCCTTTGAAATTAATTATACCAGAAAATTTGAGAAGGGAAGCATTACTTCTGGTGTTTTTTACAGAATAGTGGAAGATGAAATTAATAGAGTTTTATTTATTGATCCTTTGGATTTGAATAAAAGCATTTTAAGTTTTGACAATTTTAGTAACACCACAGCCTATGGCGTAGAGCTAAGTTCAAATTACAAACCAACCAGTTGGTGGAACTTAAATGCCAGCTTTGATTTATATGCAAGAAAACAGAAAGGAATTGTAGAGTCTTTAAACGCCCCCATTGAAGATGCAACAGCAAATGATATTATAAGATCGACGATTGAAGTTGATAATGTGGTATGGAATTTTAGAGTATTTAATAATTTTAAAGCGACCAAAAAACTAAACCTTTCCTTATTTGCAATGTATAGAGGAGAAGAAAAGGGATTACAAATTAACAGACAACCCATGTTTATGGTCAATACAGGTTTAAGATATAGTTTTCTGGAAGATGACAGAGCGACCTTTAGTTTTAATTACAATGATATTTTTAATACCATGAAATTTAAATTTGAAGGCGACAGACCATTCCCTTCAACCGGGCAATTTAATTGGGAAAGTAACACCTGGAATATAGCTTTATCATATAGATTTGGTGGCGGAAAATATAAAGCACTGCAACGCAAAAACAGAGATAATAATGAAAAATCCGGTGGCGGTGGTTTTATATAAACAATATTTAATAACCTTCATAATAGTTGATGGTTAGTGTAATGTTTGGTTATTAAATAACAAAGTCCAAGGTAGAAATACTTTGGACTTTACATTTTTAAAATTCTAATCAATTGGTTAACAAACGTTAAAGTGTGTTAAAATTAATGTTTAAACACAACAAAAATACAATCTCTACGTTAACGGTATAATACTATCTATTTCTTCAACGTAATATTTTTTTTAGAATTAGTCAGCTTAATAAAATTCAAAAACGTTAATAAGGTAGTATTCCAAAAAAATAGCGCTAAAAACTCGAAATAACTTATTTCGAGTTTTTTTATCTGTTAAAAAATGTTAAATCTTTAATTAGATACAATAAATATCTATTTATAACGTCTTAGCAATAGAAACTCTATTAGGTTAAAGTGTTAATTGGAGTTGGTTAATAGCTAAAAAAAATCCGAAACAAAATAGTTTCGGATTTTTTATTTTTAAAGGTTTACCATTTAATAATGGCACTGGCCCATGTAAAACCACTACCAAAAGCTGCCAATACCACATGATTACCTTCTTTTATTTTTCCTTGCTCCCAAGCTTCAGTCAGAGCAATAATAACCGAAGCTGCTGTTGTATTGCCATACTTCATAATATTATTAAAAACTTTATCATCACTCAATCCAAATTTCTTTTGAATAAATTGAGCTATTCTCAAATTAGCCTGATGTGGAATTAACATATCAATATCCTCCTTAGAAAGATTATTTTTTATTAAACCTTCCATTATAACTTCGCTAAATCTTACTACAGCATGTTTAAATACAAAAGTACCATCCATATAAGGGAAATAAGAAATATCCTCTTCCCCTGCTTCAATGATTTCTGGGACCCAATGCGCTATACTTGGTGACGCCACAATCAATTTATCGGCATATTTTCCTTCACTATGTAAATGCGTAGACAAAATACCTTTAGTATTATCTTCTTCTCTTGATAAGACACAAGCTCCTGCTCCATCTCCAAAAATAACTGTTACACCACGTCCTCTTGTTGTTTTATCTAATCCATTACTATGATATTCTGCTCCAATGACTAAAACATTTTTGTACATCCCTGTTTTTATAAATTGGTCAGCTACAGATAGGGCATAGACAAACCCTGAACACTGATTTCTTACATCTAAAGCACCAACAGTTGGCATATCTAACAATTCTTGAATTTGTACGCCACAACCAGGAAAATAATAGTCAGGACTTAGAGTTGCAAATACAATAAAGTCAATATCATCTTTTGTTAAACCAGCTCGTTCAATGGCCATTTTTGCAGCTTTAGCCCCCATAACTGAAGACGTATCATCACTTCCTTCCGGAATCCATCGACGCTCTTGGATACCAGTTCTTTCCTGTATCCATTCATCACTCGTATCCATGAACTTGGATAAATCGTCATTAGTAACTACGTTATCAGGAACGTATTTACCTAAACCTATAATCTTAGAATTATACATAATTAGCTTAATTTATAAAGCAAAGTACAAAATTAAAACTTTATTGTACAATGATTAAAATACCTTTTTGACATTTTATTTTTATTAATAAATGTGTCAGTTTGTCACCTTTTGACTCTTGGTACTTTTTTTGTCTATTATTGAGTCATAATAATAAACATAATTAAAACACATATAACATGACAAAAGGAAATATTAATGTATCAGTTGAAAATATTTTTCCACTTATTAAAAAATTCCTGTATAGTGATCACGAAATCTTTTTACGTGAGTTAATTAGTAATGCTACAGATGCTACCTTAAAATTAAAACATTTAACAAGTGTGGGTGATGCCAAGGTTGAATATGGCAATCCTTTCATTGAAGTAAAGGTTGATAAGAAAGGAAAAAAATTGCACATTATTGATCATGGCTTAGGCATGACAGCTGAAGAAGTTGAAAAATACATTAACCAAATTGCATTTTCTGGTGCTGAAGAGTTTTTAGACAAATATAAAGACTCTGCAAAAGACTCCGGAATTATTGGTCATTTTGGTCTTGGTTTTTATTCAGCCTTTATGGTGGCTGAAAAAGTTGAGATTATCACTAAATCTTATACAGATGCACCTGCTGCACACTGGACCTGCGACGGCAGTCCTGAATTCTCATTAGAACCTCATGACAAATCAGAAAGAGGTACTGAAATTATTCTTCACATAGCTGATGATTCTACAGAATTTTTAGAAGAAGCAAGAATTCGCACACTGCTTTTAAAATATAACAAGTTTATGCCTATTCCAATTAAATTTGGAACTAAGGAAATTAATGATCCAGACTTTACCCCTAAAACAACCAAGGATAAAGATGGTAAAGAGACTACTGAACCTCACAAGAAAATAACGGTTGATAACATTATTAACAATCCGAATCCTGCATGGACTAAGCAACCAGCTGATTTAAAAGATGAAGATTATAAAGACTTTTACAGAGAATTGTATCCAATGCAATTTGAAGAGCCTTTATTCAACATCCACTTAAATGTTGATTATCCATTTCATTTAACAGGAATTTTATATTTCCCTAAAATGACGAATGATTTAAACATTCAAAAGGATAAAATTCAATTGTATCAAAATCAGGTATATGTAACCGATAACGTTGAAGGTATTGTTCCAGAATTTTTAACCATGTTGCGTGGTGTTATAGATTCACCGGACATTCCTTTGAATGTTTCTAGAAGTTATTTACAAGCGGATGGTGCCGTTAAAAAAATATCATCATATATCACCAGAAAAGTAGCTGATAAATTAAAATCACTTTTCAATAACAACAGAGAAGATTTTGAGGCTAAGTGGAATGATATCAAAATTGTGATTGAATACGGGATGCTTTCCGAAGAAAAATTCTTTGAAAAAGCAGATGATTTCGCTTTGTATCCAACAGTTGATAACAAGTACTATACTTATGAAGAATTATTCAATAAAATAAAAGCAAACCAAACTGATAAAGATGGTAAACTGATTATTTTATACGCATCAAATCAAGATGCACAGCATAGTTATATTGATGCGGCAAAAGCAAAAGGATATGAAGTCCTTCTTTTAGATTCGCCTATTGTATCACACCTAATGCAAAAATTAGAAAGTACGAAAGAAAATATTACCTTCTCTCGTGTCGATGCAGACAACATTGATAAATTAATTAGTAAAGAGGATACTAAAATTTCCAAATTAACTGAGGAGCAAAAGGCAACCCTAGAAACTGTTCTTAAAGAAGTTATTCCATCAGAAAAATTCATGGTACAATTAGAGCCAATGGATAGTGATGCCACGCCTTTTATGATTACGCAGCCAGAATTTATGCGCCGTATGAAAGAAATGCAGGCAACTGGCGGTGGCGGCATGTTTGGTATGGGTAATTTCCCAGAAATGTACAATCTGGTAGTAAATACAAACGCTCCTTTAGTTACAGAAATTCTTGAAACAAAAACCAAAAAGAAACAAGAACGCCTGATAAATCAAAGTTTAGATTTAGCGAGATTATCCCAAGGATTGTTAAAAGGTGAAGAGCTTACAAACTTTATCAAACGCAGTTACGAAATGATAAAGTAAGAAGATTTTTGTTCTGTATTTTATCAAAAAAATACAGATAACAAAAACGAACTTACAAAATTATTCAGCGAAGCTAAATGATAAAGTAAGTTGTTAATCCAAATAAATACCTCGACTGCGTCGAGATAAATTAAAACCACTTTTTACTCAATTCAAATTGGTATTGAAGTGGTTTTTTTATTTTTATCTTTTAAAAGTAGTAACAAATATATTTTATAGTCATATGAATGTGCAAAACCAAAATAAAATACAAGTTTCAAATAATCAGGCTTTAGTTTCAATTATTATTTGCACATACAACCGTGCCAATTATTTAAACACATGCATAACGAGCATTATAGCACAAACCAATCAACAATGGGAATTGATAATTGTGGATGACGGCAGTGATGACCATACTTTTAATATTGTAAATACTTATATCCAAGAATATTCAAATATAAGATATGTAAAACATAAAAATTTAAAACTTGCTTTATCAAGAAACGTCGGACTCCTTTTAGCTACTGGAAACTATATTACATTTTTAGATAGTGATGATACTTTTAAAGAAAACCACATACAAAGTCGCTTAGATTTTATGAAAAAAAATAGTGATGTGGATCTAATTTATGGTGGTGTTGATTTACATGAAGATATTTTTGTAACTGACTATTATAAAGACACGCTTTTAATTAACGTAAAAGAATGTGTATTAGGTTCAACTTTTTTCGGAAAAAGAAATGTTTTTCTTCAACTTGGTGGTTTCGAAAACCTCAACTATGGTGAAGATACGGAGTTTTTAGAAAGGGCTTCAAAAATATTTAAAACCCAAAAAATAACGCACCCACAAACATATATTTACACAAGAGCCGATGATAGTATTACTATAAAAAAAGAGCTCGAAAAAAAATTTTGACGTTTTAATTTAATAACCTTTTAAATAAAAATTCTTTTGCATTACAGCTTTTTTTCAATTGTAGATTAAATAATAATAGTAATTTCGTAAAACTAGTTTGGAATAATTTATGCAATAAACTATGACTCGCAGTAATTCTAAAAAATGATGAAACACCTTTCTTTTGTCTGTCTTTTTTTTATCAGCCTTCTTTTGGTTTCGCAAACCAATTCAAGTTTAAAAACTGATAGTACAAGTACCCGAGCTCTTCGCATTGCCGATAGTCTAAAACATAGTGATGGCCCTTATATGTTCATTGATAAAGACAAGATCATTGAAAAAAATATTGTCAATGGCACCATAGAGACCAAAACATTGGGGTTAAATACAATAAACACTGAGTTTGATACTGAACCATTTATATACCATAATGTTTCCAAAATTGCCGTTATAAGCGATCTTCACGGCCAATATGACTTAACTATCAAAATTTTAAAAAACAACCTTATTATTGATGAACAATTAAATTGGATATTCGGAAAAGGACATTTGGTGATTGTTGGTGATATTTTTGACAGAGGCCCTAAAACTACGGAATTATTGTGGCTTGTTTATAATCTTGAAAAGGAAGCCGCAAATAATGGTGGAAAAGTCCATTTTATTTTGGGAAATCATGAATTTATGGTGATGCAAAATGATCTCAGATATATTAATAAAAAATACTGGTTAACTTCTAAACTTTTAAATACACCTTATAATGAGCTTTATGGAAAGGAAACCGTTCTTGGAAGATGGTTGCGTTCAAAAAACACCATACTAAAGATTGATAACAATTTATTTTTACATGCCGGTATTTCTGAAATATTTATTTCCAACGGATTTAATTTAGAAGAAACGAATCAAAAAATGAGAGAATCATTATTTGTTGACGACAATGACCCTGCGTGGCATACATTATATGACAAATATTATGACAAGAATGGCCCTATTTGGTATCGAGGTTATTTTAGTGCCGATTTTAAAAAAAGTGAGATAAATACCCTATTAAGAAAACTTGATGTTAAACATGTTATTGTTGGGCATACTTCACAAAAACAAATTGAATCTTTATTCCACAATAAAATATTAGCCGTCGATTCTAGTATCAAAAATGGCATTTATGGAGAAATGCTTTTTATTGAAAACGGTAAATACTTTCGCCATACTATGGAAGGTGAAAAAATTAAACTTAACTAAGACTCAAGCCCTATTCTTTTCTGGCCTCATCTAAAATTTCGTTTTTATACCTGTTATCATTAACTATAATTTCAAAAAAACTAAGAATATATTCCTTAGCAATAGAAAAAGCCCTTGGGTCTTCAAAATAGCTTGCATGAGCATCTAAAATTGCTAGCATTTCAATTTTATTGGCTAAAAACTCTTGCCTTACTTGGTCAAAAATAGATTTATCTCTAATAAATCCCCTGTATTTTCTGTCAGTAACTGAAGTAGTTCCTATACTTTCTCCCTGAATCTGAGAAACCACCGCATAACTGGCATTGACAAATCCAGCCATATCAAAATCATATGGTACTGGTGTCATTTTTTTATCTATATACAAGATTTTAACATTATGCTGATAGGCCTGAGAAAAATCGGTATTCCCAATCATAAACTGAAAAAAGGCATTGCGTACAGAAGTTAAATCATCCTGATTTAATGGGTGTACAGATCTATCATAAACCTTTCCATCCACTCTTTTTGCTAAAGTTTTATCATCTTCTATAAAAAACCCTTTTAATGAATAAGCTTTGGTTTTATTATTTTTTATTTGTTCAAAATCAATATCAACCAATCTGGTTTTAAAATGATACGGTGAAACCATTTCAAATAATTTATACACCAAATATTCTTTAATCACATTATCATTGTTATCACTTCTAAGTAAACAGGGCAAAACGGCTTTAAAAGTTTTATTACCTTCAAAAGGTGTATTGTTTGAAACCGATTTTTTTAATTTAATTTTTAAAGGAGCGAAATAACAATTTTTCAGTCTGTAATTTCCTCTTGATCGTAACTCAACAGGTAGGCTATCCCAGGTGCCGTCCTTAAGTTGGTATGATAGATTAGATTCTATATAAGTTGAATCATTGGTTTCCTTTTTAAGCTCGATAATTGAATAGGATAATTTTATAGGTAAAATCTTATCTTCTGAAAAAATTCCTGATGTTACCTTAGCAACATCTGTTTTTAAAGCCTCTTGGGAAAAAGCATTATTAAAAATAAACGCAGTTATAAAAACGAAAAAATATCCTATTTGCTTTTTCATATTAATACATTAACTTTATCAAATATAATAATTTAAAAATAGCGTATCAGACAATATTTTTCCATAATAAATTCCAGGACTTATCTGGCCTTGATAATTGCATTTACCGTGACTTTTTTTTTCTGTAAATACAATATCAGTTTTGATTTAGATTTGACCCTATTAAGTATAGCCATCATCTTTCCATTGGTATTTACTATTAGAGGCTCCTTTAGACGCAGGGAAAACGCCTTGGAGCATCTGAGTGATTTTAGAAGTTCACTCAAAACCCTGCACTATTTTTTTATGGGTCATGAACGTTTATCTGTAGAAGATAAAAATGAAATTCAGAAAATATTACTTGAAATAAATACGGATACTATAGCACATTTAAGAAATAAAAATTGCACTATAAAAGACCTTGATGACATTGTGGACAAAGTATATCAATTCACTGTAGATAAAAAAGAATTCATGACCAGAAATTTACGTGATAAAGTATTTAGGTTTCTAAAAGATCTACATGAGTCTATAGAAAATGTATATGCTATTCACACGCATAGAACACCCAT
>BS_KBA_SWE02_21mDRAFT_10000392_pt1 | contig 16226 bp, 14 predicted proteins | sample BalSeasSWE02_21m_FD_9196 | JGI IMG/M metagenome (IMG submission 9196)
CCATTCAAGACTTCCTTCCAATGATGAGTTTAACTCACCTCGGATTTTCTCCCCATAAAAAATAAATATCCCTATTCCGATATCATCTTCAGCGTCAACGGTAACAACACCTTTTAGCGAGATTTCCGCCGTTAATCCTGTTTCTTCCAGAAGTTCACGTTCTGCTGCCGATTTAATATCTTCTCCACGCTCTACGTGCCCACCAATCCCATTATATTTATTAGCCCATAATCGCTTGTCCGCTGCCCCTTTGATAAACAAGAAGAATTCCCCACACCTGATAAATATCAAGGTCGGTAACAACACCTTTTAGNGAGATTTCCGCCGTTAATCCTGTTTCTTCCAAAAGTTCACGTTCTGCTGCCGATTGAATATCTTCTCCACGCTCTACATGCCCACCAATCCCATTATATTTATTAGCCCATAATCGCTTGTCCGCTGCCCCCTTGATAAACAAGAAGGATTCCCCGCACCTAATAAATATCAAGGTGCGGGGAATAAGCAGATAACGTTCTTTGGAGACTCCCTGTTCGAAGTGCGGCATAAAACTTATGGTTTCCTTGCTAACAATGTTTAATCTGCCAGGTCGCTGACATCTTCTTTTTGATAATCACTCCCCAAAAAATCTTCTATTCTTATTAACGGTGCGACTGGAGGAATATACTTATCTACATTATTTCTGGTTCCTTCAATGCCTAACAATTTGAAAAGCACCTCAAATTTTTGTTTCCAGATCGATCGCATTTTCTTGTGAAATTCTTCGGGTAATTTAATAATTTCTTCTTTAAATGGTCCAATAGCATTCTTACGGGTTTTATAATAAAACTGTTCATCCGTCATACCGGGTTTGCGATCTGATGCAAAATTCTTGTCAAGGTAAGCATATATTTTCTCACGCAAACCATCAGGTGCACTTTCATAGAACATATTCATAAAACTTGTTGCCAGATGGACTTCAACAGCTTCATATTCCACAAATTTCCCAAAAGCATCTTCAGGAAGAGTAGATGCACCGTGTTGAACAGTTCCTCCCAAACCATAATCAGATCGTGAAACCCTGCTCAAGTTTCGTAATGTATCAAAATCAACATTTACTTGTGCGATCGTACCGTCAGGCAAGACAACCCCACCATGTGAAGTACCGGTTTGAATGCTGATCTTACTTAATCCGGGGAAACCAGGATTTGTATTTTTAACCGCTTCGTTGAATCCTTTTAGATATGTATGTAATTCTTCAATGGTAGAGTTTCTGCCACCGACTTCTCCGATCTCACCTCCAACAGAGATGGTTACACCTTCAGGCTGGTGCTTTCGGATGAAATTAGAAAAATATGCAGATAATTCAATGTTCAGTTTTTGTTGTTCCGTGATATCACTTTTTGATATATCAACGAGAGTGGATGTATCAATATCGATATTATAAAAACCAGCTGTAATAGCTTCTCGAATCAATTCTTTAATTGTGTTCAACTCGGCATCCGGATCTACAGCATACCGTTTGGCTGATACTTGAAAATGATCACCTTGAATAAAAACGGGGCCTTTAAAATTTTCAGCAATGGCTGCCGCAAGGATATTTGTTGAAAATTCTGCGGGACGCTGGGAAGTGTATCCCATCTCAGAACGGGCGATCTCAAAAATTATCGATGTTGTATCCATAGAGATAGCTGTACTAAAAGCAGCGCGGGCTGCATCAAACGAAAGCACCCGCATATTTAATGCTGGTACTGTAAAGGTGGGTGCAACTTCATCGCGCCCACGAGCCATGTAAAGCTCATGGATCGATGCAGGAAAGATGCCAAGTTCCTGTGCGACCAGTCTTACAAGAAATCGTGCCCATCCCTGGCGGGTACCTGTTTCCAAAGTGGATACTTCCACCCATCGATGGACTTTTTTCTGTAAAACCTTTAGATCAGTAATAATTACCTTGCCATGAGAATAATTTACACTATTATCCACAAGATCAATAAGTTCAACAATTTCATTTGACATGATTAACTCCTATATATTATTCTTATCTACAACTATTTTTTTCCAACTTCGTAAATATTATGAAAATTCAGTTTCGTCACTTAATCCTATTTGTTATCAAATTTATCTTGAGTAAAGATGATGCGATAAGGAATATTGCCTTGATTATAACTGTAAACTCAAGCTATAATGAGTAAGCTTATTCCTTTTGAGATTTTATTTCTGTACAGGAGGTACATAAATGGGCAATCTTTTTGACAAAGTGACCGGAGATCAGGACATTGTAAAAAAACTGGGTAGTTATATTCCTGGTTTTAAAGGATATATTGAACGCCAAAATCGCCGCGCGGCTGACAAGATATTGCGCGAGACTGTTGCCGATCGATTTGAAGAACTCTGGAAGCGAACTTCTGCCCTCCAGACTGATTTGATCAGCCAGGGCGGAATCGAATTTATCGATGATATGGAAAAAGCAGCCATTCAACTGCGAACATTTGTTGATAAAGTTCGCACTGCAACTTACGGATATTCTGGATTTTTTGACGCAGTAAAAATCAACGAAGATGAGCTTGCTCAGCTATATTCATTTGACAATTCATTCTTCGAGATGGCTGAAGAGATTGGCCGCGCACTCGATAATTTAGAAAATTCTCTCAATGACGAGGCTGGTTTACCGGCTGCCATCCGCAACTTGATAACCTTAGCCCGCCAGGCAACCAAAACTTTCAATCGCCGCTACGAAATACTAACTGGTGGCGAAGAAAAATAATAGGATTAAAAATAAGTTGCAGGAGCGATCCTGCAACTTATTTTGATTTATTCTTAGTTTGGATAGGAGAACCTTCAAATGTGGGATGATTATCAATGCGCAAAAGACACAGATGAAGTAGTTCAATTATTAAATACAAAAGGTGAACAAGCTCGGATCATAGCTGGTGCTACTGATTTGATCCTCGAATTTGAGCATGATCTGCACCCAAAAGTAAATACGCTTATAGATATATCCCGTATTCCCAACCTCGACCAAATCTTCATTTCCGATAATGACATAATCCATCTCGGGCCACTGGTAACTCATAATCATTGCGTAGGCTCTAAATTGATCCGAGAAAAGGCTTACCCACTGGCACGCGCCTGCTGGGAAGTAGGAGCTCCTCAAATTCGCAATCGAGGCACGGTAGCAGGAAATCTTATTACTGCTTCACCTGCCAATGATACGATCACAGCTCTCATGGCTTTAGATGCACATCTCGTCTTAAAATCAGCCAAAGGTGAGAGGACGGTAAGATTGGGGGATTTTTATACCGGAGTTCGTAAAACAATAATGCATTCCGACGAGATGCTGATTGATATATGGTTCCAAGCCACGCAAGAAAATCAACGCGGAACTTTTATAAAATTAGCCCTGCGCCGAGTACAGGCTATTTCTATCGTGAATGTAGCCATCCTTCTCACACTTGATAATTTAAAAATTCGTTCTGCTGCAATTACCCTCGGAGCAGTAGCACCAACGATCATACATGCCTCCAATGCAGAATCATTCCTGCGAGGAAAGGATCTGGAAGAAGATATTATTGCTGAGGCAGCCTTATTAACCATGGAAGCTGCCCAGCCGATTGATGATATCAGGGCTTCAGCACTATATCGTCGTGAAATGGTACGAATCCTCACCTTACGAGGCCTACGGAGCCTGCTCACTAACAATATGAAGGACGATTTTCCACAAGAGCCAATTTTATTATGGGGTAAGAATTCTTCTCATTCCACTAACGTACAATCTATGCCATCGTATGTGACAGGAACTGCGATCATTACTCAGATAAACGGGAACGAGTTTATTTTTAACAATGCTCATAAAAAAACTTTATTGCAACTCCTTCGTGAAGATGCTGGACTGATCGGTACAAAAGAAGGTTGTGCCGAAGGCGAATGTGGTGCCTGTACAGTTTTCCTGGATGGAAAAGCAGTCATGGCCTGTCTGGTACCGGCTGCCCGTGCCCATGGAGCTGAGATCATCACAATTGAAGGCCTTGCTGATAAAGGAACTGACCAAAGGTTACATCCAGTCCAGGATGCATTTATTCAAGAAGATGCAGTTCAATGTGGATATTGCTCCCCAGGTTTCATCATGTCAGCAGCAAAACTACTAGAAGAACGAGTGAATCCAACCCATAATGAGATCCAACAGGCAATCACAGGAAATTTGTGTCGTTGTACAGGGTATTACAAAATTATTAAAGCTATTGAACAAGCCAGTAAAACTTTTGATTTGGAGCGGATAAAAAATTGATGATAGTTGATAGAGGTAAATAATATGAGTAATTATTCGAAATATCAGAAACAACCCAAAAATATTAAACCTGAGTCACACCCTATCTGGAGGGGTATAGGATGCCTGATGGCGATTATCCTACCAGTTTTATCCTATTTTGGCGCAATAGAATATATAAATGCAGGACTCACAAAAGGGTGGCCGATTCCAACAGGTCTGCTTGGTTTTGTAAAATTTCCAGCGTGGGTTTGGAAAGTTCCCATATTAGGAAATCTTCTTCAGCCAATAGCTAATTTCCGTAATTTCTACGCCATTTTATTTTTTACCATTGTTTTTTTAATTCTGTTATCAGGCATTTTATCCTTATTTTATACTGTCCTTTATCGTATTGTTGGTCCTCCTGTTCTTACACCTTTAGATGCAAAACCAATTAAGAATCGAAAAGTGAGAAAATCCAGATAATTTTTTTGAGGCATAATGGAAAATTTATCTTTCGTTGGAAAATCCACCAAGCGCATTGACGCGTATGGCAAAGTCATAGGCAAAACCCCCTATTCAGGTGATTTATCGATGCCTGGAATGCTTCATATGAAAATATTGTTTTCCAAACATCCTCATGCTCGGGTTCTTAGTATTGATACCGTTGAAGCATTGTCAATTCCTGGTGTGATCGCCATTTTTACAGCCAAAGATGTTCCAGTTAACGAATATGGACTTCAAAAGAACGACCAACCAGTATTATGTGGTCCAGGCTCAACCAGAACTGACGGAGATCTCGTTCGATTTGTTGGCGATCAGGTCGCCGCGATCGTGGCAGAATCCGAAGATATCGCTTCTCTAGCTCGCGGCTTGATCAAAGTTTCCTACGAGGATTTGCCAGTCCTTACTGATCCTGTAATAGGAATGCAACCTGGAGCTTTGATAATTCACCCGGAACTTGGAGACAGCAATATCTGTGTTCACGATAAGATCCGTAAAGGCGATATTGACAAAGGATTTGCTATTGCAGATGTAATCGTTGAAGGTGAATATTTTACACCTGTTCAAGAACATGCTTATTTACAACCAGAAGCTGGCCTGGCATACATAGATGATGAAGGACGTGTTACTCTAAAAGCTGGAGGGCAATGGACCCATGCCGATCGGGACCAGTTATCACATTCATTAAATCTTTCCCCGGAGAGTATCCGGGTGATATACCCGGCTATTGGCGGAGCATTTGGTGGTCGAGAAGATCTATCTGTTCAAATTGTTCTGGCGCTGGCAGCCTGGAAGTTAAAAAAGCCGGTACGCATAATTTGGACACGCCAGGAATCGATCATAGGTCATGGGAAAAGGCATGCCATGGTTTTAAGAGCCAAATGGGGGGCTTCTAAAGCAGGAAAACTCGTAGCCGCCTCTGCTGAAATTATAGCGGATGCTGGCGCATATATGTATACTACCAACAAAGTCCTGGGGAATACAACCATAACGTCTACTGGCCCATATTCCATACCAAACGTAAAAACGGATGTATATGGGGTTTACACAAACAATGTTCCAGGTGCAGCTTTCCGTGGATTTGGTGCTCCACAAGCTTTATTTATGGCCGAATCGCAAATGAGCAAATTAGCAGAAAAGCTATCAATGGATCCCGTTGAATTCCGACGACTGAATGCCTTACGCGATGGAGACACTCTCTCAGTTGGCACCGTTGTGCCTGGACCCGTTAGCATATCGAAAGTGATTGATGCCGCAGCTGCAAAATTTAATTGGCAATCAACAAACCATCCAGAGTCTGATCCCCATAAAAAAAATCTTTTGCTTCGAGGCAATGGTTTCGCCTGTGGGTTTAAGAATGTTGGCTTTAGTTTTGGGTACAAGGAAAACTGTTGGGCACGTATTGAATTAAGAGGTAAAACTGAAATTGAGGAAGCCACACTTTGGCATGGTAGTGCTGAAGTTGGCCAGGGTACACACACAATAATGCTTCAAATGGCAGCCGAGGCAACCGGCGTTGCAGTTGACAAATTTAGTTTAGTAGCATCGGATACAGCAACTTCAAAAAATTCAGGAAGCGTATCTGCATCCCGTATGACATTTATGTCAGGAAATGCGATAATTGGAGCTGCCAAACTCGCACTAAAAAAATGGGATCTGGAAGAGCGCCCGGCTTGTGCTGAATTCGTTTTTTATGGTCCCGAGACTACTCCCTTTGACAAAGAAACTGGCTACTCCACACCCAATTTTGCTTATGCTTATGTTGCTCAAGCTGTTGAGGTCGAAGTTGATACCGAAACAGGGATCGTCCGATTACTACGGGTAGTTTCGGCAAATGACGTCGGCCAGGCTATCAATCCAGCACAAGTTGAAGGACAAATTGAAGGTGCAGTGGTACAGGCACAGGGTTATGCCATGCTAGAGAATTATCTGACGAAAAATGGTCAAGTACTTACTGACCAGCTTAGCACATACCTCATACCAACCGTACTTGATATTCCAAATTCAGTTGAATCCGTGATCGTAGAAGTTCCAGATCCAATTGGACCGTGGGGTGCTCGCGGCCTGGGTGAGTTGCCATTTTTACCATTGGTAGCTGCAATAACTGGTGCAATTCATCAAGCAACCGGGGTTTGGTTTAATGAATTTCCTCTAACACCCGAAAGGGTATTGCGCGGTTTGGGTAAAATATCATAATTACTTATAAATAAAACTATAATTGAGGAAGAACCCATCCCCCATTTGTGGGGATTGTGGTTTAATAAACTATATGGATCCGATAATTATTATTCGAGGCGCAGGTGATATTGCAACTGGCGTGGCGCTACGTCTCTTCCGATCAGGTTTTCGATTGGTCATGATTGAATTGAACCAACCACTTACCGTACGCCGCACTGTTTCTTTCTCTGAAGCAATCTACACCGGTCTAACTTGTGTAGAGGGTGTCAAAGCCAGAAAAATCGAATCAATTGACGATATACCATTATCATTCCTGAATAATGAAATACCAATAATTGTGGATGAAAAACTCAGAATTCTCAGCACGAATAAATCCCAATACCCTGTACTCATTGATGCACGATTGGAAAAAAAACCACCAGAAATCAATTACATGAACACCTTTCCTCTGGTTATAGGCATAGGACCTGGTTTTACAGCCGGAATCGATTGCCATGCTGTAATTGAAACCAACCGTGGTCATTTCCTCGGGCATGTCTATCGAAAAGGAACTGCTCATTCTGATACAGGTCAACCCGTCGGGGATCCAACTCGAATTTTACGTGCACCAGTTAGTGGAACAATAGTGACGAAGGCAGAGATTGGTGATCTGCTTGATTCAGGTCAGGTGGTTGCCACGATTGACGATCAATACATTCTAGCCCCATTCTCAGGCTTGTTGCGTGGCCTTATCCATTCGGGAGTCCGTGTTCACAAAGGATTGAAGATCGGCGACGTAGATCACAGTACAAATAGTGAACTATGTCAGTTTGCATCTGATAAAGCCATGGCAATTGGCGGAAGTGTTCTTGAAGTCATTTTGAGCGACACAAATATCCTGCCAATTCAATATAAATCATCTTAGCAATGGGCATGAAATTATCTAAGGCGCTACGCCTGTCAAAGACTCCAAGGGTGGCTTTTGTGGGTGCCGGTGGAAAAACGAGCGCGCTCTCAATTCTTGCTCAAGAATTACCAAAGCCGTTGGTGGTTTCAACCACAACCCATTTGGGCATCTGGCAAACCGGGTTTGCAGATCAACATATAATCTTGTGCGAAGAAATTGATTGGGAAATCATAGAGAAAAACCTATCAACCGGGATCATATTGATCACTCAAAAACCCGTTGGAGATCGCCTGTCTGGATTAAGTGTTTCCCAGATTAATAAAGTTTTTGATCTTTGTGAAAGTCACCAATTACCGCTTTTATTGGAATGCGATGGATCACGGCAACTTCCACTAAAGGCGCCCGGGAGCAATGAACCTCCAATTCCAGAATTTGTGGAGACCGTAGTTGTAGTTGCAGGCTTAGCTGGACTCGGTAAATCCTTAGATGAGTATACAGTTTTCAATCCAGATATTTTTTCCAGATTAGGCAATTTACCAATAGGCGAGGATATCTCAGTTGGTGCAATTGAGAATGTGATTGGTCACAAGCAAGGTGGTTTAAAGAATATTCCAAACAATGCAAATAGAATTTTATTATTAAACCAAGCAGATACTCCAAGCTTACAAATCCAAGCCGGGAAAATTGCAAAAAAACTACAATCCAGCTTCAGCAGTGTAATTGTTGCCGAGTTAGGCAGAAATAAAATCCACACGATATTTGAACCTACAGCTGCTATTATCCTTGCTGCAGGCTCATCTTCACGCTATGGTCAAACCAAGCAGCTTCTGGATTATCACGGGGTACCTTTCATAAAAGCAGTCACTCGTACTGCAATAAACGCCGGCTTATATCCAATCGTGATAATTACCGGAGCAGATGCGATAGCTGTAAATGAAGCACTCATGGAATTTTCAACTAAAATAAATATAATCTTCAATCCCAACTGGCGAAATGGACAAAGCACTTCGATCCGGGAAGGAATTGATGCTCTTAATAATCATATATATTATCAATCTCAAGGTGATGATTTAGTTTTTATCCCTGAATATCCGGGAAGTGTTATTTTTCTGCTTGCCGACCAGCCACAGGTAACTCCAGCAGTTTTGAGGTGCCTGGCGGAAGAACATAGCCACACTCTTTCACCGATCATAGCCCCATTAATTGATGGTCGACGAGCAAACCCGGTGCTTTTTGATAAACAGACATTCCCTGATTTGAGAAATCTGGAGGGAGATATTGGTGGTCGTGGAATCTTTTCTAAATTCTCCCCTGTTTATATAGAGTGGAATGATATTTCTTTAACGCAAGATGTGGATAACCCAACGGATTACGAAAGGCTTCTACTTGGCTAAACCTGATGGTATTGTCGCCATAATATTAGGCGCAGGGTTATCTACACGCATGGGTAGCGCAAAATTATTGCTTCCCTGGAAAAATACTACCATCCTTGGGAAAATTGTATCCGTTCTGACATCCATCGAAATCCAAGATATTATTGTTGTGGTCCATCCAAACCACGATCAATTAAAAGAACATATTCAAGATTTATCAAATGCTTATCCGGTACGATTTATCTTGAATGACTCCTTCAAACCTGAAGACATGCTAACATCAATTCAATATGGTTTGAAAGCAATCAAATCTTCACCTACAGCAGCCCTTATTGTTCTTGGCGATCAACCTCAAATCGAGGAGGCTACAATTCAACAGATTATTCTCTCACATAAACAAACGAATTCATCAATTGTCATCCCGAGTTTCTCAATGCGGCGCGGGCATCCCTGGTTGATCCCACATCCTTTAATTTCTCAGTTTCTAAAACTCCAGCACCCACTAACACCGCGTGATTTTCTTGAACAACATAAAAATAAAATTAAATATGTAATTGTTGATAATGATAGTATCCTAAAAGATATTGATACTCCTGAAGATTATCAAACTTTCAAAACGAGTTTCTAATTAATAAAGAATAAGAGTCATATAATCTTTACAAATACCATTTCTATAATTCCACCAAATATTTAATTGACACCATTTCTACCTCTTGCGAATTATTATATAGTATGCTATTTTTATCTCAATGAAGATACGGTCATTCGTTGCTTTAGAATTTCCTTCCTCAATACAATCTGCGATCATTTGGCAAACGACAAATCTAAGAAAACATTATCCAAACCCCATTATTCGATGGGTTAAACAAGGTAATATCCACCTTACCCTTAAGTTTCTTGGAGATCTAGCGGAGACAGACCTGGAGTTTATAGCAAGATCATTAGCTCATGAAGCCTCACGAGTAGATCCGTTCTCAATCTCGTTTACAAATATGGGAATTTTCCCAAATCCTAAAAAACCCAGGATCATTTGGCTTGGTGTTAATTCTCCTCCCATTTTAGGAAAATTTCAAAGTAAAATTGAGGCTCTAACGTCCAGACATGGAATACAAATTGAGAAAAGACCATTCTCCCCTCATATCACTTTGGGGCGGATTACAAATAGATTATCCATGCTGAATATTGAGAATTTGATACTAGATATGGGTTCAATCAATGTCTCCAGCATAGATACGGTAAATATCTCTGCTATAAAGATTTTCAAAAGCGACCTTAAACCAGACGGTCCGATATATACTGCAATTCACAATATCCCGTTTGGGGAATTAAATAACCAGAAAGGCTAAATTCAATTATGCTTGAAATCGCTCATACGATCATAAATTCTCTTGAAGATAAAAAAGGGGAAGAGATACTTCTCCTCGATATTCAAAAAGTTTCTACTTTTACCAATTATTTCATCATTTGCACTGGCACTAGCAACCGTATGTTGGACGCATTGGCTGATGCAGTAATAATGAGTGTTAACGAGAAACATAAAATCAAAGGTCATATTGAGGGGAAACCTGAATGTGGATGGATGGTCGTAGATTTTGGTTTGATCCTTGTCCATTTATTTTCACCCAACCAACGCGATTATTACAAATTAGAAGATCTCTGGCATGAAGGAAAGATCGTACTGCACGTCCAGTAAACAAAAAAAGAAGTGATCTGATTATTACCACAGGTCACTTCTTTTTTATTCTTTTTAACTTGAATTTATATTAAACTTTCAAATATCCACAGGTCGTTCGCACGCTTCCAGGCAACAAGTTCTTCTGGTGAAAACCATAGTGAGACTTCCTTTTTTCCATTCTCGACGGAATCGGATGCATGAGTAAGATTTCTTCCAATTTCCAGACCGAAATCATGACGAACTGATCCGGGTGCTGCTTCTGTTGGACGAGTCGAACCCATCGTTTGGCGAACTGCATCAATCGCAAGTGGGCCTTCCCAAACCATGGCCATTACAGGAGCAGATAAAATATATGCGATCAAACCATCATAAAATGGTTTTCCTTTGTGTATTGCGTAATGAGTTTCAGCCAATTCCTTGCTCACCGCAATAAATTTTGCAGCAACTAATTTCAAACCTCTTCGTTCCAGACGATTTATTATTTCCCCAATCAATCCACGTTGGACCCCATCAGGTTTAACCAGTACCAAAGTTTTTTCCACAATTACCTCCATATTTGTTATATTTTTTGGGTAAAGAATCGAGAAAATTTTCTTTATTCTTTTAATTCCAAACATCTTGTGTGAGATTTCACCATCAACAATCAAAATAAACCTCGGGGATTGCCCGAGGTTATTATTTTATCATGCAGGTAGATTCAGCGCCAATTAATCTTCAAATTGTCAGCGCAACAACTCTTCTGCTTTTGTATAAGCATCCAGCGCATCCTGAAGCCGGTTTGCCCGCATATAAGCATCGCCCAGTAATTGCCAAATTCCGATATCCACTGGATACCGGTAAGTGGTTTCACGCAAATCGTGGATAACACCCTCGAGAAGCTGACCCTTCTTAACCAACCGGGCATAAACATTTATCGCCTGGTTGATCTCACCACTTTCAATGAATGATTGAGCTCGTTCCAATGTTCCAGCTTCTTTTTCAATATCTTTTGCTGGGATTTTTGATAGCATTCCAGTTCCAGGTAGTTTGCTTATCTGTGGAGATTCATTGCTGCGAAGGTCTGATCCGGTTTGGGAGATATCAGCAATTTCTTCAGCAGGTATTTCCTGATCAGACTGCAATGGCAGCCACTCGCCTGAAGAAACAGGTTTAACCACCTCGCCAAGAGGCTCCAATCCCGGTTCAGATTCTGAATCTTCAAAATTCCAATTTGATGTATCTGTTGGGAAAATTTCCCCAATATCATCAATATCCCTCTCATCCGATATTATTTCTGATTTATTACCTTCTTTAATGTTCTCGGGTAATTCTTCAGACTCTGAAATCCACTCAGATGCTGAAGCATCTTTCTCCATATCTTTTAGCCAATCAGGGAGTGGATCGGATATTTCTTTGCCATAAAATTCAGAGATTTTAGGTGCGATTGGATCTTGAGAATTGTCTGCATCATTCGGTTCTAATTCTGTCAACCACTTGGAATTATCAATGTCTGATGAAGAAACCATCTCGGATTCAGAGCTATCTCCGTGATCCTGGTTTAATGTAAATCCAGCTTGCTGATCTTCANCTTCTAATGATAATTCTTCCACCAAATTGGTTGGTTGAATGTCAGGAACTGAATTATCGAATTCAAATGGATTCTCAGGTTCATATTGAGTAGTTGTTTCAGGAGAATCACCAAGATCAGTCGATGCAATTACCTTTCCTACGGCCAAATCTTCTTGTCCATTTTCTTCAATAACTTGAGGTTGTTCATCTCCAATTGTTAATTTAGTTCCTTCGGTTTCTTCTTCAATTATCGATTTGATTTCATCAGTTTTACCAAAATCAATCAATTTAGATTCTGTTGGGATAGAAATTATTGCTTCATCTTCAACAGATTTAAGTTCATCTTCAATTGAATTCTTCACCCATTCGGGCGGTTCTTCCAATCTATCTTCTGGTTTGGTCAATAATTCCTCAGATTTTGCTCCTTGCCTTGCTGCCAGACTTTCCAACCAAGCCATGGCTGCATCCTGATCATCCAATGAAGGTAATCCATCCTCTACTGGTTCAATTTTCAGCTTTGTATCCTCGCCGGTTGGAACTTGAATTTCTTCTTCAATTCCCAGTCCTTCAGGTTGAGGCATCGATTCGAGAAGGTCAGGAGTGTCTTTCTCATCATCTAAAAGTGAAGAAATCTCTGCTTCAGCTCCTAATGTTGAAGCAAGTTCATCATACGGAGATACCAGTTCCTGTGTTGAATCAATTTCTTTTAACCATTCTGGCAATTCATCTTCTGTCGTCGCCTTTATTTCAGGATCAATTAGATCACTTGCGGTGGAAAATTCTTGCGACTGATTTGGAATTTCAGCAGTTGAATCATTTTCCTTCAACCATTCTGGCAATTCATCTTCTGTCGTCGCCTTTTCAGGATCAATTAGATCACTTGCGGTGGAAAATTCTTCAGACTGATTTGGAATTTCAGCAGTTGAATCATATTCTTTCAACCATTCTGGCAATTCATCTTCTGTCGTCGCCTTTTCAGGATCAATTTGATCACCTGCGGTGGAAAATTCTTCGGACTGAATTGGAATTTCAGCGGTTGAATCATTTTCCTTTAACCATTCTGGCAATTCATCTTCTGTCGTCGCCTTTATTTCAGGATCAATTTGATCACCTGCGGTGGAAAATTCTTCGGACTGAATTGGAATTTCAGTTAAAGGCTCATCTGCATTTTCTATATCAAAAATTGGTTTTTCCAATCCAATATCTTTTAACCAATCCGGCAGATCAACTTCATTATCACTAATTTCATTCAAATCATTCCCACTATCAAAAGACTCCCGTTTAACTTCTCCCAACCAAGAAGGAATATCATCGGCAGGTTGGCCAGATGCGTCTTCGCTATGCTCTTGAATTTCTTCCGAAGATAACGTAATAGCGCCCTGGTCTGGTTCCAATTCTTGTGATATCTCTGTTGATTCTGTCTCTGTCTGGATTGGTTCAATATTTTCACCCTCTTTCATCCAATCCGGAAGTTCTTTTTCAGAAATGTCATTTTCCATAACATCTTCTTTTAAACCAGGTTCTTGTTCTAAAACTTTAAAATCATCTTGAAGGGACGAATTTATGGAATTCCCCTCTAACATAGATTCAAATCCATCTGGTAATTTATCAGGTTCCAGCAATTCTTCATCTGGTGCCATTCCTTTTAGCCATTCAGGGATTTCTGCCTTAGCTAAAAGCTGATCATTTTCAAGTTCTGTATCATCAAAAACAGAATTTTTTACGGTTTGATCAGTGGTTTTTTCCCAACCTGATGAACGCATCCAATCCGGAACATCTTCAATTTCAGAACTTGCTTCTATTTCTCCTTCCAATGCAGTCGGTAGAATTTCTACCTCTGAAATTGGTTGAATTTCATTCGTTTTTTCTGAAAGCCATTCCGGCACATCCTCCTGCCCTTTTTCAGGTTCCAATTTGATACCCAGAGATGAAGCCCAAGCCGGCTGTGACCCGCTTTCCATGTCGTTTGGGTCATAGTCTAATAGCTCTATATTGACTGCAGCATCTGGTACATTATCAGAATTGAATATGGATCCAGTTACAAATCCTGCATACGGGTCAAGAGCTCTGACACGTAAACGGTATGTTTGAGTGAATTCATGTTGATCGCTTGGAGGCATTAAATCAATTAATATTCTGAGGGCATCAAAACAATAAGGATATTTTTTTATTAATTCGGTACATATTTCGATCGCCTGCTTTTTGCGACCGTCTTTGCTATAAGCCCTGGCAAGCATAACTTGAAGATCTGGACGATTTGGGTCATCGGCAAGGACAGCCCTGATCTCTGCAATCGCCTGGCTATACAAGGCTCCTTGAGCATACATATTTGCAAGGGCATCCCGAGTCAAACGCACTTTCGGCGGTTGGACCCCATCTCGTCTCCCATATAATTTTCGCAATTCATCTTGAATAGCTGGGTTCGAAGGTTGTACTTCAAAAGCGCGTTCCATATGCCAGATCGCTTCATCCAATTTATTTTCATCATCTCTGATAATACTCATGCCAACATGAGATACGAAATCTTCGGGAACTGACATTAAAACACGCTGAAAAATATCTGCCGCATCACCATATCTGCGAGATTCCAAAAATGCCTTGCCCAATAAACGATATGTTTCCAAATGCATTGGAAAAGTCTTTAAGATATATTGGCAATGAGCAATCGCCTCATCCACTTGCCCACTCTCAGTCATGCCCTCAATTTCACGATTATAAACTCGCAGGGAAATTTTTGTCATATTCTCACTCCTACTCACACTATCAGTATGCACGATTCTTCAGGTTTATGCAAGTAATTTGGTTATACAATATCCAACATATATTTATTCATAAAATAATGGTAAGGGATGAATTTTTTTATCTTCAATAATAATTGCATCAGATAAGTATCGTTTAGTTTCTTCGACCTTTTCCTTACTATTGGCATAAATTGTATACATTAGATCACCTTTTTCGATGTAATCACCAACTTTCCGGTTAATTACAATTCCGACTGAATGATCAATACTATCACTTTTTTTTGCCCTGCCGGCTCCTAAAAACACTGAGGCTTCCCCAATCAATCTGGCATTAACTTGGGAAACAAATCCAAATTCAGTGCTTTAATCCCTTCGATATACCGTGCCTTTGGAAATTTAGATGGGTCTTCCACGTAGCTTATGTCCCCCCCCTGGGCAGTTACAAGGTCCTTGAACTTCTTTAGTGCAGTTCCGTTTCGTATGGAATTTTCAGCAAGATTCCGGGCGCTTTCAAGGTCAGTTGATATTCCTCCCAAGACCAACATATTAGCGCTGAGTACCTTACAATGTTCGCGAAGATCAGCTGGGCCTCCACCATTCAAAGCATCAATTGCTTCACACACCTCCAAAGAATTTCCAACAGCATTCCCCAGTGGCTGATTCATGTCTGACAAAAGAGCAACTACCTTTCTTCCTGCCAAGTCACCGATCGAGACCATCATTTGTGCCAACGCCCTCGCATCTTCTATCGTCTGCATAAAGGCACCTAACCCAGTTTTTACGTCAAGTACAATAGCTTGTGAACCAGCCGCGATCTTCTTGCTCATTATTGAGGATGCTATCAACGCAAGAGATGGAACAGTTCCAGTAACATCCCTAAGAGAATACAGTTTTCCATCAGCCGGCGCAAGGGTTAGGGATTGACCAGTTAATACCAGACCAATTTTTAATAATTGTTGTTTAAATTCTTCCGGATTTAGATCCGTTCTGTAGCCCGGGATTGACTCCAATTTATCAAGAGTTCCACCGCTAAACCCCAACCCTCGCCCGGACATTTTTCCAACAGACAAGCCACAGGCAGCCACTACAGGCAAAACCACCA
>BS_KBA_SWE02_21mDRAFT_10000393_pt1 | contig 16222 bp, 22 predicted proteins | sample BalSeasSWE02_21m_FD_9196 | JGI IMG/M metagenome (IMG submission 9196)
CAGGACCCGGCCGCAAGGAGCACGGAACTTCTGAAAAAGGTCTTTGGGAGCGCGTCCTGATCACTGACTTCGTTGAGTGGTTGAGTAGTTAACCGGTTAAGTCGTTATTTTTCATGGAAACATCGGCTTTTTGAATCTTGTCTGCGCTTGACTTCTCATCCCCCATGATTATTTTCGTGGAGTAACATAAACCCTTTAGCCCGTCACATCATTCAAGAAGATATGTCCGGAAAAGATTACTATAAGATTTTGGCAGTTCCAAAAACTGCTTCGGCCGAAGAGATCAAAAAAGCCTATCGGAAACTGGCCTTGAAATACCACCCGGATCACAACCGCGGGAACGGCGACGCAGAGGCCAAATTCAAAGATCTCAACGAAGCCTACGCGGTATTGCGGGACCCCGAAAAGAGAAAACAGTACGACCTGTTTGGAGCGGATGGCTTTCAAAAAAGATACTCTCAGGAAGACATATTCAGGGGTTTCGATCTGGGAAGTATTTTCAGGGAGTTTGGTTTTGCTGGAGGCGGAGGAGGCAGAGGGCAATCGAATTTCGGGAATATGTTCGGAAGCATGGGGGGACAGGGCTATAACGGATTTCCAAACCAGCACTCTGCAAAAGGTCAGAATCTTATCTACGAATTACCCATGACACTCGAAGAGCTCTGCAGCACCACCAAAAAGGAGATTGCCTATCAGCTTGACGGACAACAGGAAAAAGTAACCGTAAAGGTCCCCGCGGGCATAACCGGAGGGCAAAAACTGAGACTACGGGGGAAAGGCCGCCCCGGGCCCAATGGAGGTCCACCGGGCGATCTCCTCATTCAGATCAAAGAGCTTTCCCACCCCCTGTTCAGAAGAGAAGAGGATGACCTGTACATGAGGCAGGAAATTAAATTTTCTCAAGCTGTCTTAGGAACCGAAATCGAAATTCCCACGATACATCAGAAGGTTTTAAAACTCAAAATTCCACCTGGAACACAAGATAATGCCAAGTTCCGACTCAAGGGATTCGGGATGCCGTCTTCCAAAGCAGACGGAAAGGGGAATGCCTTTGTTGAAATCGGCATTCATGTCCCGAAAGAGTTAAATGAAGAGCAGAAATCAGTTTTGGAAACACTGACCAACGTGGGGCTGTAGACTTCTGTTAAATAAAATGAAAGCTATCTGCGTTTTTTCAGGGGGGCTCGACAGTATGCTCGCCGCAAGCCTCATCAGGGCTCAGGACATCGATGTCCTGGCCCTTTTTTTTGAGACCCCTTTTTTCACCTCCGCAAAAGCGAGGGAATCATCCCGTATATTGGACATCCCATTCAGGGTAGCGGATATTACAGAACGCCACCTCCCGATTGTCAGAAATCCAAAACACGGACACGGATCGGCGATGAATCCCTGCATTGACTGCCACGCCCTCATGTTCCGCATCGCCGGCGAAATGATGGAGGATGAGGGCGCCGATTTCATCATAACGGGAGAAGTTCTGGGGCAGAGGCCCATGTCCCAGAACAGACGCTCCCTTACCCTGGTGGAATCGGAGAGTGGAATGACGAGGCTCATTCTGAGACCACTCTCGGCAAAGCTTTTAGAGGTAACGGCGCCTGAAGAAAAAGGATGGGTGAACAGAGACCTTTTGATGGATATCCAGGGGCGTTCGAGAAAACCGCAAATGGCTTTGGCCAGGCAACTCAACCTGACCGCTTATCCGTCACCCGCAGGGGGTTGCCTCCTTACGGAAAAGGAATTTTCTAAAAAATTAAAGGACTTATTTGCCTTCGAGAGAAACGTGGGCCCCACCCATCTTGAACTATTGAAAGTGGGCAGGCATTTCAGAATTGCCCCAGAGATGAAAGTGATCGTCGGAAGAAACAAGAAAGAGAACAAAATCATCAGAAACCTGGCGGACAGAGAGGACTTCCTGATTTTCTCCATATCTGTCCCCGGACCAACCATACTCGTATCTGGTGAACCTTCCCGGGATCAGATAGAGCTGGCATGTCTTATTGCAGCCGCATACAGTGATGCCAATGACAGTGATTCGTGCGACCTGAGGATCATAGGAAAAAACCAGGAAAAGGTTGCAACCGTTCCCGTACCGGACAAGGGGCAATTCAGGCAGTACATGATCTGAAGACAGCCTGCCCTCTGAACTTGGCCGAGAGACACGTGGGATGAATAAACAAAAACTGTTTTCATGCTGTGCGATCCTGGCATGCACCTGGATTATCGTGACCTGGGATACGCCACTCAAAACACTCTGGCCTGTGATTGTAGCCCTGTTTTTTGTGGTGGTGACCCGCAAGGCCATCTGGGGCTTATTAGCCGGGGCGCTGGCAGGGTCCCTTATACTCTCGGGCGGCAATCCGTGGCAGGCCTTCGTACATCTCTTCACATTGCACCTGGAACCCAGCCTGAAAAGCTCCTGGAAAATGGGGGCCATCCTCTTCACACTCATCCTTGGCGGCTTTGCCGCCATCCTCGACGGCGGAGGCGGTTTCCAGACCATTCTTCGATTCTTCCTTCGCAAAGGAGGCGATGCCTCCAAACGCTTCCAGGCGGCCGCGGCAGGTCTGGGGATCCTTTGTTTTTTTGACGGGCTGGCCAACAGTATGATGGTCGGTCGGGTCTGCAAAGAGATGGCGCCAAAATGCGGAGTGTCCCGCGTTAAACTGGCCTATATTGTAGATTCCACTTCCTCGGCTGTAGCCTGTCTGGCTTTCGTATCCACCTGGGTAGCCTATCAGTTGAGCATGATCCGGGAAGGATATGAACTTGCCGGTCGACAGATCAACCCGTATATCGTATTTCTCAAATCGATCCCTTTTAATTTTTACTGCTGGTTTACTCTGGCTCTGCTTTTCGTATCTATTTTTCGGAAATTCAATCCCGGTTCCATGAAAACCTTCGAGGATTCAAATTCGGCCCCGGAAGCGACATTCATCCAATCGATCGAGGACGATCAAGAAACAAGAGTGGGTTTGCACACGGTAATCATCCCTGTTTTCATCCTCATTATTTCCTTCCTTTTAGGGTTTTATTTCCTTGGCTGTTCAGAATCTCTCTGGCCCGTCACGCTCCGGAAGATCGCCGCCGCTTTCGGCTCGGATGCCGGCCCACTCGTTCTGACTCTTTCCGGCCTTTTTGCATCCGTTATAGCCATAAGTGTGTATCCCTCCCGCGGCCCAAACCGTATCCTTGAAGGACTCATTTCCTTCAAACGCGGAGTTCAATCGCTCATCGGTCCGGTGTTCATCCTGCTGTCGGCATGGATGATAGGGAGCGTCCTCAGCGCACTGGAAACGGCCCAATTTCTTTCTTCCCTGATAACCGGAACAAACGCCTCGGTGCTTATCCCATCTCTGATTTTCATCACCGGCTCCCTTATTTCATTTTCCACCGGCACGGAACAAACGCCTCGGTGCTTATCCCATCTCTGATTTTCATCACCGGCTCCCTTATTTCATTTTCCACCGGCACCTCCTGGGGAACCATGGGGATTCTCTTTCCCCTTGCGATTCCTATAGCCGCCGCGGCCTGCCAGACCATGGCGCCCCATTTGCAGGAATCGTACCTGCTGATTGCAGTGGCGGCCGTTTTCAGCGGCGCCGTATTTGGCGACCACTGCTCGCCTTTCAGCGACACCACCATCGTTTCTTCCATATCGTGCGGAGTAGAACCCCACGATCACATACGGACCCAGATACCTTTCGCGCTGATCACCGCCGCTGTCGCAATTATTTTCGGATTTCTCCCTGCAGGGTTGGGGATATCCCCATTTTTTCTCCTCTTTTCAGGAACTGTATTTTTGATCTTCCTTCCCTCCGTGCTGAACAGATTCAAGAAAAACAAAGTCAAAAGTAACGGTTGATAGCATCCAGCCATCGAGTCCTTTGTGAAATTGGGGCTTGGTTCTAACTTCGCCAACTTGATCCAATTAGTCGAGAGTACGTTCGGAAGGTCATAATCGTAATCGTAATCATAATCTTACTCTTTTACTGCCTATTTTAGAGCTGCCCGATTAAGATTACGATTAAGATTATGAATAAGAAAATAAATCTAATGGCCCGCGTTAGAACCAAGCCCTGAAATTGTGAATCCATACCCGTATCATCAAATCTTGGCCAGGATTGAAAATTTCTGCGCAGGCCCCTCTTTTTCTTCTTGACACCATCCTCTACCACGATTATTTTATACCAAAATAGTATAGAATACTGAATTATCCGGAATAGTCCCTTTTTAGACTGAGATTCACAGCCAAGAGTATTATTACATTCCGGTCATCGATTCATTTTTATTAATAGAGAGCAAACCATTCATGAAATGCAAGAAACACCCTTTTCGCATCCTCACTTGGATCCTTTCCCTCCTGTTGGCCACCTCCGGCCTTGCGCAGGGTCTGGACGTATGCAAAGGAGAATGTTGTGAAAAGGCTCGAAAAGCAGAGAAAAAAGATGTCCTGCAGCAAAAACCGTTCCATGAAGGGACCTTTGATCTTAAACTGCCTCTGTGTAATCTTCACAGCGAGATTATCGAAAAGTTAGGCCTTTCTGTTCCGGAAGAAAAACCCGACGATGCTCCGCCGGTCTGTTGCCACCTGAAAAAGGCGGAACAGAATGTACAGGGCTTAACCAGCCCAACCAGCTCATCAAGCCATGACCGTTTTACCGTTATAGGAATTCATTCTTTCCTGTCGGACTTCGATCTCATTAACAGCCCCCATAATCAGGCCCTTGCAGGCTGCACAATCCACCCGAGAGCCGCACCTGTCCCCCTCTATTTGAAGAACGCCTCTTTCCTCTGTTAATCCAACCGGCCGGTTTTCTGCAATCGATCTTTCTTTTTTGCGAAAATCCGGCGCACGCACCCGTTTATTCTCACTCACTGACTTAAACAGGCATCCTGCTTCGCTGGTCGAACCCTGGAGACGGAAACTGCTCCGGCAGTATCACCTGTCTGCGTAAGGGTATTCGGCCTCAACAGGAAGTCTCTACCTACAAATTGTATTCAAGAAGATAAATGGAGGACATGATGTCAAAGAAAAAAACAGCATCGATCGAGGAAAAAAGTTCAGAAAAAAAGGCTGCCGTCCTGGGGGATAGAAACAGTAAAAAAGGAGTTGCAACTTATGCGGCTATCGGCGTTACAGCGTTACTGATTCTTGTGGTCGCGGTCTTTTTTTTCAAAAAGGATGGACAGAGTTCAGAAAAACTTACCGCAGCAACGGAAGTAACCTTTCCCGTTGCCACGTTTGAGGATGGAAAAGCAAAACATTTCGAATTAGCGGCCGGAGACGGAATCGTGGTCAAATACTTTGTACTGAAAAGCTCCGATGGCATAATCAGAGCCGCTTTTGATGCCTGTGATGTATGCTGGCCCAGCGGCAAGGGCTACTATCAGGATCAGGATGTCATGGTCTGCCGAAACTGCGGAAGACGCTTTGCCTCTGTAAAGATCAACGAGGTGAAGGGCGGCTGCAACCCGGCGCCCCTGAACCGGACTATCACAGGAGACAAGCTCACGATTCAGACGTCGGATATTCTTGCAGGCAAACAATATTTTGATTTTTCAAAGGGGGGCAAGTCATGAAATTGTCCGATATCTCGCTGGGGAACCTGAAACGGCGAAAGGCCAAAGCCACCTTCGTTTTAATCGGCCTCCTGGTCGGAGTCACTGCCGTGGTTGCATTCATCAGCCTGGTGGATGCCCTGACCAGGGACATCAACCACAAACTGGAAAAGTACGGCGCCAATATCATGATCCTCCCTAAAACGGAAAATCTTTCCCTTACCTACGGGGGCATGACCATCGGGGGGATCTCTTTCGAAATGCGCGAAATTCTCCAGAAAGACCTTCAGAAAATCAAAGGGATTAAAAATTCCGCCAATGTTGCGGCGGTCGGCCCCATGGTTCTGGGCTCACTGAAAGTAGGCGATAATAATGTCCTGCTGGCCGGGGTGGATTTTGAGGTTGCGCCTATTCTGAGACCCTGGTGGAAAATCAAAGGCAAGGCCCCCGGAAAAGAGGGAATCCTCATGGGATCCGAAGCAAGCCAGATTCTTGGGCTCAAGGAAGGTGACACCCTCGATGCCAACGGTACTCCCCTGAAAGTTACCGGGATTATCAATCCTACGGGATCGCAGGACGACCAGATCATTTTTGCACAACTCGAGACAGCCCAGAAAATCCTGGGCAAAGAAGGCCGCATTTCCATGGCGGAGGTCGCGGCTCTCTGTGCCGGATGCCCCATAGATGACATGGTGATGCAGATCTCCCAGATCCTTCCCGATTCCAAGGTCATGGCCATAAGGTCGGTAGTGGAAGGACGTATGGCAACCCTTGGGCACTTCAATAAATTCGCCTATGGGCTTTCTCTGCTGGTCATGCTTGTAGGTGGTCTCGTGGTCCTTGTAACGATGATGGGGAGCGTTCGGGAAAGGACATCGGAATTCGGTGTTTTCATGGCTATCGGTTTCAAGAAGAGCCACGTGATGCGAATCGTCCTGTTCGAAGCGGCAGTCATCTCCGCCATAGCGGGCGTTCTGGGGTATCTCATGGGGCTGGGCGCAACAAGTCTCACCATCCCTTTTTTCACGGAAAGTGTGGATGTGCATCTGGTATTCGATCCCGCCCTGGCAGCGAGCGTTCTTGGTGGAGCGATCCTTTTAGGGCTCCTCTCAAGCGTATATCCGGCCATTATGGCGGGTAATTTAGATCCCAACGAAGCCCTCAGAAGCCTTTAGGAGGTACGAAATATGGCTTATATGCAGGTTGATAATCTTGTAAAGCAGTATGGAAAAGGAGAAGCCGCCTTCATGGCTGTGAAGGGGATGAGTTTTGACATAGAACAGGGAGAGTTTGTAGCCATTGTGGGGGAGTCGGGATCAGGAAAGTCGACCCTGCTGTCCATGATGGGCGCCTTGAACACGCCCACAAAGGGAAAGTATTTCGTGGATGGAATAGACGTCTACTCCCTTACCCTCGACCAGCGCGCCGGGTTCCGAAAAGAATTCCTGGGATTCATCTTCCAGAGTTTTCATCTGATCCCCTATCTAACCGTTGTGGAGAATGCGATGCTCCCTCTGGCCATATCAAAAATGAAGTCCAGGGAGCAGCTGGAGATGGCAACCGAAGCCCTGAATAATGTGGGGCTTTCAAGCAAAGCGAACCGGTTGCCTAATGAAATCTCAGGCGGCGAACAGGAACGCGTGGCCATCGCGAGGGCAATCGTGAACAACCCTACCGTTCTCCTGGCCGATGAACCAACCGGGAATCTCGACACCAAGACCAGCCGGGAGATCATTGATCTCTTTCAAAAGCTGAATCATACAGGAATCACCATCGTCATGGTCACCCACAATCCGGAATGCGCCAAAGAAGCCAACAGGGTCTTGTGCGTTTCCGACGGGTTGATCATGGAACAGGATTGCCGGATCAACACGGTGGATTTTCCCTACGTGGCGCCGATGGTTGCTAATCACGGGTTAACATTGAATTTTGCGGTACAATAGTTTTTACAAATAAGGAGATAAACATGGAAAAGGAAAACACCATTACCAGGAAAATTTCAATAGGGCTTATCATCGGCCTCATCATTCTCGTTACAGCGGTAGCCTTTGCGGTAACATCGCGAAATGAGACAATACAGCCTCAGCGGTCTCCCGAAGAACCCGCGGCGGCATTGGAAACAAATAAAGATCTCTCCAAAGCAATCCTGAATGTACGCGATATGTCCTGTTCCGGATGCATTGCCACCATTAAAGGCAGTCTTGAAGGAATCCCGGGAATTAAAGACATTCTTGTAGATCTCGCCGGCGGAAAGGCGGAAGTCTATTACGATCAGGCGTTGCTTCCTGACCCTGCCCCCATTGCAAGCGCGATCACCGCGGCCGGTTATCCGGCAAAGATTTTGAAAACCGTCAGTGCCGAAGAAATCAGAAAAGAGAACAATCTCGCAGCGTCAAAAGCAAATGTTTATATCGCATCCGTGAGCGGTTATGATATCTCAAGGGCTGATTTTGATGTGGAGATGAAGGCGGCAAAGCAAAGGCTCCAGAAAAGCTATGGCGATGAGCTCACCAATCCGAATGCGGCAGCCCTCAATGACAGGTTGAAAGCCCAGGTCGCCTCCAGGTTGATTGACGAGGGCATCCTGCTTCGGGAAATCGATCGCGCCGGCTATAAGGTGGATGAAAAGACCATGAATACAGAGTTGGAGAAATACATTCGGGAAAGCGGAAAAACCGAAAAAGAGTTCGAAAAATCGGTTCTTGACGCAGGATACAAATACGACTATTTCAAAAAGAAATTTGAAGCGGGCCTCTTGATCAACCGGTACGTGGATGAAAAGGTATTGGCCGATACAAAAGACTCCAACGACCGCCGCAGGATCTTCGCATCCTGGTTCAATAACTCAAAGGGCCTTACAGAAGTTCTCTATTATGACAAGGATATCGAAAAGGCCATAAAGAATCAGAGCGCATCGAGCAGTTGCTGCGCATCGAAATGATATGTAGATCGTTCTTCCCCGCCCGTTCCACCCCCCCGGGGATGGAATGGGTTAACCAGTATCCATTGTGCTTTTGGATTTTCAATTTTAGATAGTCAATAATCAATCCCACGAAAGGAGTGTTGAAAATGGAACAGATCAAAAAAGAATCGAAGACAGCCATAGACCCGGTGTGCGGCATGGAAATACAACCAGATAACTTCAACCTCTCAGCCATATACATGGGACAGCCCTATCATTTCTGTACGGAGAGCTGCCTCCAGGCTTTCAAAGAGGATGAGCAAAGATATGCAGGTCAAAATAAAAGAAAGAACAAAGGATGGTGGGCGCGCTATCTGGAGAAGCTCAAAAAACAGGAAGAGGACATCCGTTCCTGCTGTCATTGAGCCGGTTCCCCGGATATTACCGCCCGAATGAGAATTGCTGCTCTTTTTTTGAATCCCCTTTCGTTTAAAAGCAAATCTGTGTTATCGTAGGAACCGATTTCTTCTTTTTTTGAAAATGGATTTCTTTGTGAAATTGAAACGGGTTGTTTCTTTCATGAGGAGTTTTTCTCGTTCCCACGCTCCTGCGTGGGAATGCATACCGTATAGATTCCAACGCTGAGCCATGGAAGCAGGTATTCGACCACTGCCGACTCCGGACACTGGACACCGGACATTGGACATTGGACTTTTCCCCAAAGTGCACTACCCTTTTTAAGGAGAAAAAATTATGGCAATACAAATCATTGATCTATCCGTTGCAATAGCATCGGGTTTGCCCAGTGACCCGGAAATGATGATCCCCAAAATTGACTACGTGAGCCACTCAGAAGGGGCGGAACAGATGGAGGAATTTTTCCCGGGTCTCAAAAAAGAACAGCTTCCCGGCGGATTGGGCTGGGCCCTTGAATTTATGCATCTGACCACCCATTCCGGGACTCATCTGGATGCGCCTTTCCATTATCATCCCACCATGGATGGCGGTCTGCCCGCCCTGACTATTGACCAGGTTCCACTGGAATGGTGTTTCCAGGATGGCATTGTGCTTGACTTTGCCTATAAAGCAGACGGAGAGCGCATTACGGCCTCAGATGTACAGAGCAAACTTGATGAGATTGAATATTCCTTGAAGCCTTTGGATATCGTGCTCGTCAGGACCGGCGCGGACCGTTTCTGGGGAAAGCCTGAATACCTGATAAAGGGTGCCGGCATGACAAGGGAGTCCACCCTGTATCTGATGGAGAGGGGCATAAAGGTCGTGGGGATTGATGCATGGTCCTGGGACCGGCCCCTTCCCTTTCTTGCGGAAGAATTCAAAAAAACAGGAGACCCTTCGGTTATCTGGGAAGCCCATTTCGCGGGGATTGAAAAAGGCTATTGCCATATGGAAAAGCTGGCCAACCTGGACCAAATACCAAAAGCCCACGGCTTCAAAGTCGCCTGTTTTCCCATAAAGATCCAATCAGCATCTGCGGGTTGGGTGCGCGCTGTGGCCATCGTGGAGGATTCGGAATAATCTGAACAGTGAGCGCCCCCAAAGGCGCTCACTGTTTCAAATGGTAAAGCGCCTCTTCGCTTCCGACAAAAGAGACCTTTTCCTTCTTTTTGATTCTCCATTTAAGCAGGTTCTGAAGGTCTACGGCGCCTTGTTAGAATAGAACAGATACATACCTTATGCGAGAGTAATATGGCGGAACTCTTTGTGGTTCTGATGCCCGGCAGGTTCCTGGTTGAAAGGCCGGGATCTCAATCAACTCAGTTCCAGGAGTATCTTCGGGAAAAGATTATCGAGAAATGCAGGAAACTGAACATCCGCCTTATCGATCCGGCCCTTCATCTGAAAACACTCCACAGCGAAACGGGGAAAAACTCTTTCATCCTAACGAAGGCCATATGAATGCCGGAGGGCATCAGGTCACCGCCCAAACCATCCACAAACAACTCAAACCGGAATTTCCGACTCAACCGTGAAATGGCACTGAAGCAGCCTGCTTTCCAACGTCTCATGAGACTATTATGTCTCATGGTTGATACGATACAATATAGGCTGTTCCCTCATTTTCTTTCGTAAAAAAACCCGGGGCTTCCAGAAAGATAAAACTCAACGTATTGATTTGCATGTGTATTCATTCATATGTCCGCCAATTTAAAAAGTTGGCATAGAACTTGGATGTTCAATACAGCAGTAGTTCTGCAAGGATAGATTTGTGATGTCTGATTTCATTCGGATTTTCGATTTGAGGTTTTGAATTTTACGTTTTTAGCGGATCAGCCTTTAATCAACATCTTCTTGTTTCCAGTTTGCAGGAAATTAACCGAACAGAGAGATGAAATGTTTAATTTTGTTTTAGGAGGGAATTGGAAATGAGGCCATGTGATAAAAGCATTAAGATGACTCTTGGCCTTGTTGAGGACATGCTGGGGCTTGCTGATGAAGGAGATGCGGTTCGGGAGGATTCCGGTTGCGGAATACTCTATGGAGTACTCAGGGATGCGGCTTTTAAAATCAAAAAACTGGCCGAATCTGAAAAGAATGCACATATTAAAAAGGGCTGGTGGAAGGAATAGAACCAGCAACAGATATATGGGTATTTGATCTAATAATGTTTAACATGAATTGATATGGAGAGGGAAACAACATGGAAAGTAAGGTATTAGAGGCAATGAAAAAAGCCAACAAGCCAGTCAGACCGGGGGATATTGCAAAAGAACTTGGACTGGAGAGCAAAGAAGTTTCCAGAATCATAAACAACCTCAAGAAGGATGGAAAAGTATTTTCTCCGAAAAGATGTTTCTATTCGATCAGTGAGGGTTAATTCTTGTAAGCTTCCTGGAGGAAAAAATGGCGCAACCTGAAGAGATGTGGCAATGCCAATCGACCAATTGTGGGTATATCTACAATCCTGACAAAGGGGATCGTAAAGGAAAAATCCCCAAAGGAACTGTTTTTGAAGATCTTCCAGAGAACTGGAAATGTCCCGTGTGTGGAGCAAGCAGGAAGGCGTTTAAGCCACTTGGCGGGCCGGGTTCTGTTGCGGAAGGGAATATATAAAATATGCATTTACCCAATGGCCCTTTAAAAATGAGAGTCTTGGGATGAAAGGAAACAAAGATGACCGCAAGTGAATGGAAAAAAGTGCACCTGTATCAATGCCCGTGCGGTTATGCCTATGAGCCTGAAAAAGGGGATGAAAACAAAGGGTGGAAACCTGGAACCCCATTTGAAAAACTGCCCGATCAACTGACTTGCCCTTCATGCCAGAGGGCTAAGATGCATTTTCGGGAAAAAAGTTTTTCGGTTCCGCTTAAATGAATTTGACATGCCTGTTTTTTGTTTTTTAAGATTTCTGTAAAAACCATGTAACGCTTTACAATTCAGGAGGAATTCGTTATGAAGTTAAAAGGCAGCCAGACTGAAATCAATCTGCTCACCGCATTTGCAGGAGAATCACAGGCAAGAAATCGCTATACCTATTTTGCAAGCCAGGCGAAGAAAGAAGGATTTGTTCAGATATCCTACATATTCGAAGAAACGGCGAACCAGGAGAAAGAGCATGCCAAGCGGCTTTTCAAATTCCTGGAGGGTGGAGAAGTGAGCATTACTGCCGCGTTTCCGGCCGGCGTCATCGGATCTACCCTGGAAAATCTTAAAGCTTCCGCTGCAGGGGAACATTATGAACAGACGGAGATGTATCCCGGCTTTGCAAACATTGCGAGAGAAGAAGGTTTTGGCGAGATCGCCGTTGTCTTTGAATCCATAGCTGTAGCGGAAAAGCAGCATGAGAAGAGGTACAACGACCTGGCTGCAAACATAGCAGCAGGCAGAGTATTCAAAAAAGACGCGGAAGTGGTTTGGAGATGCAGAAATTGCGGGTATATCCATACCGGGAAAGAAGCGCCAAATGACTGCCCGGCCTGTGCTCATCCCCAGGCGTATTTTGAAGAGCTGGGTGAGAATTACTGAGAATCACTAAAAACCCCAAATTTTAATCACTTTTTAAAGGAGGATATCATGGCTGAAAGACTGGAAGTCTATAAATGTGAAGTGTGCGGGAATATCATTGAAGTATTACACGGCGCCGCCGGGGAACTGGTATGTTGCGGAAAACCGATGATTCTTCAGAAAGAAAATACCGTTGATGCCGCCAAGGAAAAACATGTGCCTGTAGTAGAAAAGACAGCCGGCGGATTCAAGGTGAAAGTAGGCAGCGTTGCCCATCCGATGGAGGAGAAGCATTTTATCGAATGGATAGAAGTGATCGCCGATGGAAAAGCCTATACACAGTTCCTGAAACCCGGGGATGCGCCTGAAGCCACTTTCAATATTGCAGCTGATAGCGTAACAGCCAGAGAATACTGTACGATTCACGGACAGTGGAAAAGCTGATCGGACACGGAAAGGAGAATAACCCATGGGAGAATGGAAATGTAAAGAGTGCGGATACAGTCTTCAGGCGAATGTGCCACCTGAGAAGTGCCCATCCTGCAAACAGAAGTGTGAATTTCTTGATGTTGCCTGCTATATTCCTGACTGCGGTGCAACAGGTCAGGATCCCAGGCTGAAATAAGGTTCCCCTGAAAACTGGAGGTTGAAGGATGTCTGAAAAAAAGTACAGCGTAAGGGCGGAATGCCCGGAGTGTGCGTGCGGAAGCATAAGCCATATCACCCCCGAAGCAATGAGAAAAAAATTTATCGGAGATGAAAAGGAAATCGATATCCTTTGTCCGCTCTGCGGGGCGAAACACAAAGGGCAACTGGAAGAAGAAAAGGATTAAGAGACCCGGAGGTCAAGGATGAAAAAAGTACTGATAGTATATTCTTCAAGGACCGGCGAAACAAAAAATATTGCTGACCTGATTGGAGAGGGCATCCGTTTTGAAGGGCTTGAAGCGGAAGTAAGAAACGGATCCGCAATTAAGAAGGAAAGCGATCTGGAAGGATTTGATGGGTATGTTTTCGGCTCGGCCACCTATCATGGTGAAATGATCCAGGCAATGAAGGGGATTTTATTTCTTGCCGAAAAGGCAGGTCTTGAGGGCAAAGTGGGTGGTTCCTTTGGAGCATTCGGGTGGAGCGGTGAAGCTCCAACGCGCATCTTTGACACCATGAAAAACATTTTCAAAATGGACATGGTCGGAGGCCCTCTGCGGCTTAAATCCGCGAACCTTGGAGGCGGATCCCAAATGGCCCAGGATTATGGACGGGAAATCGCAAAAAGAATGAAAGGTTAGAAACATATAAAGGAGAATTGCCATGACAACACCACAGCATTGCCCCGGATGGGAACAGTTTAAAGATCTGAAAGCTTTTACGTGTGAATGCCCCGGCTGCGGAGAAAAAAAAGAGATTTTTTCAGATGAATTCGATAAAACCCATACCTGTTCAGCATGCGGGAAGGAAATTGACTTCACAAAGTGCACGCTGGATGCGGGCGTCTGAAAAGCCGCCTTTATCACAAAAAAACGTTTTCAACCACGAATAACACGAATAACACGAATGGGTAGATAGGCGGTTTCTTCCTGTGTGAGAGGCTTCGAGCCTCGATCATCCCGGCGATATGCTGCTCTTATAGGGAATTATCATTCTCTGAAAAAAGGTTCTGGAGAACGTAAGTTAGCTGGAATGACAAGGATCATCTGAATGTTTATACTTGGTTTGCAGGGAAGTCCAAGACTCAATGGAAATACAAGCATCCTCCTTGAGAAGCTTCTTGATGAGGCCCGAAATCTTGGCGCCGCTACCCAAACCATTCACGCGGCAAAGAAAAACATATTGCCATGCAAAGAGTGCGGAACCTGCGAAAGAAAAGGGTTCTGCCCCATTGATGACGACATGCAGGGGATCTATCCTCTCCTTTGGCAGGCGGATCTTATCGTCTTGGCTACACCCATATTCTTTTATGGCGCCACAGCCCAACTTAAAGCACTCATTGACCGGTCCCAGGCCCTCTGGTCAAGGAAATATGTCCTGGGGCTTTCCGATCCGGGCAGGCAATGGCGTAAAGGCGCCCTTATTGCGGTAGGCGCTACGAAGGGAAAAAATCTTTTTGAGGGAGTGATTCTGACTGCAAAGTACTTTTTTGACGCGGTTGGCGCCGAGTTCGCGGGTGAACTCACCTATAAACAGATCGAATCATCAGGGGATATAAAAGCCCATCCCACTGCTTTAAATGATGCAAACGAGATGGGGCAACGCCTGACTGCACCTTTCCTTAAAAGAAAGAAATTTCTCTTTCTGTGCGGGGAAAACGCATGCCGGAGCCAGATGGCCGGCGCCTTTGCAAGGAATTATGCGGGGGATCGTGTGGAAGCCTTGAGCGCGGGAAACAAGCCCGCAAAGGAGATCAATCCCATAGTGGTAGAAGTCATGCATGAGAAAATGATCGACATGGCCTACCTGAAACCGAAATCCCTGGAATCCGTGTCTTTTTCGGGAAAACCGGATCTGATTATTTCCATGGGTTGTGGGGATAGATGTCCGAATTTTCCTGGAGTTCCCATCGAAGACTGGGATCTGGAAGATCCCGCGGGAAAACCTGAATCCTTCATGAGGGAAACCAGGAACGAGATAGAAAAACGGGTAAAGCAACTCATTGACGAGAAATGTTGATGGCTTGGTAAAAAGCTCCCAAGGCCGTCACTCCCGCGAACGTGGGAGTCCATAAGCGGTTCATTCTCCTGGATTCCCGCGTTCGCGGGAATGACGAAAATGGATTATTTTTGACTTTTCACGAGTTCATCAATGTTGACGGTTCCGTAAAAAGGCAGACAGCGTTTTTTTTACGAACTGCAGTATCTTTTTTGTCGTGTTTTTGCAAGAATCTGACCTCGGAATGGCCGGGGTTTATAACATTTCATTATTTTTAACATGAGGGAGGAAAACATTATGGATAAGTATGTATGTTCAGTATGCGGTTACGTTTATGACCCTGCAGATGGCGACCCGGACAATGGTGTTGCCCCCGGCACCGCTTTTAAAGACGTTCCGGATGACTGGGCCTGTCCCGTATGCGGGGCGGCCAAAGATATGTTTGGAAAGGAGTAATGGATGAAACCCATCGAGATCGCTGATGGGATTTACTGGGTTGGTGTTGCCGACTGGAACATCAGAGACTTTCACGGCTATTCCACATACAAGGGGACTACCTATAATTCGTACCTTGTTGTAGATGATAAAATCACGTTGATCGATGCCGTGAAAAAGGAATTTGCGGATGAACTCATCGGCAACATTTCTCAAATTGTAGATCCCAAAAAGATTGACTACATGGTAAGCAACCACACGGAAATGGATCACTCCGGGGGGTTAGCAAGAGTTATGCACAGAATCGGAGAGGACAAGCCCCTCTACTGTTCCAAAATGGGACACAAAAACCTTTCCATGCATTTTCCACAGAAATGGAATTATATGCCCGTGGAAAATGGCGGAGAATTGCGTCTTGGTAAAAACAGCCTGACCTTTATGGAAACCAGGATGCTCCATTGGCCGGACAGCATGTTCTCCTACGTCAAAGAGCAGAAACTCCTTTTTTCCAGTGATGCGTTCGGCCAGCATTACTCCGGGCCGGAAAGATTCGATGACGAGATTGGGGACGATATCATGCCCCACGCTCTGAAGTATTTTGCCAATATCCTTCTCCCTTATTCACCTTTGATTCTGAAGCTGGTGGAAAAGGTGACCGATATGGGTCTGCCCATCGAAACCATATGCCCGGATCATGGCATCATATGGCGAAAG
>BS_KBA_SWE02_21mDRAFT_10000394_pt1 | contig 16177 bp, 22 predicted proteins | sample BalSeasSWE02_21m_FD_9196 | JGI IMG/M metagenome (IMG submission 9196)
ATATTTGGGTTACCTGGGGGTGTATAAAAATTGGGAAAAAAAATTTTTTTTGTGTCCCGTGAGAAATTATACATATAGAATAATTTTTATATCTTTGCAAAATTGCGTATATTACCTATATAGAAATATTCTACTAAACTAAAATTATTGATATTATGATTAATAAAAAAGAAGAGGATCAAGACCCTATAATGGATGCAATATATAAAAGTCAAGAAGAAGATAAAATGTTAGCTAAGGCATTTGATAATTCATATAGAGTGCTGACCGGGCAAATTACTTTTGATACTTTATTAGAGCAGACCTTGGAAACTGAAAGCATGCTAATGGGTTTTGATCCAGATGCCGGACCATCTAAAGAAGAACTAGAAAATATGATTGATTGGTTTATAGAAACTGAAGAGTATGAAAAATGTGCTAAATTAAATGAAATATTAAATAAAAAATAAATAAAATGAATGAATTATTAAAAAAAATGTTAGAAGAATTAGGCACAATACAAAAAGAATTAAATGCTGCTCATGAAGATAGCGTTAAGTTTTCTTCTGGAAACAATGTAGCGGGAACTCGTATTAGAAAATCAATGCAGAATGTTAAGAATACAGCACAAAGGATTAGAACTTTAATTCTAGAAAGTAAAATAAAAAAATAATGGCAAAAGAAAAGAAATTAACTCCAGCACAAAAGTATAATCAACTTAAAAAACAAACTGAATCTGCTGGTATGAAAGTTAAAGAAGTAGATGGCAAGATTGTAGTTACTAAAAAAAAGAAAAAATAATGGCAATTAAAAAAACAACAAACAAAAGAACACCAGCTAAGAAGAGTTCTTCTTCAGTTGGTATTTCTTTTTTCGGTGGTAATAAAGCTGACATGAGAAAATATGAAATTGAATCTGCTATGTCTACATTACAGAGAGCATCTGAAATTCAAAAGAATGCAAAGTTAATGAATGATGTAAAAAAAATGGCTGCAGAGAAAGCAAAAGAATTTAACAGCATTGCTTCTGGTAAAAAGATTTAATTATGGCAAAGACAGCGGCTTGGAAAAGAAAAGAAGGTAAGGACCCTAAAGGAGGTCTTAATGCTAAAGGTGTAGCTTCATACCGTAAAGAGAATCCAGGTAGCAAATTACAGACTGCTGTTACTACTAAACCTTCTAAGCTTAAAGCTGGAAGTAAAGATGCAAAAAGACGTAAAAGTTTTTGTGCAAGAATGGGTGGAGTTAAAGGCCCTATGAAGGATGAGAAAGGAAAACCAACAAGAAAAGCACTTGCTTTAAGAAAGTGGAATTGTTAAAATTTAATTATGGCAACTAAAAAACAACAAATAAAAACTTTTGTTAAACCTATAACAAAAAAATCTTTTTTAAAAACAATTAAAGATGCATCATCTGTAGGAAATACGGATAAATTGTTTGTAAAAAATAACATTATAAAAGTATTGGATGATTTAGATCTTTTTACCTCCAGCTATAGTGATAATAGAAATAAGTATTTAGAAGTGAAAGATAATGGACAAATAGACCAAATTGGGTACTATCGATCTTTTGTTTTTAAAACAATTGAAAATGATAAAACACCTTTGTCAGAAATAAAAAAATATATTGTTGAATTAAAAAAAGCAAATAATAAGATTTAATAAGACCATAATGAAAAAAATAATTATAGAATCTATGATACTACTGTTACTATTTGTTACAATACTAATATTGGCTCATAGTTTTTATAATTCAAGGGTAGAGCTTTCAGATTTTAAAAAACAAATGTTAAAGTTTGATTTAAAAGAGCAGAAGTATTTAGAAACAATAAATGAAAATGGGAGTAGGGTAGTTGAGCAGGAACAAATTATTTTGAGCCAAAATGATGCAATTTTAAATAATCTTTTAGAAATAAAAAAATTAAAGAGTATTAAATCTCAAGTTGTTTTAAAGACAATAACACAAATAGACAGTGTATTTGTACCTTTTTTAATAGATAGTTTATCTGGGGACTCTATACACACTACAGATTACATTATTTTACCTAAAAAATTCTCACTTAGTGATAAGTGGTATAGTATAAATGGTGAAATACAAAAAAAAGGGCTATTTATTGATGTTTTAAATTTTAATAATGAGGTATCATTGACAATAGGTAATAAGTCTCAAGGACTATTTAAAAAGGCTAAACCAATAGTATTTGTAGAATACTCTAACCCTTATGTTAGAACTGAGAGTATGCAAAACATTATTATAAAAGATGATTTAAGATTTTATGATAAAAAAAGTTTTTGGTTTGGGGTCGGTATAGGCACAGGAATTTTAATTCCTGTTTTGATTAAATAAAATATAAAACATTAATAACATGACATTAAAAAATAGATTAAGGGAGGGAATGACTACATTTATTGGAGTATTGTTTTTATTTTCAGGAATAACAATGATTGTAATGAATCTCTTTTTTGAAAAAGATTTTGCAGCATGGTCTTCAATTATTCCTGTATCACTATTAGGATGGGTTTTTTTATGGTCTAAGAACTCATTATTAGAAGGGATTACATTAGGTTTATTTAAAATAAGACCAAATGAAGAAAACTTCTAAAAAAGTTTAAATCAAAAAAATATAAATAAAAATCATTAAACTTTTTTTAGTTAAACTAATTTTATATATCTTTGCGTTTATCAAGTTTAACTAAAATTAAAAATAATGAAAAAATTAAAAAACCAAACCTTAGCAAATGATGAAGATTCATCTTTATCAAAAGAAGAATTATTTGCACGTAGAGAAGAAATTACTACATTCTACAAAGAAAACATCCCACATTTAGAAGTACAAGCTGAGTATGAAGTGCTTTTAGCTACTATTGAGAAATCAAGAGCTGAAAGATTACAGGCTCAAATATATATGGCACAAGCATATGCTTCTCAAAAAGAAGATGGACAAGTACCTGTTGATTCAGAAGAAGCAAGAGCTTTTAAAGAAGCAATGGAAAATGCAGCATCTCAAATAGATTAATTATTATGAAAATGTTAAAGAAAGGAGATACTGGAGCTGATGTTAAAACACTTCAAACAGCATTAAAGATTAAAGTAGATGGTGCATTTGGACCAATTACTGAAAAAGCTGTTATTAGATTTCAGTTAACTAATAATTTACCTGTAACAGGTATAGTAGATTCAGATGCATGGATTTTGATATTAAATAAAAAAAATATAATATTAGAAGAAATTGATGAAGATACTGATGTTAATGGACAATATTTTAAAACTCGTTATGGTCAATTAATACATAGATATTTTTTACCTAAAGGTGAATACATACAAGGACCAATTAAAAATGAATATATATTTTTGCATCATACTGCAGGAAATAGTAACCCATATACCACAATAGATCATTGGGGTAGAGATACTAGAGGACGTATTGCAACTGAGTTTGTACTGGGTGGTAAAAACCATAGAGATGGTAATTCAAAATCTGATGGAGTAATGGTTCAAGCATTTCCAGAAAAGTGCCAAGGATGGCACCTTGGAACTACAGGATCTGGTAGAATGAACAAACAATCAGTTGGTCTAGAGATATGTAATATGGGTTATCTAGACAATGATAATAAAACCTATGTAAATTCAAAATGTATTGATTCAGAAACAACAATTTTAGATAAACCCTTTAAAGGTCATATAAAATGGCATAGTTATACTGAAAAACAAATTAAAGCAACTGAACAATGGATTAAATATGTTGGAGAAAGAGATGCTATTGATATTAGATTTGGTTTAAAACAATGGATTAAACAGTATGGACCAATAAAAGCTTTTGATTTTCAAGAAGATGCATATTATGGAAAGGTAAAAGGATTATTAACACATGGCAATGTCAGAAGAGATAAATCAGATTGTTATCCTCATCCTGATTTTGTTGACATGATAATGAGTTTATAAAATGGCAATAGTAACTAATGTAGATTTAAAATTAAGGGTTGACGTTAATAAGACAATAAAGTATCAAATACTTACATATTGTTTTTTTAATAACATATTAATAAGTAATACTGATTTAGATTTTTTATCTGAACTTTCTCTAATTTCTAAAATAGAAATATCTAAATTTTGTGATTTAATAACTAATAAAAATATATTTAAAAGTCCACAATCTGCTAGAAATGCAATTTCAAAAGCGGAAAAGAAAAATTTATTAATTAAGACTGGAACAAATAAAAAAACAATCACAATAAATAAAAATATTAATGTTCAAACAAGGGGATTAGTATTACTTAATTATAAAATTCTAGGTAATGAATCCCAAGAAGCATAGTGAATTTAGAAAAGGTATAGCAGAAGAAGTTGGCGTACATCCACAATTAGTAAATGATTTTGTATCATTTTATTATGCTAGACTTAGAAAAAAATTATCAGAATTGGAATTTCCAAGGATTTATGTTGATGGATTAGGTACATTTGTTGTTAGAAAAAATAAACTAGAATCATCAATTAAAAGACAAAAAAGTATGTTAGGTAATGTTGTCAAACGAACATATAATGGTTATGCTAAAAGTGAAAATATTAATTCTAATATATTAGAAATGGAAAATATATTAAAGCAACAAGAAGAAGATATTTTAAATAAAAAACTTTTTAAACTAAAAAAAAATAAATGAAAAAAAATTGGGAAAAATATATTGATATTTTTAAAAATGCTGATAAAATTGCAGAAGGTATAAAAAACAAAATATTTAAAAAAGAACATATTGAAGCAGTAGCAATAGATAGATACGAAATATGTAAGAAATGTACCTCACATGATTTAAAAGGTTCTAGTTGTTTAGCTCCTGGCACACAACCTTGTTGTTCTGATTGTGGTTGTAGCTTAGGATTTAAAATAAGATCCTTATATTCAAAATGTCCAAAAGATTTTTGGAGTGCATTAACATCTGAACAAGAAGAAGAACTTATTAAAAAACAAATTGAAACAAATGATAAAAATTAATTATATAGTTAATAGTCAAATAACAAGTATGCTAACTAGTCAAGAAGGACAATTTTGGTATACTTCAATAACATTAAATTATGGCAATAATATTTAAAGAAGAAGGACATACATATGAAAGTGTAGACAATGACAATATAAATTGGTTAAGTGTAACATCCTTCATAGCAAAGTTTAAACCTAAGTTTGATTCAAAAAATCAAGCTGAAAAGTCTTCTAGGAATAAAAAATCTAAGTGGTATGGTATGACAACTAATGAAATATTAGAGGCTTGGGATAATGAAAATAAGAGAGCTGTTGATCTAGGTAATTTTTACCATAATCAAAGAGAAAAAGATATGCTTGATTTTAATACTATAGAACGTGATGGAATACAAATACCTATTATAAAACCTTTAATGAGTAGTAATGGTAGTAAATTAGCTTCTGAACAAAAATTAGAAGAAGGAATTTATCCGGAACATATAGTATATTTAAAATCTGTTGGTATTTGTGGTCAAGCAGACTTAGTTGAAGTAGTAAATGGGTATATTAACATTTATGATTATAAAACAAATAAAGAAATTAAAGAAAAAGGATTTACCAGTTGGGAAGGAATAACAAACAAAATGTTTAAACCTGTAAACCATTTAGATGACTGTAATCTCAATCATTATAGTTTACAACTCAGTATTTATGCGTATATTATTAAAAAGCACAATCCTAAATTAAAAATTGGTAAGTTGGTAATACAACATGTAAAGTTTAAACAAGTTGGAGAAGATAAAAATGGCTATCCAATTAATGAAAGTTTAAATGGAGAACCAGTTTTAGATACAATAAAATTATATGAACTACCATACCTTCTAGATGAAGTTACTTCACTGATGATGTGGATAAAAGAAAATAAATAATCATGGCACAAACTATAACATTAACACGAATAAGTATATTGAGAGTAAAAACACAGGGAACACCTACAGGAAATGAATATTTTAATAGTGACACACAGACACCAGTATGCATTACAAAACAATCTATATCATCTATATCTAAATACTTTTCACAAGTAAATGGGTCTTTTATTCCTGGATTAATCCAAGTAATGTCAGATGGACAACCAATATTAGTAACAAATACCTATGAAGAAATATATGAATTTATGAATCAATCTGAACCATATGCTATACCAATACCGGTACCTGTTATCATTACTGAATAAAATTAATAAACAATAACTATGCTAATAAAATTATTTGATATACAAAATTCCAAGGTAATTCCTACAGAACATTGTTATGCATTACCTTTTTTGAATGTTATTATGGAAGAATATCCTGATAATTATTTAAAGATTTATCAATACATTTTTTATATGTCTTGTCCAAATCCTGATATGAATCCTTTTTTTAATTTACCTGAACATGAAAAAGAAGATATTATCATAGAAGAAATTAAATTAGAAGAATCTCCTGAAGATTCTAAAATAAGATATGCATTAGATATGTGTAAAAAACTTTATGAAACTCCTACATATAGAGCTTATGTTGGTATTAAATCTATGCTTGATAGATTAGCTAAGTATATGGAAGTTACCGCAATAGAACATGGAAGAGATGGTAATATAAATTCTATGGTTAATGCAGCAGCTAAGTTTGAACAGATTAGACATTCATATAAAGGAGCTTTTACTGATATGAAATTAGAACAGGAAAGTACAGTTAGAGGTGGTGCAGGACTAGCATATGATCAGATATAATAAAATAAACCAAAAAATAAATAATAATGACACAACAAATTATACCAGTAGGAAAAAAAATTCTTATAAAACAAAAGGAAGCTGAAAAATATTTTGCAAACACTAATATTATTATTCCTGACGGATCTCAAAAAAAAGAAAATGTAGGAACAGTAATTGGTGTAGGATTAACTGTAACAGAAATAAAAGTTGGGGATGTAGTTCAATATACAGAGCATTGTTTACCTGTTTCTATGAAACATAATGATCAAGAACATTTATTAATACAAGAGGGGGATATTTTTGCAATATTGATAAATGTATAAATCTATTCCAACTTATTACAATGGTAATTGGGAAACTACAGATTTTGAAACCAAAGAAAAATTTATTGAATATATACTTAATATATTTAGTGAACCTGGACAATATGCATTTAATGCTTTAGCAGAAGAGTTTAATAAAGAAGCTAGAATCTTTAATAATCAAGGTTTTTATTGTAATAAACCTTTTAGATCAAAAGATTTTACAACATATTGGGAGGATCAAAAAAACAAATGTAGAGAAGGGGTTATTTATAAAGACAAAAATAAATCTTGGTATTTAACTAGAGATTATTATATGTGGTTAAACTTCTTACCTATATTTGACAAGGAAGAAAAAAAGTATGGTTTTGCTAAAGTAAGAGATGCACAGTATCATATGGCATTGTATGAATTATTAGCAGAGTTAAATAATAAACATTCCGCAATACTTAAAAAAAGACAGATAGCATCATCATATTTTCATATGGGTAAAATTATTAATACCTATTGGTTTGAGGAAGGTAGTATATGTAAGATTGGTGCATCACTTAAAGATTTTATAAATGACAAAGGTTCATGGAAATTTTTAGATGAATATAAAACATTTTTAAATGAACATACTGCTTGGTATAGACCGAGTAATCCAGAAAAAGTTTTATTGTGGCAACAACAAATTGAAGTTAAAGTAGGTAATAGAAAAACAGCAAGAGGTTTAAAATCAAAAATACAAGGTGGTTCATTTGAAAAAAATTCAACTACTGGAGTAGGTGGACCGTGTACTTATTTTTTTCATGAAGAAGCTGGTATTGCTCCAAAGATGTCTGAAACATATGAGTATTTACGTCCTGCTATGTCATCAGGTATGATAACAACAGGTATGTTTATAGCTGCTGGATCAGTGGGTGATTTAGAACAATGTAATCCATTAAAAGATATGATTACAAATCCTATTGCAAATGATATATATGCGGTTAAAACTAATTTAATAGATGCTGATGGCACAATTGGTATTGCAGGATTATTTATTCCAGAACAGTGGTCTATGCCTCCATATATTGATAAATATGGAAACTCCTTAGTTGAAGAAGCAGTAGAAGCTATTTCTGTAGAGAGGGAGAAGTGGAAAAGTGAATTAAACAGTGAGCAGTTTCAATTAAGAGTATCTCAAAAGCCACTTAATATTGCTGAAGCATTTGCATATAGAAAAGCATCAGTATTTCCACAAGGAATTTTAAGTAAGCAACAAAAAAAGATAGAAGAAAAAGAATATCCTTTTGAATTAATTGAATTAGATAGAGATGAAAAAGGAATTTTTGCTAAGAGAACTAATAAATTACCAATAAGTAGATTTCCTGTAGATAAAAAACAAGTGGATAAAACAGGTAGTATTGTAGTATGGGAAAGACCTGTAAAAAATCCTGAATTTAGTGCTTACTATGCATCCATTGACCCTGTTTCAGAAGGAAAAACAACTACGTCTGATTCATTGTGTAGTATATTTGTATATAAAAATGCTACTGAAGTAACTAGAACTACAGCATCTGGTGATGTTGAACAGTTTTTAGAAAAGGATAAAATTGTTGCATCTTGGTGTGGTAGATTTGATGATATTAATAAAACTCATGAAAGATTAGAATTAATTATAGAATGGTATAATGCCTGGACTATAGTTGAGAATAACATATCTTTGTTTATACAACATATGATTTCCAGAAAGAAGCAAAGATACTTAGTACCTAAACAACAAATATTATTTTTAAAAGATCTTGGTTCAAACAATACTGTATACCAAGAGTATGGATGGAAGAATACAGGTACATTATTTAAGAGTCATTTAATTTCATATGCAATAGAATTTATAAGAGAAATAATAAATGAAGAAACAGATATAAACGGTGTTGTAGTAAGTCAAACGTTGGGTGTAGAAAGAATCCCTGATGGAATGCTTATTAAAGAAATGTTGGCATATTATCCAGGATTAAACGTGGACAGGTTGGTAGCATTTGGCGCATTAATTGCATTTGTTAAAATACAACAATCAAATAGAGGATATACAAAAAGACAAGAATCAGAAGAAGATTCTTTGGTAAAGTCAAATAATTTTAGTAAATTAAAGTATAGTCCTTTTAAAAATATTGGACAAACTAAAACAGCAAATAATAGTAGTAATAGACCTATTAGAAGTGGATTTAAAAATTATAAATAGATTAACTAAATATATTTAGAATGAAAGTACTTAATGCAATGCAATTGAAAAATGGAGCTACAGCTAAAGATATATCTACTTTTTCTAATTTAACTCAACCTATACAGTTCTTACCTGCTTCGGAAAAAACTGATGATTGGGCGGCATGGAATTTAGATTGGCTTGAATTAAAAGGTGTAGAATTTTTACGTGTTAATGCTAGAAGACTTTTAAAGAATTATAAATTAGCTAAAGGTATTATTGATAAATCAGATTATATAGTAGAACCAGATAATGAGTATAAAGATATGATGGATGTTTTAACTAAAGAGAATGACTCTGCGTTAGAACTTAAATTTTATCCAATTGTTCCAAATGTAATAAATGTTTTAGGAGGAGAATTTTCTAAAAGATATAATAAAGTTCAGTTTAGAGCTGTTGATGACAAATCATATAATGAAATGTTGGAGCAAAAAAAAATTCAGATTGAGGAATCATTATTAGCTGATGCTGAAAAAAACCTTATACAAACAATGATTGAAATGGGCATGGACCCAGCATCTGAGGAAGCTAAACAGCAATTATCACCAGAATCATTAAAATCCCTTCCAGAGATAGAAGATTTTTTTAGTAAGTCTTATAGAAGCATGGTAGAAGAATGGGCATCTCATCAACATAATATTGATGAAGAAAGATTTAAAATGCAAGAACTAGAAGAAAGAGCATTTAAAGATATGCTTATTTCAGATAGAGAGTTTTGGCATTTTCGTATGTTAGAAGATGATTATGATGTAGAGTTGTGGAATCCTGTTTTGACATTTTATCAAAAATCCCCAGATCAAAGATATATTTCAGATTCTGCGTATGTAGGAAAGATTGATTTAATGACTGTATCAGATGTCGTAGATAAATATGGATATCTTATGACAGAGAAACAATTAACTTCTTTACAAAAAATATATCCTATACGTTCTGCACAATATCAAGTTAATGGTTATCAAAATGACGGTTCTTATTATGATGCTACCAAATCTCATGATTGGAATACTAATATGCCAGGCTTAGCATATAGACAATATGTAAGTAATTATATAAGTGATCCTATAAAAGGTGGTGATATTGTTTCACAAATACTTTCTCAAAGTGAGGACATTGATGGATTTGGTGATAGTAATCTAATGCGAGTATCTACAATTTATTGGAAGACACAAAGAAAGGTTGGACATTTAACTAAAATTGAATTTGATGGTGAAGTTACTCAAGAAATAATTGATGAAACATATAAATTAACTGAAAAACCGGTTTATGATACTTCTATTTTCAAAAACAAAAGTAAAGAAACATTATTACAAGGTGAGCATATAGATTGGATTTGGATTAATGAAGTTTGGGGAGGAGTAAAAATTGGACCAAATGTTCCAGCTATGTGGAGAACAACAGTAGATGATAATGTGAATCCTATATATTTAGGAGTTAATAGAACTAAACCTGGAAGATTACCATTTCAGTTTAAAGGAAACAATTCTTTATACGGATGCAAATTACCTGTAGAAGGTAGAGTATTCTCTGATAGAAATACAAGATCCACATCTTTAGTTGACTTAATGAAAGCATATCAAGTAGGATATAACATGGTTAATAATCAAATTGCTGATATATTAATTGATGAATTAGGTACAGTGATTATGTTTGATCAAAACGCATTACCACGTCATTCAATGGGTGAAGATTGGGGTAAGAATAATTATGCTAAAGCGTATGTAGCTATGAAGGATTTTCAAATGCTTCCTCTTGATACTTCAATTACTAATACAGAAAATGCTGTAAACTTTCAACACTATCAGACTCTAAACATGGAACAAACTAATAGATTGATGAGTAGAATACAATTAGCTAATTATTTTAAACAACAATGTTTTGATGCAATAGGTATTAATCCTCAAAGGTTAGGTGGTCCTGTATCAGCTCAAACAGCTACAGGAGTTGTTAATGCAATGCAGCAATCATATGCACAAACAGAAATTTATTTTGTACAACACTCAGATCATTTGATGCCTAGAGTTCATCAGATGAGAACTGACTTAGCACAATATTATAATAGTAAAAATCCAAGTATTAGGTTATCCTATATTACGACAGAAGCAGATAAAGTTAACTTTATAATAAATGGTACGGATTTATTACTTAGAGATTTTAATGTATTTGCAACTACTAAAACTAATCATAGACAAGTACTTGAGCAATTAAAACAAATGGCTTTAACTAATAATACAACAGGAGCATCAATTTATGAACTAGGTAATATTGTTAAAGCAGATTCTATTGCAGAAGTATCAGATATATTAAAAGATTCAGAAACAAGAATAGAAAAACAAAGAGCTCAACAAATGCAACAAGAACGTGAAATGCAAGAAAAACAACTTCAATCTAAAGCTGAAGAAGCACAAATGAAGTTACAAGCTGAGATGGAAGAAAATGAAAAGAATAGACAAAATGAAATAACCGTTGCAGAAATAAGAGCCGCTGGATTTGGTGCACAATCTGATATTAATCAAAATCAAGTATCTGACTATCAAGATGCTATGAAAGACATCAGAGAAAGTACTAGATATCAAGAACAGTCAAATTTAAAACGTGAAGAATTGAATAGCAAAAGTGTTATTGAAAGAGGAAGGTTAGATGTAGAAAAACAAAAAATTTCAGCAGATATAGCAATTTCACAAAATGAATTACAAATAGCAAGAGAAAATAAAAATAAGTATGATAACCCTAAGTCTAAAAAAAATAAAGATAAATAATTAGTGTTAGCTATATACTGCAAAAAACATTTTAATAAGTTCAAATTATATAAGTTTATTTTTTGTGATAATCAATAAACTTTATGTATATTGTATATATAAGTATTAAATATTAAAAAAACCAATAAAATATGAATACAAAAGAAAACAACGTGAATAGTGATGTACAAACATTAGATATTAATTTAGATGAGATCTTTAATGGAACTCCAGGAGCTGACGGAGTTACATTACCTAATGAAAAATCTAATAAAAAAAATATCTTATCAGGAATAAACAAAAAAGCAGATTTTTCATTTGCTGATCCAGATTTTGATGATGCTGATGATTTATCAAAAAAAGAAACTGTTAGTAATGATGATAAATCTGAAACTGAAGATTTTAAAATGACTAAAGAGGAAACTAATAGTATTATGGACTCTTTAACAGATGAAGATGAAGATGAAATAAAAGAAACAAGAGGAAGAAAACCAATTTCTGGAATTTCAGATGTATTTTCAAAAATGATTAAAGAAGATAAATTAGTACCATTTGATGATGAAAAATCTTTAGATGAATATACAGCAAAAGACTGGGAAGAATTAATTGAAGCTAACTTAGAAGAAAGAGGTAATCAAGTAAGACGTGAAACTCCAAAACAATTTTTTGCAAGTTTACCTGAAGAACTTCAAATTGCTGCTAGATATGTAGCAGATGGAGGACAAGATTTAAAAGGTTTATTTTCAACTTTATCACAAGTAGAAGAAACTAGATCTTTAGATGTTAAAAAAGAACAAGACCAAGAAATAATTATTAGAGAATATTTATTTGCAACTGGTTATGGCACATCTGATGAAATTGCTGAAGAAATTGAAATTTGGAAAGACTTAGGAAAATTAGAAACTCAAGCTTTAAAGTTTAAACCAAAATTAGATAAAATGTCAGAATCTGTTGTTGCAAAAAAACTTGAAGAGCAACAACTCAAAAGAAAACAACAAGAATATGCATCTAAAACATACATGTCTAATGTATATGAAACACTTAAAGATGGTAATTTAGGAGATATTAGAATAGATAAAAGAACACAAGCAATGTTGTATAACGGGTTAGTACAACCAAGTTATCCATCAGTAAGTGGAAGAAATACTAATTTATTAGGACATCTTTTGGAAAAGTATCAATTTGTAGAACCAAATTATGCATTAATATCAGAAGCATTATGGTTGCTACAAGATCCTGAAGGATACAAAGCAAAAATAATGGATAAAGGAGCTCAAAAAAGTATTGAACAAACTGTAAGAAAACTTAAAACGGAACAATCTAATTCAGGTGGAACCAATTCTTTAGGTGTTCAAGATAAAGATGATACAAACACAAAACCAATTGGTAAGAAATTACCTAGAACCAATAACATATTCAAACGGATTTAATAATCAAAAATAGATAACAATCAAAAACAAGTAATAACAATTAAAACAATCAAAATTATGGCAACTCCAGTATTAAACAATGGAATTTTCCTAAGAGATACAAGCTACAAAGCTAGTTCTCATGTTGATTCTTACCACCTTACCCAAATGCTCGGCAATGCTGAACCTATGGATATGGGACCAGTTGATCTTTGGGCTATGACCCAAAAGGTAGAAATGCCTTTGTATCAAATGGCTTCATTCGGTGGAAAGAATACTATCATGGTGGACAATGCACGTGGTGAGTATAAATGGCAAACTCCTGTTGCTCAAGATCTTCCCTACATTGTAGCAGATATTGAGGCAGCAAACGAAAAAAAAGGTATTGATGGTACTACCTTTAAAATTAAAATTTCCAAAAGAACTTTTGGTCACGGTGATATTATCACTTATGACAAATATAATGGATTAGAACTTTACATCACAGCTGATGATATTATCCCTGCTGGTGACGGTTTTATCTATACTGTTCAATTGGTAAACAACAACAATGCAGCTGTTTTGGATAACAAGTATTTAACTAAAGGTACAAAGTTTTTCAGAAAAGGTTCTGCAAGAGGTGAGTATGGAGAAAGATTCTCTGACATTGAAACTGGTTCTGGTTTCCGTGAATTCTACAACTTTGTAGGAGGAGCTGAAGCACATGTACATTATTCTATTTCTAGCCGTGCTGATCTTATGATCAAAGGTGGTTTGAATGCTGATGGTACTGTACCAGTAACTGAAATTTGGAGAAACTTTAACACAGATTCCAACAATCCTTCCGTTCCTTCTATTGAAGGTCTGATTGCTAATATGGGTAAAGCTGGTGCAAGAGAAGCATTTGAAAATGGTACTCTTACTAGAACTTTCATTACAAATATGGAAGCAGCTCACCTTAGTAAAATTGCTACAGACATTGAAACTTATCTTATGTGGGGTAAAGGTGGTAGAGTAAAACAAGATGGACCAGATGATATTAGATTATCTGTTGGTTTATGGTCTCAGTTGGATAACTCATTTAAAAGAGTTTACAACAAGTCTTCTTTCACACTTGATATGTTTAAATCTGAACTTTACAATTTCTATCAAGGTAAAGTTGAATTTAAAGGACCAGATCCACAAAGATCATTGGTTGTACAAACAGGTATTGCTGGTATGCAATTGATTAACAAAGCTATTGCTGATGAAGTATATGGTTCTGGTTTAGTTCAAAATGCTACTGATATTGGAGCTGTTAAAGGTTCTGGAATGGATTTAGATTATGGATTTGCTTACACTTCATTTACTATTCCTTTCTTAGCTAATGTTAAGTTTGTACTTAACCCTGCTTTTGATAACTTAAACACTAATGATATTGAGAATCCATTAATTGATGGAAGACCTTTAAGTTCATTTAGCTTTATTATCTTTGATGTTACTGATGAAGGAAATGATAACATTCATTTGTTAAAACTTTCATGGGATAATCAATTAAAATGGTTCTACCAAAATGGTACTATGGACTACATGGGAAGAACTCAAGGGTTTGCATCTACTGGAAACTTTAATGGTTACCGTGTAATGATGTCACAAACAATGCCTGCTATTTGGGTTAAAGATCCAACTAAAGTTCTTAAAATTGTAATGAGAAACCCAATTACTGGCGGATCATTCTAATTAATAATATTTAAAAAAGGGGAGGTGGATTAAACTTCCTCCCCTTTTCTAATTTAATAAAATAATGTCAAAAAACTTTAGCATAATTAAATATTATGCTTTAGAAATATTAATAATAATTGTACATAATTATGTACTTTTGACTATCAAATAATTATTAATTAAACAAACCAAAAAAAATGAACGATTACACAATTGTAGAAAAGTATCAACAGAATAAAGATCAAACCGTTGCCATTAAACCCTTCTTTAATCCTACTAAAGAAAATATGGGTTTAGAACAATACGGTTTGTCACTTCATGATGGAGTATTTCATGAGGAATCATTAGCATGTTTAGAAATGAATGGGGTTAAACGTTATGTTACAGGATTAAATGAATTTTCTCCTGAAGTAAAAAAGTTACCTAAAGCAGAAAGAGAAATAAAAATAAAAGAAATTAGAAAAGTTGTTTCTCAATTAGAAGCTGAATTAGCTGCAAATGTAGTTGATCCAGAAGATAAAGAGTTTTGGAATAAACTTACAATAATGAAACCCGATAATTCTAAATTCTGGGATAAAATTAGTTTAAGATGTGGAAATGAACCTGTATTTTTAGATCCAAATAAAGATCCGTATGACTTAATTAAATTACATGCTATTAATGCAGGAGGTTTTTCTATTGTTGCAAAGTCATTGAGAGAGGCAAAAGAAATGCATAATTCTCCAAAATTTTATTTAGATACTGCAGAAGAATCATTAAACACTAGAACAGAACTTAGCAAATTAAAAAATAAAGCACTAGTTGAACTACAAAAAATGTATGATTCAAATATTTCAAAATTAATGTATGTTGCTAAAATTTGTGATGTTGATAGTGTACAATATGTAAAAAATACTCCTAATGATATATTATATGAAAATATGGATACATATATTAATGGTTTTGGTACAGAATCCTCAAAGAAAAGAGCGGCTACTCAGTTTTTAGATGTTTCTGGTCTTACAATGGAAGAATTAAAAATAAGAGCATTAATTAAAGATGCACTTTACTATAGATTTATTACAACAAAAGCTGGAGGTTGGATAGAACCAATAGACAGTGGTGTTAGACTTGGTAAAAATCCAGCTGAATGTTTAGAG
>BS_KBA_SWE02_21mDRAFT_10000395_pt1 | contig 16166 bp, 12 predicted proteins | sample BalSeasSWE02_21m_FD_9196 | JGI IMG/M metagenome (IMG submission 9196)
GTCGCCGCCCGACATTGCCGCCGGGTCGTCGTCTCCGACGCTGGCGCTGTCGGGGACCTCGTCCATGTCCTCTTCCGGCGCGTCGACGAGGCGCAGGGTTCTCGAAGCGGCGTCGACGGTGCTCTGATCGATGCAACCTCCAGCAAGCACCTGAAGGAAGGCGCACAGCCTGCAGAGGGCGACGGCGGCGGCGTTGTCCCGGGCGTCCATCACAAACGACAGGTGTTTGGGAAATTTGGCGACCGCGGCCCGCTTTTGCGAACTCTTGTGTATGTGAGCGGCCAGGACGGCGTCGTAGCCCAATTTCAAACTTTTGTCGGCGAGAACGTTGAGGTACATGTTCATGAAGCCGTCGGCGTGCATGCGGATCGTGTCGGACGCGGAATGAGCCGAGGCGTCGAAACCAAAGAGCGAAGAGACCATCTTTTCGGAAAGAGGATTTTTCGCCCCCAGACAGATGGCATTGCTGTAGGTGGTGTCGAAAATTCTGGAAAGCGTGCCGACGAGATCGCGAAACGGTTCCACCGCCAGAACGTTCTCTTTGGTCGTCATGACGTGAACGCGTGGATGGGTCCGGTCTCGAAATTTGGTCACGATGCCGGCGTAGAGGGGCTGGTGCTTGGTTTCTATTTGCTTTCCGCAAGTGGAGAGAAGCAGCTGGTGGAGACTGTCGTTTTGAAATCGAGCGGCGAGCATCTCGTTGGCGAGCGCCGAAAACTTGCCGTCGTGCGCCGCCGTCATCTGGCGTTCGACCTCGCTCGCCACGGAAATGAGCGAGCGCCAGTTTTTCTTGTTTTGATCCCACAAGAGCGGGTAGCAAGAGGCGGGGTCGGAAAACATGGTCATGTACCTGAAATTCACAAAGTGACCCACCGTGGGGAAGCGACGGGCGTCGACGACGAATTCGCTCACGTGCGAGGGACCGAGAACGTCGTTGCTCGAAATTTTGGTCACGGTCGCCGAAGAGAAACTCTTTTGCTGGGTCTGCTGTTCGCTCGAAGGATACTGTTTGAACGTTTCTCGCTCGTGCTGTTCGATTTTCGACAGGGGAGGGATGTAAAAATTGGCCGCCAGCGCTTCCGCTCTCTTCTGCACCCTGGGCGGAAGACTCTTGTTTTGAAAAAGCTGATAGGTCCTCGAGACGAGGTTGGACACGACGCGCGCGTCCATCGTCTCGCGATCGTACCGGATGCGCTCGTTCCGGTGGACGGGTTCGGCCGAATAGAGGTGCGACACGCTCTCGACAAACGAGTCGAAAATGGCGAATTTGAGCTCGCGTTCGTTGCGCTCGCGGGCTTCGCGAAAATACTTGCGCCTGACGAATCTGATGAGCGACGTGGGATTGGTGGAATAGTCTACATTCAGATTTTTGTGAATGACGAGAATCGTTTCCTTGTCGGGCAGTTTTCTGAACGCCTCGTGTCCCACGTCGTGTATGAGCTGTTTCAAAAGATCGCTCATCCGCAGATAGTTTTTGTCAATGTACGCCTGAAGATCGTTTTTTCGCAGGAGCGGGATCAAAAGTTTGGTGTTGACGTAGGCGTTGTAGATGGCGGTTTCTCGATTGTCGGGGGGCTGAGCTGCGGAAGGAGCCGCCACCGAAGCCCTCATCCACCGCAACCACTCGCCGTACATGTTTTTTCCGGTTCCGTCGGCTCCGACGCCCATGAGAGCGTTCCTGCTGTCGTAGACGAGCAGGGAATCGCCGGTGGCGACGAGCGCGTCCGCGAAAAGTCTGTCCTGAAGCTTGGCTTCGATTGCTTTCCGTATCGCAATCGAGGTCGTTTCGAAAAATAGCTTTCTCTTGTTGTCCGCGTAGACGTCGTCGATCGTGTCCACCGACGCGGCGTTGACGTCTTTGGCGTACATTTGATCGGTAAACATCCCGGACAAGACGAAATGCGCTCCCGACTTCCATTCTCGACCGCCGTGCACCAGCAGGCTCGGATAATTGAAATCTAGTTTTCCGTAGGGAATGTCTCGCAAAGACTGAATAGTTAATGTCATCTTTATTGTTGTCAGAATCCAAAATTGGTGTTGCTCGGACTCGCGACGAGCGACAGCGGGGATGACGCGGCGCTTTGGGCGAGTTGGGGAGGCGTGGGCGTCGGAGCCGCCGTCTTTTGTTTTCTTTTGTACCACCAGAAGGCAACGACCGCCGCCGCCAGAATGAAGAGAAGCAGATTTTTATTTTTACCTGCAAACGTTCCGAATTTTTCGGAAATTCCGTTTTTGGTGAACAACGTTTTTTTGGCGGGCGGAGCCGTCGCCGTCGCCGCCCTGAAGATTGGCGTCTTTGGTGCGTCCTCCACGAGAGGAAGACTCAACTTTTGCAGCACGACGTGCGCCTTCGTCGGAACGCCTGCTTTGAGTACCATGAAAAACGGGGTCCTCCTGTTGTTGTCGTTGGTGACTCTGCCCGTTATCCTTCCCTCGTTGACGGGCTTGTACGGAAACTCGTCCGAATCCAGCGTCTGCTGATCCACGATAGCGATTTCGAATGGAGCATTATTGTCTGTTTGTACTTCGAAATCGACTTCAAAATTTACGAGTCCTTCGGTAATTTCGAAAAACTGTTTGTCAATATCCAAAACCACGGCTTTCGTGTCTTCCATATTTATTACAATCTAAAAAATAAAAAAACGATGCGCGCGCAGACTTTCGAAAGAGACTATAAAAGCAGTTGAGATTAGCCGACCTGCCCGGGGGATTGTCGCTCACAATGCTCGTATCCATAGACGGACCCATCGGCGCGGGGAAAAGCACGCTCGTCGGGCAGCTCGCCGGGCGCGGCTACAACGTGTTTTCTGAACCCGTCCAATCCTGGACGCTTCTCGAAGATTTTGCTCGAGATCCCGAAAAGCACGCTTTTGCATTTCAAATGGAAATTTTAATTTCCTATCACAAATTATTTAAAAGTCTGAAGAGGGACTCTCTCGTCGTCATTGAACGCTCGCCGTGGTCGTCGAGCAACGTGTTTTTCGACATGTACGTGAAAGATCCGCTCGCGAAGCAAATGTACGAGCAGCAGTACGGAATTTACGGTTTCGAGCCGGACGCCATCGTTTATCTCGACGTGGACGCCGAGACGAGCTGGGAGCGGGTGCGGTCGCGCGGTCGTCGCGAGGAAGCTGGCTACACCGAAGACCACGTGAAGAACGTGGTGAAACGCTACGCCGAGGCCATCGAAAACACGGACATTGCCGTTTACAAACTTGACGATTGCAGCACGTTCGAAGAATCTGCGGAAAATATTCTTTGCAAATTGCAATCTCAATAAACAAATTTCAAATTTTTTATTGTGTATTTGAAATTTAATTTCTTTCCGGTACTACTACGCTAATGTTTAAAACAGATTGTCGGAAAGGTTGAAATTCTGTACTGATGACTGCGTTTAAATCTACGGGTTTGATGCTTCCGTCCAAGAGATAGTTGATTGGATATTGAGGTGTTATCCCTTGTGGAAGATAGAGGGGCATTTTCGTCGGGTCCAGCCGCATCAGGGATGCTTGCGAATAAGATGCCTCCACCAGATGAATGACTTCGTTTCCCACGACGGCGTCTCCGCGCAATTCGTTTTGAGGCTCGCGCAAACACTGGATGGTCGTGTAGCCGCGGTTGCGGGCCATTTGAGACAGGAATTTGTCGCCCGTGTCTCCGCAACCGTAATACGTCAGGTAGGGTCTCGGAGGGGTCTGAACGCCTTCGACGACGACGCTTTTCGTCAGATAGCGGAGGCACTTGCCGCCGACCATTTCTTCAATCATGGCGTCGAGCATGGTCGGAGAATACGTGACTTGGGTGGTAAAGTAGCCCGCAATTTTCGGATCGAGGGCGCAATGTTTGACGTCGATGGAAGCGCCCGCCTTGTACACGACGCACGTCGTCGAGAGGGTTTCCGCGGATCCGGCCACCGTCTTTCGATAGGCGTCAGAGTCTTTGCGCAAAAAGAGCTGAAAGTCGCGCCCTCCGTACTTTACGATATCGGCGTTGGCCGCGCCCAGCAGTTTCATGGCGTGGACCTTGTTGTAGGCGATGAGCGTCCGCCCCAGGGGCAGAAACAATCCGCTCCCCTTGGCCGGATAGTAAAAGGTGCCCGGGTACAGAGACGGGTCTGGAAGCATGTTGTACGAGGGTCCGAAGCGGATGACTTCGAGATACGACGCCAGCACGCCCCGCCGCTCGGGATCCTGATCGAGAAGCACCCCGTCCGGTATCCTGTAAAACTGAAATCCGGGCCTTCGGCGCAAGACGATCGGTGTTTGCGGTTGGATGGCGTCGGGCAGTTTGTAGTAGACTTCTAGCCCCTGCCAGTAGTCTGTGAGGCTCTGCTGCGACATGGAAGTCCACGTCGCGGGATTCGAGGTGGGATAGACGATCTGAAAATAGGTGGCGAGCCTGTCCTTTTCCGTCGCGGGTCTGTAGACGCCGTTGTCGATTTTCGCCTGAATTTCCGAAAGTTCCGTAAAAATGACGGGTTCCGGCGCCAGCGGGTCGAACGAGACGATCTTGTCGCACGTCAGCAGGGTGCCGTCGTTGGTCCAGTTGAGAGCCCCGCCCCTGGCCTGACACCGAGCCTTGGCGTCGAAAGCCTGTTCGCCGAGGCTCGGAATGCCGATGTTGGCTATGGCGTACGTCGGATTGCTGGGATCTCTAATGACGGGAAGCGCGTACTCGCTCCCCGGGCCGCCGAACAAAACAAGAGCCGATAAGAAAAAAATTACGGCGAGAGCGATGGTTCTGTTGTTCATTTATTCTTTGACGAAATCAAAGACCGGTAGGGTTTCGAAATTACTGCGAACGTGTCGACCCGCCGGATCGTCTGCGTTGATACCGCATTCTTTGAGAGTCTGAGAGTAAATTTCGCGATAAGACGCCAATATTTCCGGCGTTTCCAACAGGCTAATTTGACGCCACTGCTTCTTCAAGATGATTCTGTATTTTTCCATTTCTTTTTCGAGTTCCTTGTATTTCGTGGCCACCGTCGCGTACTTTGTTCGTTCGGTAATGTAGCGATCGACATCGGAAGGGCCATCTCTGGCGTCCTTTAAAAGATTGCGCTCGCGCTTCCGAATGGCTTCGCGGGCGCGCGCGTCGCGATCCGTTTCGAGCCGCTGCTTGACGTCGAGCGAATCTTCAAAAGACTCTTCTACCAGCTCGCCATCGAGAATTTTTCTAGCCAGTCCGGGCTCAATGTCTCGATCCGCGTGTTCGACGAGATCGCGCACCGCGGCGTCCGACGCGGGGGGGTCCATGCGGGCCCACAGAGCGGCGTCTTTTTCGTCGGCCACCCTTTCGCACCAGCGCTCTTGAAAATCAAAATCGCCGACGGGAAAGGCGTGCCCGACGCGCACGTGATGAATCGTGTGGACGGAATCAATGTTGCGAATCAGATAGACGGCCCGATCGTTTGCCTCCTTTTCGGTCGAATACACGCCGCGAACTTTGGCAAAACCGAAAAGACCCAGGTTGTTGGGCGAAGCGCCCTTGCAGGGCAAAAAACTGACGAGAGCGACCGCCTGCTGGGCCTGTACCGGATCTATAAACGAACGTTCCAGGGCTGGATACCGCCTCGAATCGAGAGCCGCGACGGCGGCCCCCGTTTCGGCGTCGTTCAGCGGAGCGGCGTCGACGAGCGGGTTCTGAGCGACCTTTTTCAGAGAGAGAGACATGATTGGCGTCGATACCCGGGCAAACATTTTCAAAATTTTTCAATTGATGTCACAATTTCAAAGACGGACGACTTTGAAATTAAAATAGGTGTTCGGGAGTGTCGGGTCGCGGTTCAAACACGACCGTGTCGTCACCGCCGCGCATGCCAAACACAACGTCCGGTTCCAGAGCGCTCAAGAGGGTGGGAGCAGCTTCTTCGGGCGGCGCGACCGCCGGAACCGTCTTGCTCTTGCCCGAATGCGTTTTGCAGCGCGTCGTTCCCGGCTGCGCTCTCGCGTTGCAGGGCATATTTTCCCTCTTCCCCTTGGCTATGATGGCTTCGCATTTCAACGATTCCGAAACATCCATCAGGCCGACGCTTTCTCCGGAAGGTGGGAGAGCCCGAATCTTTTTCAAAATATTCTCATAGCCTTCCTTCACAATTTGTTCTACCTGTCGCATCATTTTTCGACGAGTGATGTCTCAAATCTAGACGAAACTCAACTGCGTTGCACCGCGCTTCAACTGCGCCTGAAGGCGCGGACGAGAGACGCGACTTTTTTCGCGGGCGCGTCGGCGCATTCCGCTACAGCGATTTCCGACATGTTTGAAAGCAAAACAAAAGCCGCGGCCACGGAGGCCCTCAGGGAGGACGGACAGAGGCGGACGCGGGAAAATCGCGTGCCGACGAGCGAAACGATACGGATGCGCGCTTCGGCGTCGGCAATCAATTGTTCGGCTATCCACGCGGCCACGCCGCTCGGTGTTTCAAACTGATTGCGTGTTTCGGCTACCGACATTTTGACGCGCTGAAACCCCCGGCTGGCCGAGTGTTTGTCGACGGCAAACATGCGGGTGATGATAGCGAAGGGGGCGTGAGTTCCCGCTTTGAGCATGGCGTGATAGACGCTGGCCGCCACCACGGCCAGGCGCATTTTTCCGCGAAAAGCCGGCGAGCAGGTTTGCGTTTCCCTGAAATAAGCCTGTGCCGTGGAAACGACGTCGTCTGAAAATCCCTTGTTCGCGAGATCCGGCGCGAGACTGTGTCCCAGACGACGCTGAACGCGACCCTCTGAAAAGTTGGCGCCGTCCTGAAAATGCTGGTGGCACTCGACACACGCTCCGTCGACCAGAACGAGGTGCTTGCAGCAAGACTGAGCGCAGCAAGACTGATTTTCCCCCGCGAGCAGACCGTGATGTTTTAAAATTTTATCAAACAATTCAAAATCGTCTTCCATATTTTCGGCGCCAAGAAATCCACAAAACGAGAGAGCATACGGAAATTGCTAAGATCGCCACTCCGACAGTCATCCGGCGCGATCCAGATTCAACTACAATTGTTTTGGGGATTTTTACTTCGAAAGGCGGGCTGCTGACGGTGAACGTTACGAATCCGCCGGCTTCGTGAACAAGACTGTCGTCGGTGCTGTCTGCTATAGTGACGATGCGTTCAAACTGAGCCGTGCTGTTGAACGGCCACATCGGCATTCTAAAGTGTCCGTCTCCGTTCCAATTGGGACCCCAGCTGTTGCGACAAATCCAATAGGGCACAGACTGCAGGCGTTGCGGTCCCGTGACGACACCGTCCTCGACGCCCCATCCAACGACGACGACGGCGTGAAATCCCAAAAAATTAGAGTGATCGAGAGCGTTGTCTCGATCAAAGACACCCGTTTCTGTTTTAGCTTCCAGATACATATTTTTTTCAAAAAGCTCGGGTTTGAAATTTGTGAAAACCGCAAACGCCGCCACCACGGGACCTTCTTTTTTGATCCATGTTTTGACATAGTTTGTGAATTTCGAGTCGCGACCCTCGTCGACGAGCCACTGCACGCTCTCGCCGTCAACGGGATAGCATTTGTACGACGCTGCTTTGGTGCACCCGCATTTGCCGTAGACTTTTGAAAAGTGTTCTGGGGTGCAGCCTCCCCCGCCGCACCAGCTCTCCTCTTCGACGCAGGCTTCTTCCACGAAACCGGTGGCCGTTTCGCTCGCCATTTTGAGGAGAGACGCCGGATTTCCACCGCTGCACGGATCTTCGGAAAAACAAATCATGTTTCTCGTGTAGGATAATCTGGGAACGCTGGGTGTAAGATTTCGGACCAGAAAGTGATCGGCCACCGCCGTGGTCGTCGCCACGGCCCAGCAACTGCCGCACGTTCCCTGGTCGCTCACCGAGCTGAGTTCTTTTGTCTTTCGCCAGTCGTAGTGGTCGCCGGCTTGCGGGTCGGCGTCGCCCAAGGAACGGCGGGGAATGACTGCTCCGAATCGAGCATCTGTTTTCATAATAGATCGGTGCGGTAAAATGGGATTCATTTTTATATTCAGGCGAATTTTCTCGTTGGATGTTTTCCCGTGTTTGCGCGCCGGAAAACTCTATGTTTGTCCGTCGTCCTGGAAACTCTTTTGTCCGTAGTCCGGAAAACTCTTTTGTCCGTCGTCCGGATATTTTGCCCGCCGTCCCGACACTTTTGTTTGTCCGCCGTCCCGACACTTTTGTTTGTCCGCCGTCCTGGAAAACTCTTTTGTCCGTCGTCCTGGGTTTGCGCGCCGAAACGACCCTCGCGCAGACGGGTGTGTATCACGCGAGCGTGCGGAACGCGGTTAGTCTCTGGGTGGCGGTAGTCGATTTGAGTTTTGTTTGCTTGTAGGATCAAAGTTTTTGAAAATGATGAACAAAAACAACGACGCATGGTGGGTGAGTCTCGGTGTAGAGTCTTCACTCATGGAAAAGACGTGCGAAGAACTCTTGGACGCAAACATTCACGATTTCAAAACTTGGAGTGAAAAAACAACCCTGAAAGGATATCTTAATTTTGCATACTATTTGGCGAGATGCAAACAGCACTTGATTGAAAGGGAAAAAACACCCGATCCGAAAGAAACTGGTTTTGGACTAGAGATTTCAATCAATGTGACGCATCTCGACGTAAACAAGCAAAGAGTTTCTTGCGTGTGGCAAACTCCCGACTGTGTGTGCGTGAAGCACTCTTTTCCGTCTCTGTGTTCGTACGTTGTGCACGGAAAACAGGAGGGCTGTTTGGTGAAACCGTTTGGATTCGAAAAGTGGTGGAGTTTTCCGAGCGTCGACTCTTTGGCGGAGCACATGGGGCGCGTCGAAAACGCGCCTTTCATAAGTGTCGGGTCCGCCAACCAGTACTCGTCGTTTTCGAGAGCTGTCGTAAAAAAGGCGGCGAGTTTTTATTTCGATGTTGTTCGAAAACTCGTCGATTCGAATCCCGTGGAAAACATCGTCTCTAAAAGCAAAACAGCCGAACACATTCCCGCCACCATCATTGTGTGCGACGCGGAGGTTTTGGAAGCGTGGAAACTGGAACTGACTCTACGCCCCGATTCAAAATTTGTCGTTTCAAAAAAATTTGAAAAGAAACTTGAACACGCGAATTTTCAAGCGTTTATCTGCGAATCTTTCGACTCGAGATTATCTTTCAAAAGAGCCTTTTGTTTCGGAGACAAGAAGATTGGCACGCACGGAATAACGTGGTCGTTTTCCGAAAACGACATTCGAGCCATCAACGATCCTTTTGAAGAAGAAGTGATTCCCGTCTCCATCCCCGAGCACCTCGTTTCTCAATGCTGCGTTTGCTTTGACGACAACGTTTTCGGGAACATGTTTGGATGCGGGCACGACCTCTGTTTTTCGTGTCTGGACGAGTGGAGAAAGAATTCGACATTTTGTCCCATGTGCAGAGCGAAAATCACGCTGATGCCGAACGAAAAAAAGAAAAAGCGGTTCGAAGAGCTGGTGGCCGAGCTGAAAAACGGAGAAACGTATTTCGCGACTCGATTGTTCTCCGAACGCGTCGGCGTGCCGCGATCCAACAGCAATGTCCATTGCCGAGACGTTTGTTTTGCCGTCGGCGAAGATTTGGACGACGTCCGGGCGCAGAGAAAAATTCGCACCAGAAAAATGAAAATTTACATTTTTTAAAACGACCACCGTCTATTTGGAAATAATTTTCTCTGAAGGCCGATCCCCGACTAGTGTACACCCTCGATTCAAAAATACACCTATCCCCGACTAGTGTACACCCTCGATTCAAAAATACACCTATCCCCGACTAGTGTACACCCTCGATTCAAAAATACACCTATCCCCGACTAGTGTACTGTCCATTTGTATTGATTGGAAATAATTTTCTCTGAAGGCGATCGCTGGCGCGTCGCTCCAACCAAGCCTCTTGCATTTCCAGTCGTTGATTCAAAACAGAATCCGTGTGGTTGCGGACGGCAAACACGTTGACGTTGACGTTTCCCTCTAGAGGATTGCCGACGACAGTCTGATCGAGCTGGTGGCGAGATAGAAAGTGGGGCCTTCGAAACCGGTCAATGTCGCGGTAGTCGTATTCCACCCGACCCAAGGTTTTGTTGACGACACCCGGTCGATCGGCGAATCCGTAGTGTCTCGGATCGTAGATGGACTCTGGACCGCGCGACGTGTTTGGCGAAAGAATGTATCCGGATTCGCCGCCCGTCCCCCGGCGCTCCTCTTTGCTCGTCACCGGATTGCAGCCGGACAAGGAGCAGAAACCACCCGAGCAAGCGTCTCCAGCTCCGCCGGCCAGGAGACCGTTGTTTGCCAGATGCGTCGCCCCCTGATAGCCCGGGCGGTAGAAAATTTCTCCAAACGTTTCCACATCGTCGGCGGTCAACACGATGCAGGCAGCCTCGGGAGGATCCACGTCGATCGGAGGTTCGCCCGAAGGCGCGTTGATTCCCGAAACGACGGACCCCTCGTCTCTCCATTCCAAGCTCGCAATGGGTGGAACGTAGCGTAAAGGCAACAACGTTTTCGGATTCTGTCCCGAAGCCAATCTTTGATTTTCAGTCATTTATTTTGAACACGTTATGTAACTGGTTGACATACACTATTTACGCACTGCAGGGGAGGCACGCAAGCCGGCGCGCACGTGCCGCTGGCCGTCTGACACTTTGCCCCGTAACAAAATTGACCGACCATACACTGCGCTGCTGTCGAACACACGCCGGCCGGCAGGACGCAGGAATTGTTGACGCACTGAAGCCCTGCGGGGCAGCCGTTGGGACAGCCGACGACGGGTCTTCTATTTCTACCGTAGTAACCCAGCAAGGCGGCAATGATCACAAAGGCGACTCCTACAATAATTTTTCTAGCGTTCATCATTTATTTTTATTCGTTTTTGTTTTCCGAGACGTTGTCTGTTTTTTCGAAAAATTCCGAGAGCATCGTCCTCGGGGATTCGACGAATGGAAGGATGGATGGAGGAGCATCGCCCTGCGGGGCTTTTTGAACATCGTCCCGGGGGGTGAAAGATANCGGAGTGGTGGGAAGGGACATGGGTTCAATNACGCTTTCGGCGGGGACAGTCGAAATTTGCGGTGCGGGAACCACGGGATGGTACGTAGAGTCGACGACGTAGGTGGGAGATTTAACTGTGAGCGAATGAAACGGGGTTGTTTCGAATTCGAGATCCAGCGATTGAAGCGATGGCGTTTTCGTCTTGGACGACATTGTAAAGTAAGCCACGAAAAAGAATACAGTCAACACGCCCAATAGGGCAAGCCCTAGCCAAATGTTTGATTTTTCCATTTATTTTACAAAAAGTTACATTTCTTGAACACTCAAGTGCTGTCCTGTGTCCTTGACCATTGCAGCCGAGCTCCCGGATGCGGGTGTCGTTCCGTCCTCATTCACAAATTGAAGAGACAGGGAAAAAACGGTACCGGCATCAATTTTCATTGCCGTCATGTAATAGACGGACGCGACATTATTGACTAGATAAATTTGAGCTTTCAAGCTCCTAGTCGGCACCGGTTGGAAAAGCAAAATTTTGCCATTAGTCGAAGCTGCATTAGCGAAACTCGCGCTAAACGTCACCATGTAAAGCCCGGTTTTAGTTATGGGGACGGATGATAGAGTTGCTCCGACCGCGGCGCCGCACGTTCCCGAAGCCAAGACCCTGAACGGGTAGGCTTTCAGCGTGGATCCGACGGTCGGTCCTGAGTCGACCTGTCCCGTGAACCAGCATTTTGTCGAATACGTTTTCAGCATTTCCGCGTCCCAATATGATTTCGTCTGAGCGGCCGTCCACAAATTGGATGTTGTAGTTTTGCTGTCGTCGATAGTCATTTTCGAGTCTCCAACTCCCGACGCAGAAGTCCACATAGCCAGATTGTTTACGACAGGCGTACCCGTGTAGGAAACGCGCGTGGCGATTTCCGCCGTCGTTTTCGAGGCGGTCCAGAGATCAGACGCCGTCGTGCCCGCGTCGTTGACGAAAAATGCGGACGCGACGGCCTGACCTGCTCCGTCGAATACGGCTACGGCGTCTTTTTTGGCCGACGGCTGAAGAATCATTTTTCCGTTTGCGGACGTGGTCAGACCGGCGATGGTGCTGTTGGAAGTACTTATAGCCGCACCGCTTTCCGAAGCGCTCGCGTCTATCGAGGATTTCATCTTGGCCGATGACCAAATCACGCTGGCTCCGCTTCCCAAATCGTTGAGAGCAAAACCTCCGTCCACGGCTTGCCCGGCTCCGTTGAAAATGCCGACATTTCCAGACTGGGCCGTCGGAACCAGATCCATTTTGGTTTTCAACAGCGCGCTCAAATCCGTCTCTTGTTGCGTCAGCGAGGCTATTTGATTTTGAATTGCCGTGTTGGAAGCCGTCTGTTGAGACGACTGGTTTGCGAGCTGGCTGTCGATGCTCGCTTTTACTGCCGCTATGCTCGAAGAAATTTTGTCGGCCGACCAAATGTCGGTCGACGTCGTACCCGCGTCGTTGAACGCGACTTTCGAGTCGACGGCCTGCCCTGAACCGTCGAACACCGCTATGGCGCTGTTTTTCGCGGTGGGGACGAGATTCATTTTCGTTTTCAGGTCGACGCTCAGCGCGTTCAGCGTGTTTGCGTTCGTGTCGTTGACCGCTTTAGCAGCGTCGATGGAAGCCAAGCATTCGGCCGTCTGATCCGCCAGGGCGCTCGCGGCGCTGTTGTTGGCCGCCACGACGGCCGCGTCCACGACCGACTGAATTTTGGAAGCGGACCAAATGTCGGCAACGGTTTTTCCATTGTCGTTTAATGCCGATCCCGAATCGACGATCTGGCCGGTGCCGTCAAACATGGCCCAGTCCCTAGCCTTTGCTCCGGAAACGAGGCTCATTTTGGCGGCCGCAGCGTCGGCCACTGCCTTTGCGGTTTTTTGACTCGTCCACATGACTGTCGGGCCCGGCGAAGCGGTGTCGTCGATCGTTTTGCCCGACGACCGGACCTGACCGACAGCGTCGAAAATGGCCACCGTTTTTGGCGCTGCCGTCGGCACAAGCTTCATCTGCGTCTTTGGATTGACAATGTTTAAAATTTTCGAAGCCGTCCAAATATCGGACGTGGACGAACCGGAATCGTTTATTTTCTTACCCGTGTCTACGACTTGACCCGCGTTGTCGAAAATGCACAAATTTCCCATCTTCGCCTCCGGGACCTTGTTCATGAACTGGTCCGACATGTCGGAAATGGAAGACTTTATTTTGGCGCTCGTCCAGACGACGTCGAAAGACGCTTTCTTGTTGTCGTCGATGACGATTCCCTTGTCGACGAGCTCGCTACCTGCTCCGAAAAAAACCACGTTTCCCGGAACGCAGTCGCTAGAAGCGTAGACGGGGCTGTTTTTGTTTAAAAACGACTCGATTTTCGCAGCAGACCAAACGTCTCGATATCCCGTTCCCGCATCGTTGAAATTGTAATCGCTCACGCGCAAATCGGTCTCACTTCCCAAGACGATACCGGCATTGTTTGCCGGAGGTGAACTTTTAGATGTGACTGCTCTTCCAGCGATCAAAGCAGTAACACCAACTATGAATGCTAATGCAAGGCTCATGTTTTATTCATCAGTTTACAATTATTGGCGCGTGTTTATAATTCTACGATAGAGTACGTTCCAAAGAGAATAGTCACAGGACCAGGGTTACAAGTCATGTAGATCGTATCCCATCCCCACGTTTGAGGCCAGCTCTTTATGACGCGGGTCCAATAGTGTGGAACAACAGTGTTGGCAGGAATACGTACATTTTCCTGAACGAAGCTTTGGTTGGAAACCCCAGCCCACGAATTAACAGGAGATGTTATTGCTCCGAAATACATTTGCCTCCATACTCCAGCTCTTGTAGGTGGAAGCGCGCCCGTAAAATTCTTGTCTACAACAACGTCAAACTTTACTTGTTTAAAGTTCATGCCACCGGTCGGAGTAAATTCGGGTCCCGGGTGCGTAAAATTGGCGACGGTGTAAATTCCGAAACATTTGTTGGAATCCATGTAGTTGTAGGGACTTAGTGTTATTTTTGTCTTTTCCGCCGCTGCTGCGGCCGATAAAAGATTTTTAGCAGTAAACACAGTGTCGTTGAGCGACACGTCGGAAGATTTGAGGGTCGTGGGCGAAGCCCACGTCGCCAGCGTGGTTCCGACGCCGGCACCTCCCGCTTTCAGAGCGAGAGCGGCGCGCGTGTCCGACGCCGGTAAAAAGCTTGAGGTCGAAGCCACCAGCTGACCGGCTCCGTCGAACATTGCCCCGTTTCCCGCTTTTGCCGAAGGAACGAGATTCATTTTTCCGGATAACAGTGTTTCGAGCGTCTTTGCCGCATCGTTGAGCGCCGACAATTGACTCTGCGTCGCGGCGGTCGTGCCGGCAAGATAGTTTGAAATTTTCAAAGCCGACCAAACGTTGGTCGTCGTCTGAAGGGTGTCGTCTAGAACAAAGCCGCCGTCCACAAGACTTCCACGGGAATCGAAAGCGACCGCGTTTTTCGTCGCCGGTCCTTTTGACATTTTCAGCACAGCTCCGTCATTATCCTTTGTGATTGCGCTTTGAATGGCGGCGAGATCGGTCGTGAAATCGTTTGAAACAGACTCGACAGGTGTCGAGGCCAGAGCGTCGAGTTGCTGTTTAATTTTAGGCGCGGACCATACGTCTTGTTTCGAGAGCCCCGCATCAGAGAGTTTCATTTTAGAATCCACCACCTGACCCTTCGCGTCAAACACTGCGATATCGTTTGCAGCGGCGGATGGTTGGAGACTCATTTTTGTCGCAGACGACGGAACGGGCAGAGGACCGAGGTTCAATCGTTGAGCCGCCGCTGCAGACACTTTCTGTTCGGAAAGCTTTGCGGCTATCGCACCAGACATGTCGCTGATTGCTTGCTGAACGCGCGTGTTTGGCCATATGATGTTTTTTCCAATTTTTGTGACGTCGATCAAAGAGCCGCTGTCTTGAACGGTACCGTCCGCATTCAGCGTTGCAAGATTATTCTTGGGAGCCGTCAGTAGGGGAATTTTGTTGACTAAACTTTTGGTAATGATTTTCGTCGTTTCGTCTGATGTTTGAGGGGGTAGATTGAAAAAAGGGACGACCTGCCCTGCACTGTCGAAAACGGCTACAAGGTTGTCGCTCTTTTCCGGTCCCGTCCGCATGCCCTTTAGCGCTTTGGTGGCCGAAACTATTTTAGAAGCAGACCAAATAGCGTTGGCGTCCTTTGACGTGTCGTCCAACACGTTGAGGCTCCTCGCCGGAACGCCGGCATTCGAAAACACGGCCAGGTTCGTGTTTCCCGGCACGAGCGGAATGTGATCGCCCGCGACGGTGCCGAACGTGTTTATCATTTTTTGCGAAGACCACAGAACCTGGGGATTCGCTTCGCTATAATTATCGAAAGACACGTTTGAATCGTTCAAGCCAAACAAGGTAATGTTGCCGACTTGATGATTCGGAACCTCCATTCCTTTTCTAGATTGAACGGAATTTTTTATTCGAGCGGCGCTCCACAAAGTGAATGGGCCTTTGGACGAATCGTCGAAAACGTACGGCGTTTCGCTCATTCCGTTTTCGGAAATAGACACTCCGAAAGGTGTCCTTTGTGTAGCTATATTTCCAGGGTTTCCGGAACTGAAAGACATAGTTTATTTCAAGCTTCGAAAATTGAAAAGGCGTTCAACTCTGGCGTCGCAGACAGAGTTTGGTTTTTGCCGGTTGTATTGTTCATCATGAACTGCACCGTTTGACCGGTGAGCAATCTCATCATGGACGATCCTCCCGTCGAATACAGATTGTTCGAAGAAGGTTCTTTTGAAGACGTTGTGGTTGAAGTAAACGAGTCTGAAACGGCCACCACCAATCCCTGAAAGAATGAATCGTCGGAAATTTTCCCCGAAAACGACATGATGAATGTGACGACGTAGAGACCGTTTTTCGGACATGTAAACGTATCCACTGCCCACGCGGAGCCTATATTCGTAGTGGCGACACCTGGAAGTGTGACGACGGAATTGTTAGGGACCAGTGTCGCTTGAAAATAACCTCTTATGAAAACTGTTCTAATACTCGGGGCGATTTTTAAAGACGACCACAAAACCGACGAAGACGCGGCGGCTCCGTCGTCCACTTTGAAGCCAGAGTCTTGGGTCTGACCGGACGACGTCAGCGAGGCGAGATTATTGGCTGTGGAGGGGCTGGCGAAAACCTGATA
>BS_KBA_SWE02_21mDRAFT_10000396_pt1 | contig 16166 bp, 10 predicted proteins | sample BalSeasSWE02_21m_FD_9196 | JGI IMG/M metagenome (IMG submission 9196)
GGCGTTTGCTTGTTCAAAAGAAAAACAAGACCCGCCGCCAAAGCGACACCCAAAATTAAAAAAACGGAAACGAGAACAATTTTATTCATTTATTTCCGCAGAATCTCTTTCGGCGTGTTCAGGCTGGGTATCGCGTAGTCGACGCAGAAAAGTTATTTTACGAAAATAAAAATGTATTCTGATTTAAATCAACCCGGAGTGTGGGAAACGACACACCAACGCGACTACATTCGACCGGTGGTCGCTACTCGACGCGTCAGCCCCACTGCAAATTTTTGGTATCAACCGGAAAGCAGAGTGTGGGAAACGACACACCAGCGCGACTACATTCAACCGGTGGTCGCTACCCGACGCGTCAGCAATAGGCCGAATGCCAATTTTTGGTACGAAACCGATAGAGTGTGGGAAACGACGCAACAACGCGACTACATTCGACCGGCTACCCGACGCGTCAGCCCCCGGTACGAAAACGATAGAGCGTGGGAAACGACACGACAACGCGATTACAAACCATCGGCGGCCAACTCGCGTCAACCGGGAATCATTAGAGCTCCCGTACAAACACCGATTCGGTCGGCACGTCTTGTTCGTCGGGGCGTATGAAACTAATTTTCGGCCATTGTTTTTTGTATCCACTCCATGTAAGGAAAAACATTGGTGAATATAGTTAAGCCTCCCACACATTCCTCAGAGAATCCGTACGAAGCGATTCCCACGAGGATCATTTTTCCATCGTCTTGCAACATCAAAGGGCCTCCAGAGTCTCCTCTACATACGTTGGTCGGACCGCCGTCAACACCTCGGTCCGGATTGAGCGTGCAAATTTTAGTCGGAGAACGTTGGCGCTCGTATTGGCCGCTGCAAAAATTGTCACCCGCAAAGGTGGTTGATTCCTGAAGTACTTTTGAAGTATTCGCGCCCGTTTGTCCCCAACCCGTAATGTTGAGAGTTTTACCGCTTAAATCGTACTGCTTAGTCGGCAAACAAATCGGAGAAACGTACTCGGTGAAGACGGCTGGTGTTGAAAGTTTTACGAGAGCAATGTCGTTCAGTGTCCGGCTGTAAGTATACTGGGGATGAGGGATGATTTGTAGAGCCTTGAAACGTTGAACGTATTTGTCGTCGTCCGATCCTGTTCTAAAGTCGGTTTTCCCCAACACAACAGAGATCGTTTCGTTGGTGCACGAGGGGGGGAGATCCCCATCCTTTGGCGGCAATCGCACGCAATGAGCTGCCGTGATCACCCAAGAAGGTGCTATTAGGCTTCCACCGCACAGGCCCCCGCAGAGAAATAAACACTGCCACGGGTATTTGCCTCGAGGAGCATCGCTTCCCGATAAAATTTGCTGAGAACGTTGAAGCACCCCGCAGGTTGGCGGGGGTGGTGTCGGAGGTTGCGTTGGCGGCGTTTGCTTTTTCAAAAGAAAAACAAGACCCACCGCCAAGGCGACACCCAAAATTAAAAAGACGGAAACGAGAACAATTTTATTCATTTATTTCAATACTCTCTTGGGCTATTGCGGTTTCATAGACGTCTGCACATGAAACTAATTTTCGGCCATTGTTTTTTGTATCCACTCCATGTAAGAAAAAACATTGGTGAATATTTCTGGACTGGTCCCCACACATTCATCAGAGAATCCGTACGAAGTGAGTCCGACGAGGATCATTTTTCCATCGTCTTGCAACATCATGGGGCCCCCAGAGTCTCCACTACAGGTGCCTGTCGGACCGCCGCCAACACCTCCCGTCGGATTGAACGTGCAAATTGTAGTCGGAGAACGATCGCCCTCGAATTCTCCGACGCACAAATGGTCGCCCGCGAAGGTGGTTGATTCCTGAAGTACTTTTGAAATATTCCCGCCGGCCATTTGTCCCCATCCCGTAATGTTGAGAGTTTTGCCGCTTAAATCGTACTGCTTGGTCGGTAGACAAATCGGAGAAACGTACTTGGTGAAGACGGCCGGTGTTGAAAGTTTCACGAGAGCAATGTCGTTCTGCGTAGTCTCGTACTGGGGGTGAGGGATGATTTTTTGAGACTTGAAACGTTGGACGTATTCGTCGTCGTCTGTTCCAAAGTCGGTTTTTCCCAACACAATAGAGATCGTGTCGTTGGTGCACGCGTAGCCATCCTCCGGCGGCTGTAGCACCACGCAATGAGCTGCCGTGAGCACCCACGAAGGTGCTATCAGGCTTCCACCGCACAGGCCCTCGCAGTTAAATAAGCACTGCCACGGGTATTTGCCTCGAGGGGCAGCGCCTCCCGCTAAAATTTGCGGGGAACGTTGAACCGCCCCGCAGGTTGGCATTACCGGCGGAGCCGGTGGTGGTGGGGGTGCCGGCGGTGCCGGCGGCGTTTGCTTGTTCAAAAGAAAAACAAGACCCGCCGCCAAAGCGACACCCAAAATTAAAAAAACGGAAACGAGAACAATTTTATTCATTTATTTCCTCGTCCCCCACGTCCAAAAATAAGTTTCATATACGCTTAGTGTAAGAAACTTTATTTCATCATCAAACGCTTCAAAACAATGATGACAACAAGAATCATCAAGAGGGTGGAAAAACACGACTTTGGTCGGGAACGCGAGCAAGCTCTGCATTCCGGTAGGTGAGGTTCGCGATGGCAAATGTCGGCCGACATTTTTTTGACGGCGTCGTGCGAGCCTAAAAATTGACGGCACAAGACTCCCGCCGGCGTTCCCGAGTGAAGGAGGCTGCAGCGGGTCTTTTTGTCGGCGTAAGGCATACCTGTGTAAGGGTCTACGCATCCTTCGGAAGTGACTTGCGAGCAGAGTGGCGGCGATAGCAAAGTAGACATTTATTTCTTGTTGAAATCATCGCTCGCGGGCACTCTTCAAGACGTGGATATGAACGTGCTGATTCCTATTGCATTGAGTTCTTGAAGGACGAGTTTTGTGGCGTAGGGAATGTTGCAGCGCACCACCGATTTGGAGCATTTTTCGCACCAGGCCGGCGACGAGGCAAAAGATCCGCAGCCGCGGCACACGTTCGCCACATAATAGTCTGAATTTTCAAACATGCGTTCTTTGATAAACTTTGAAATGCCGTGAACGAGCATGCTGTCCTTTTCCATTTCTCCGACGCGCAATCCTCCGTTTTTGCTGCGCCCGCAATTGGGCTGTCGCGTCAGCATGGCCACCTGTCCGTGCGACCTGGCGTGAATCTTTTCCGACACCAAATGTTTCAGTCGGTGATAGTAGGTGGGGCCGTGAAAAATGGAACAACTCATTTGTTCTCCAGTCATGCCGTTGTACATGACGTCGGTCCCGTCCGATGCCAAACCGCAAGCTTTCAGCTTGGAACATAGAATTTGAAACACGTCGGAAGAATTTTGAAAAGGCGTTCCGTCAACGTCCACCGATTCGCGCATCGACACTTTTCCCAGCACGCAGGCCATAATCTGATTGATGGTCATTCGACTGGGAATGCAGTGAGCGTTGATGATAATGTCCGGAATCGATCCGTCCGAACAAAAAGGCATATCAACGTCCTTCAAAATCATGCCGCACGTTCCTTTTTGGGCCATGCCGGAGCAAAACTTGTCTCCAATTTCGGGAACCCGTCTGCTGGCGATCATCACTTTGATGAGGAGTCCGGATTTTCCGCGAGACACCAGCACTCTGTCCACCTGGCCCTCTTCCCCGCTCCTGACGACGAGGGAATCGTCGCACACCACCTCTTGATTTTTCACAATTTTTTTCACAATCTTGCCGACGAGAACGTCTCCCTTGACGACCCACGATTTCGGTCTGACGATGCCGCGTTCGTCCAGCAGACCGTAGTTGAAGTCGAATTTCCTTTTGTCGAACGGCACGGGGCAGACAATTTCCTCGCAAAACTGCCCCTGCCGTTTCTCTTCGACAGTCTGCGTTTTAACGAGAGAAATGGCGAAAAGACCCCTGTCGAGAGCAGACTTGTTCATAATCACCGAATCCTCTTGATTGTATCCGGTATAACAGCAAACGGCCACCATGGCGTTGAGACCGTTGGGGTGCGTGTTGCATCCCGACGCTTCGGCCATTTTTGTCGTCACCACCGGGCGCTGAACGCACTCGGCCTGGTAGGAGACTGTTTCCGTTCGAAAATAGTTGGTGGGGATGAATCCGATGGCCTGTTTTGCCATACTGGCCTGATAGCAAATGCGCGGCGACTGGGTGTGATCGGAAAAGGGAATCTGACACGCCATCACCCCCAGCATGGCCGAGGGCTCAATTTCCAGATAGTCGAGAACGCCCGTTCCGTATTTTTGAATGTCTCGCGTGGTCATCGCGATATTAGACATTTCAATCTCCGAACTGTCCAGAAAACGGATACAATCCGAGTCTTCCGCTTCCGAAAACGACATGTCCCGATTCCAGGAATCTGACGACAAATTCAAGAGCGGTCTGAGCAAGCGACCCGAATCGTTGGCGATGTGAATTTCCCGACAGTACTCGTCGAAAAATATCGAAATGTCGCGCGGCACAATCTTTTTGATTCGGGCATCGCGAAAAGTTTCGACAAACAGTCTTTCGTCGTCGACGCAGTCCCAATAGTAGCCCGACACGAACACGGGCACGATCCCCGTAGAGCACCGCCCTCGAAGCGCCCCGAAAAAAAGATCCAGAATATTAAAGAGCGCGACGCTGGAAAAATAGAGCGAGGGCCTCACAAACATGGCCAGATTCAAAACGACGCCGACGGATTGACCCTCTGGAGTTTCGCTCGGGCACATGAAAAAGATGCTCGACGGGTGAAGTTGGCGGATTTTCGTATTTTTCCCCTCTTTTCCGCTGGGCAGGACGACGCGCCGCAGGGCCGACGTCAGAATGGTCTGCGACACTTTTGGATGCGGGATTTGAGACACGCCGGGACGAATGTAGTTGTTTCGCTGGACTCCCCAATTTCCGGTGGAGAAACTAAAGAGCAGGCCGTTGGTGATGCCGCAATTTTTGGAAAACGTGGTGGGGTCGAAACGATTTTGTTTCTCCATCTGGTTGTGCACCGTTTTCAAAAATTTCTTGTACAAGAGTCGAAAGAGATCGCTGCACAATTGCCCTGCGAATTCGACGCGTTTGAAACTGTAATCGTCGCGATCGTCCTCCTCCAGGTGCCCCGAGGCCACCAAAAAAAGTCGCTTGAGCATGCTGCACAAAATGCGGGCTTTGGCCAGCGAACTCGCTTCGATGCCCAGGTGGGGAAACATTTCAACGTTGACAATTTGTTCGACCTTGTTTTGCACGTCGTCGATGGGAATCGCGCTGTCGTCGTCGTCGTCCACCAGCGACTCGATGAGCGACGATTGAATTTTCAGATTCGGTTCGAGCTGCTCCGAAACAAATTTCAGCGAAGCCTCCCTGTCGAATTCCACCCCCTCGTACCGCATGGCGGAAAGATACGATTCTATTCTGGAATCGTCGAAAAAAGGTCTGTAGTCGTCGAAATCAAAACCCAGAATTTTCAAAACGATGGTGGCGGGAATGGCGTCCTTTACGTACGGCAGATGAATGACGGGCGTTTTTTTGTTGAGGCGAATGCTCACAAGCACAGAGTGGCCCGTCTCTTCGGACATGCTCCTCATGTCGCAAAACAAATCTTCTGTCTTTCGAATGCAGACGGGAATGTTGTAGGCGTTTCTCATCTGACCGACCAACACCCGCTCCTTGCCGTTGATGATGAAATAACCGCCCGTGTCGGAAGAGTCTTCCCCGTGCCCGACGAGTTCCGAGCGCGGCACCGGGGACAAATTGCACGCGTCCGACTGCAGCATGGCGGGGACCGAGGCCAGCGGCATTCGCGAGTGAACGACGGATTTGACGACGATGCCTCTCGCGTCCGTCAGCGTTTCGTGCGCCTGAACGCTCACCTGGCAAGAATACGTCAGATCTCGAAGACGAGCTTCGTGCGGGAAAAGTTTTCGCACGATTTTTCCGTCGTCCACGATGGTCGGTTTGTCGAAATGAGCGCCGAAAAATTTGACCGAGTGAACGTCCCCGTTGGATTTTTTAAAGACGACACTGTGCTCGTCGCTGATGGTGCGTTCAATGTCGAAATGTAAAAAATGATTAAACGTCAGCAGCTGATGATGCGCGAGACCGTAGCGATCAAAATAGGATTTCACAAGCTGCCATCTGGCATCTTCGGTGATGGTTTCCATTTTTCAAAACTAAACACCCCCGTACCGAGTAATCAACAATTGAAATTGCAACCGCCGTTCATCAAATCAACATTTACAGCAATGGATAATGAATATTTTCGTTTCGTTTGTCAATTCCTGCCCGTTCAAGTGCTGGCAACAATGCCGCTTTCAAAACTGTTGACTTGCCAAATTCCCGAAATACGAGCTCTGGCTCGCTACGTGGGTTTCGATTTCGGCTCCACCATCGACACTGGTTTTATAACCCGGCTGCAATTTTTTTGCGAACTCGTCGTCGATCAAGAGTTTATCGTTTCGCGGCCCGATCACGACTACCGCCTCTTTTTTATGAACGCCCTCCGTTTCAGAGAGAGCCCGCAGTATTTGCTCAACATGGATCCGCAAGACATTTCCAAATGCACGTCTCGCCAGCTCCACCTCCTGCTGAAACATTTGCGCCGCCACGTTCGTCGCTGCCCTCGCTGGCCCACAGAATTTAAGCAACTGTTTTTCAACACTATCGCTTGCGGGGGATTGTTTCCCGTCCAAAATCTGGTTCTGCAGCTGGAAAAAATATTTAAAGCTCCCGAGTTTGTGTTGGATTCCGTGCCGGTGTTTGAGAAAACCCTGTCGCTCGCTCTGCCGCTGCCGTCGCCGGTCGAACGAGCGGAAGAAATCATCTTCATGTTTGAAACGTACGATTGGATTTCTTCCGAACCGTCGGAAGCTAGAATCATTGCTCTTGGATTCGGATTGGATCCAACCATTTTCTGGTCGTCGGCTGGCGACTATCGCCTCTTTTGCAGGGCCGCTCAGGCGAAGCAGTTTTTATTTTCGAGCCAGACCGCCGCCAAACAGCAGGGCCCGCTCTCGGCCGACGGGTCCTGCTTCATGTGCTGCGCCTCCGAAGCAGACACTGTTCGAATCCCCTGCGGCCACATGCTGGGCTGTTTTAAATGCGAGATCCGACACGCGTCGTCGCTCTGCGGTATTTGCAGACAGCCGGGAACTTTTTACAGAGTCTACAAACCCTGATTTTGAAAATTGATGTTTCAAACCAGACTCGGGAGAAGAAAAGATCATGTCGTGCGCGGAAAAAACCCCGCTCGCCTCCATTCACGTCGATTGTTACAGAATCTTGAGACTGATTGGACCGTACATTTGCAGTCAGGAACAGTACGCGTCGGTGGAACGATTACTCTCCAGCGTCGCTAGAGCAAAACTCGCTCTCGCGTGCGGCATGCGTCATCACGTCAACATTGACTTTCGAGACTTGTCGGCTTCGTCCCAACTCGACGACGACGTCATGATTGCGTTTGCAGACAAATTACACTGGCCCACCGTCTGTTCGCACAACATTCTTTCGCTCGCCGTGACGAGGACGTGCCACCGTTATTTTATGAACCAACACTTTTACTCTTTTACAGAATCCAACCTCGCGGGAGAAATGAATAAAATTTTATGGGCGTACATGTTTAATTATTCGTACGCAATGAACATTGACTATTCGGCTTTATCCGGAGAACGTCTTCCCGAAGTGTTTATCGACATGTTTGGAGAAGCCCTGGATTGGAAAAAGGTTTTAGAAACATCGTCAGTACCCGAAAAACTTTTACAAAAATTCAAACACGTGTGGTGCAAGGAAAACGCGTGAAAATTCGTTTTTGGAATCAAACACGAATTTCAATCAATGTCACACCAATCTTCTTTTATTTTTCGACAGCTTTTTTTCCAAAGATCGCACTTTGAAAAGTGTTTGACAATACAACATGTTTAAATTGACATTGGCTTCGACGACAGCATCAAACATCAACAACTTTTCAGCTTCCTTTTCCTTCCACTCTGGAACCAGGGCGTTGTCGACGAGAAAGGCCAGTTTTTCCTCTTCAAATTCTTTCGTTCGCTTCTCGAAACGTTCCTCTTCCAGACGAAACAGCCGCTCTCTGGTCGAAAACTCTTGTTGTTTGATCGCCAGCTCCCTCATTTTTTCCCCGTGCCGTAGAACCAGAGCACAATTCTCGCTGCAATCGTCGCTGTCCGCCTGATAGCCGTGTCGTCGTCCGTCAGACATCGTCGGCGCGAATCCGCGACGCGCTCTGCGCCTCAAATTCAAGAGCCAGGTCGCAAACGAGCTCCGTGAAAACTAGAGAATCAATGTTCGCTCCCAAGAGGACGAGAAGAAACCAGTCTCCGACCCGGCACTTTCTGGCGACCATTTCAACTGCCCGCCGGGGGGCGAGACGAGCCTGCGCTCTCAAGAGGCGCGTTCGGACCCGCTTCGAAAAAACAGTGCAGGCGCGAAACAAAAGAAAAAGACTGCTCGCCAGGGCCAAAATGACGAACCAAACACAGAGGAAAACGTAAATCTTTTCGTTGACGGCGTTCAGGGGGAGAATGCACAAACCGTCAATGCGCTGGATCGTGCCAGAGGGACCGTACTTTTCAAACGTGCATTTCGTCATCTTTGGAAATATTTTCGACATGGGGTCGAACCGGTCTTCGGCATCCGTCATTTTGAAAACGTCCCTCCCGTAGGTGCTAAATTCTCCGTCCAAAAAATAATCTAGAAAATAAATTTGCCCGATAATGTTGACGACATTGAGCAGTTCGCAGAAAAAGAACCGAAAGGCGTAAACATCGTGTCGGTGCAAGTGACTGACGACATATTCGGCCAACACTTTTTTGCGTTCGTTCCTGACATCTTTGGAGAGGACGGGACAGTCGAGGCCCAAAACAATCATCTTCATTTTTCCGCCTTCCCACGTCTTCCACGCGAGGCGCGGAATGTAAAACAAGATAGCCTGAAGAAACAAGACGAAAAATACCCAGTGGTAATACTTTTGATACTTGACGGTTTCTCCGGTGTTTGGCGTGCCCAGTCCACCCGGCTGATCCGGTAGAGTGAACGTAGAGTGGATCCAGCAGTACGTGTTCATGGTGTGCGCCGGGACGCCTTCTGCGATGCAGTCGATGGGATCTCCAACGTGCTGACGCGATGCAATCACCAGAGAGAAAAGCAGCAAAACGGCAACAGTGACTTTGTGGTGGAGACGGAAAACGACATTGTCGATGGTGACGGAATCTGCCTTGAGAAGCTTCCTGATGGACCCCGTCATTTGAAACATGTCGCGGCGGAATGACGAACGGCGTCGGCTCGACTCGTACCTCAGTAATAACAAACACGCCCGCACCTGCGCATACACGCTTATTAAAAAGAACGCGCCTACAACAAAAGCCCGGGCGTCCGTTTTATCGCCATTTGAAAATATATATATATTCCGAAAACAATCGCGCGTCACATGGATTTCATCTTGCAACAGGAGAGAATAGCTCACGATTCGTACGATGTTTACAATCATCTCGAACCGCATCAGGAGAGAGCCCTGTATCAGTGTTTTTACGCCGAACTCGAGCTCAGCACAAACGTCATTTCTGGAGACTTTAACAGCGGAAAGCGATTGGTACTGTCGTGGCTGGTGCGGCTATGCGGCGGAGCCACCCTCATTGCCGTAGCTTCAAAAATAGAAATGATGAAATGGAAGCATCATTTCGAGCATTGTCCTCACCGCATCGACTATTTGAAACTCTGGCGAAAGAAAGAGTGCGCCAAGAGGGCGGCGGCCGGCTCGGTGTGGTACCACCGGTTCATCGTCGACGTGTCGGCGAAACCGGCCACGCGCTACGGCTGGACGTACGATTATTGCTGGAAAATAGAGAGAAGGCCCGGAGGAATCGTGCTGGCGTCGCCGTTTTCGTTTTCGCTCTTTCGCGTTTTCAGGCAGGACAACGTGTCCCTGAAAGACTGGAAATGCCAGGCTCGGTCGGAAACCTCCCTCGTCCGCCTCTACTCGCTGCTCGCGTTCGTGGTCGACGACGGCGAAAGCCCGATCGGCGGCGACGCCGAATGCCCCATCTGCCGCGAGTCGCAACAGTCGACGCTCGTCACGCCGTGCGGGCACTCTTTTTGCGCCGGCTGCATTTTTTCGTCCTTTCTCTACGGCGACAACTTTACCTGCCCCATGTGCAGGAGCGTTCTGGAGGGGGGCAGATTGAGGTGGCGCGGGTCGAAGCGGCTGCCCGAAGCCGTGCTGTCGGACTTTGAATCGTTTTCTGAAAAGGACGAGTACGGCGTCGTCTACGACCCGCGCAATCGCTTCGCACACATCCCCGTCGCCCGCCTGACGAGCTCCGCCCAGAGACCGAAACTCTGCCGCATCGTCAGAATGCCCAGATATTCTTCTGTTCCTCTTCCGCACATCACGCATTTTTTTTCCGCTGCGCCCGCGAAACAGCACATTTGGTCGGCTCTTTTCAGAAAATATTTTTCCAGTTTTGAACGGAAAAACATTTTAAAAATATTTTACTTTGACAATTGAATTTGAGCGCGTGTAAAATTTTGAAAATAAGAAATGAACTTGTTGAATTTATTCGAACCCGTCCAAGACGGGGTCCCCGAAACCCACGTGTGGATGGGTCCGTTTGCGGCAAAAAAATGCCTGCCGCAACACAGGCGCGACGAATTCTACTCTGCCTACAATCAGTTGTTGTTTCACGAAAATTCAAAAGGATTGCACATTGCCGAAAAACCGAGGAAAACGTCCGACTCTGCGCCGACGTACGTTCCTCTTGTGGTCGACATTGATTTGCATTGTCCTTTGGAGGAAGCGCACAGCCCGGATTTTAAGCTTTATTCCGAGCAAGATGCTGTGGAAGTGATTCGGTGTTTTCACCGCGTTTTAGAAAAGTCTCTAGTGTGCCCGAAAGCGAAACCCGACTCGTTTACGTGTTTTCTGCTCGAGAAACCGCCTCGAGCATCCGAAAAGGGCCAATGGAAAAATGGATTTCATCTTCATTTTCCTTTTATGCTGTTTCCAACGAGCAGCATCAAGGAGATTATTTTCCCGGCCGTCAAACTAGAAATGGACGCTTTTTGTTTCGACGACGGTCGTCGACTCTTTGGACTGGAAAAGGCGTCTGTCGCTCTGGACACAAACACTCCCTGCATACCCTGGCTGATGTACGGATCGAAAAAAAACGAAACGTCTGATCCCTATTTGGTTAGTCAAATATTTGATCGAGGCATGCAAAAAATAACTCTGGAGAGCGTGGTCGAAAAGGAAAAGTTTCTTAATACGGAAGGCGAGATTTTAACGTTTACCGGCTACGAAAAACACGCTCTGGTGCGCCTCTTGAGCATCGACACTGTGTGTATAGCCAACCAGAGTTTGAAAAAGAAACTGAAACTGAAGAGGATCGACGCATCCGTTTCGTACGGACCGCTGTTTTCGTCCTTTGGCGAAACGGTCGAGGGCAACGTGACTCGAGTGAAGCAGCTCGTGGAACTGCTGAGTCCCGCCAGAGCCTCCGCCTACGAAACGTGGTTTCAAGTTTTAATCACCATATTCAACGTTACCGGGGGATCCGAAGAAGGTTTCCAAGCGTGGAAATCCTTTTCCGAGACTGCTTCGAATTACGACGAATCGGCCACGTACGCGTACTGGAAGAATGCGGCGTCGAGACCGCGTCAAGCCAGCCTGCGCACCCGGGAATTTGGATCGCTCGTCCATTGGGCGCGCGAAGACAATCCCGACGCTGTAGCTCAACTTTACAACCAGTGGAAAAGCAACAGCCGAAACAAGCTGTTGCGCCAACCCACAGACTGGAACATTGCCACTCATTTTTTTGAAAAGCACAAGGCCGATTACGTTTATTTCGAAAAAACGTGGTATCAGTACAATGGTATCGTGTGGGAACCTCTGACGGATCCTCTGACGCGGATGCGAAAAAACATTGTAGATTTGAGCTCGGAATGGAACAGGGCCGATCTCGACGACGCCGACCACAAGAGGCACGAAGCGCTGGTGAAAAAATTGGAGGGTTCGGATCAGAGCTCTATAATGAATCAAGCAACCACCGTTTTTGAAATACGAGACTTTGGAAAACTATTGGATTCGAATCCTGCCATTATCGCTTTTGCAAATGGAATTTTTGATTTGGAAAAGCTGATATTTCGAAAAGCTTCTCCGTTCACAGACTATGAAAGCAAGCATTTGCCCATTCCGTACGAAGTATTTGATCGAGACGACCCCGACGTCAGAAACTTGGAGAATTTTTTCGAAAAATTGTTTCCCCGAGACGACTTGCGCGTCTATTTTCTCACGCAGCTTGCGGAAATTTTCTGGGGAGCCAACAGGGACAAGGTTGCAATGTTTTGGATCGGCACCGGAAACAACGGCAAATCCGTGATGCAAATTTTGCTAGAAAAAATGCTGGGACCGTTTTCGAGAAAACTGTCGACCACGGTCCTCACGTCCAAACGCCCGCAGCAGGGAGCGGCCACCCCGGAACTTGCCGGCTGCAAAGGAGTCCGCTGGGTGATGATGGAAGAATTTAATTCTCAGGAAGAGATTGAAGTCGGAACTCTGAAGCAGCTCACGGGAAACGACACGCTGACGGCGAGACACTTGTACGGTTCCCAGTTTGAGTACGTTCCCGCGTTCAAACTCGCCGTCGCTTCGAACTCGTTTCCCAAACTTCGAGCACCCGACGAGGCGACGTGGAACAGGGTGCGCGTCATTCCGTTCGAATCTTGCTTTGTCGCGCACGACGAGGCTCCCAAAACATTTCAAGAGCAAAAACAGAAAAAGATCTTTCCCCAAAATCCAAACATTACATCCGAGTTTCCCAACATGGCGAAGGTGCTGGCGTGGTATCTTTTGGAAATTTTCAAAGAAAGCGAAACGAAGCGGCGCGCGAACCCGGCCTGGGCCATCCCGCTCCCCGACATTGTCGTTTCCGAAAAGGAAAAGTACAAAAAGACGTGCAACAAGATTCAGCAATTTGCCGATCAGGCAATGCAGCTCTGCGATCACGAGGACCGGGAAAAGAACGGAGACGTCGTCTTTATGCTTTTCAAAGAGTGGTGGTGCGACAACGGCAGCAGTTCGAGACACCCGCCGCGCTGCGACTTTGAAGCCGAAATGACTCGCATCGGAAGCAAGGATAAAAAATTTTACAAATTGAAACCCCAACTGTTGTAATTCCCTCAGTCGTAAATAAAAAATGGTAGATCAAGACACTAAAGAAATCTCTTGCATTCATTTCGGAGTCTATAGTGCCGAAGACATTTTAAAACAGAGCGTTTGTGAAATTCGCATAAGCAAGGTAAATTTGGACGAAAATATAGAGCATTCTGTTTACGATCCGCGCATGGGGACGATTCAAAACGACGTCGTGTGCGTCACGTGCGGAAAGGACGTGTGGGGTTGCTCGGGGCACCCGGGGCACATTGTCCTCCGGCGCCCCATCATTCATCCGCTCTTTTTCAGCCACGTCATTATGCTGTTGAAATGTTTCTGTTTCAAGTGTTATCGTTTTCTTTTGGACGAAGGACATTTGAAACTTTACAATTTGTGCGCGTTTCGAGGAAAGCGCCGTTTTCTCGAAATTGTGGCCAAACTCAAAAAGAGTCCCGTCTGCGTTCACTGCGTCGTCGTTCAGCCCGACTACAAGCTCTTGTTTGGCGAAGCGTCGTGTCAGCACATTTTTCAAATTACCGGACTTCAGAAAAAGATTCTGACGGGGGAAGAGTGCCTCTACAGGTTCGGCAACATTGACGACGCCACCGTGACGTTGATCGGACTCGACCCCTTGCGCGCCCACCCGAAGCACTTTGTGCTGACTGTTTTCCCCGTCATACCGACGTGCTGTCGGCCGTACGTTGTCAGCGACGGCAACGTGTGCGACGACGACCTCACCCACCAGCTCGTGGAAATTGTGAAAAACAACGCCCTCCTGGACAAGGCCCCAAAGTATTTCAACAACTTGCTGTTTCGCGTTCAGACGTACTTTAACAACAGCCAGAAAAAGGCGAAACACGCCACCACCGGAAGACCCATCAAGGGCATCAAGGAAAGAATAGCCGGCAAAGAAGGTCAGATGAGAAACAATCTGCTCGGCAAGCGAACCAATCAGAGCGGACGCACCGTCATCGGTCCCGATCCCAGCGTCGGCATGTCCACTCTTGTGGTGCCCAAAATAATGGCCGATATTTTGACGGTTCCCGAAATTATATGCCCGTATAATTTAGAAAAAATTCAAGCGGCCATCGACCGCGTGCGATATTTGATTCGCGACGGTAAGAAACTGAACGTGGAAATGATGCGCTTCCACCGGGGGACCCTGCTTCAGCACGGAGACGTTGTCTACACCGCCGACGGGCACCAGAAGACGGTGCACGACACGAAAACGAAGCTCTCGCCCGGAGATCAGATCTTTCGGGCCGGTCAGTTTTTAAACAATGTGGAATATCCGGAGACGAAGCACGTTCAGCTCAGGGTCGGCGACGTGGTTCACCGAAAGATGCGCGACGGGGACGTCGTCATGCTGAACCGCCAGCCGACCCTGCACAAGGGGTCCATGCTGGCGTTTTACATAAAAATTTTGCCCGTGAAAACTCTGAAAATAAATTTGGCGGTGGCCAAACCTTTCAACTGCGATTTCGACGGCGACGAAATGAACATTCACGTGCCCCAGTCGTTGGAGGCGCGGACCGAACTCGAACTGCTGAGCACGCCCCGAGAGTGCATCATAAGCAGCCAGGCGGGAAAGCCGAACATGACGATCGTTCAAGACTCGCTGACGGCGGCCTACCTGCTGTCGCTCGACGATCGACGACGGCCCAGCATGTCGAGAGCATCCTTTTTTCAGCACCTGTACGCGGCCCGAAACGCGGACCACTACGGTCGATACGCGGCCGTTTGCGGCGCGATGCGTTCCCGCGGCTGGGAACCCCTCAACGGCATCGGGCTCTTGTCTTGCGTCATTCCGTCCGATTTCTGTTTTCGCGACCGCGACATTGAAATCGAAGACGGCATCTTGGTGCGCGGCGTTTTGACGAAAAAACATTTGGGTTCCACAAATTCATCTCTGGTGAAATACATTTGCAACGACCTGGGGAAAGAAACGTGCGAAAATTTCATAGACAATATCCAGTTTGTGTGCGTCTCCTGGATCACCTCCCGCGGGTTCACAATCAACGCGGCAGACTGTCTTCGAACCAAAGACGTGTCCGCCATCATAACGAGATGCTTTGTGGAAGCCGAAGGACACACGCGTACCATTCGGGATCCGAGAATCAGGGAAGGAAAAATAATCCAGTCTCTGTCAAAGGCAAAAGACATTGGCATGAAAATCGCGAAAGAAGCCCTCGGACCCGACAACAACTTTGTGACGACCGTCAACGCGGGAAGCAAGGGAGATTTTTTCAACATTGCCCAAATAACGGGCCTGCTCGGGCAGCAGACGGTGATGGACGGTCGCATCAAGCCCGTGCTAAACAATCGAACGCGTTCCATCCCCCATTTTCCGAGACGGACCACCACCATGGAGGACGAGTACAAGAGCCGCGGTTTCATCACGTCGTCGTTTGAGCGCGGGCTCGACCCCGTGGAATTCTTTTTTCACGCCATGAGCGGCAGAAAGGGCGTTTGCGACACGGCCATGGCCACCGCCACGTCCGGCTACAACATGCGGCGCATCGTCAAGCTCACCGAAGACATTACGGTTCACTACGACGGCACGGTTCGCGATCTCACCGGAAGACGCTTCCAGACCACGTACGGCGACGTGGGCTACGATCCCACAAAACTGGTTCGCGTCGACGGCGAGCAGCGAGTGTGCGACATTGAAAATTTAGTTTGTCGATTGGAAAAAGAATTGAGTGAAGAATAAATGAGAAGAGTGACATTTCGAGATCCCGTCGTCCGCGGGAAATCTTTAAAAAGAGAAACACCGCGCCCGCCCGTACCGCAGCCGCGCAAACCGTCGTCGACTTTGCGCCAGCCTTCGAGTACTCGCGAAGCAACTTCCCGCACGCGCCAGCCTTCGAGTACTCGCGAAGCAACTTCCCGCACGCGCCAGCCTTCGAGCACTCGCCAGCCTTCGAGCTCGCGCCAACCGGCGGCGTCCCGCGCGCGCGAAAGCACGCGCTCGACGGCGCGCGAAAGCACGCGCCGATCGCGGACGCGCG
>BS_KBA_SWE02_21mDRAFT_10000397_pt1 | contig 16166 bp, 14 predicted proteins | sample BalSeasSWE02_21m_FD_9196 | JGI IMG/M metagenome (IMG submission 9196)
AAAAGAAAAAAGGTTATAAGTATCCTGAAAATCACGTAAATCCTGTCACAATAACCCGGTAATATTCAAAAAGGACAGGCCGATAATTTTATATTGGCGACGTGGGCCGAATTCTCCTTGCTCTCCATTCCTTCCATCAATTTCCAAACATCAAAAGAACCTTGCCCGACCTTGGGCTTTCTGATATTCTGGCAGTATATTCAAACTGAAATCGGTGGAACAAAAAATGACCTTTGACTCTGAAACGGCTGATTACGACAGCCCGTGGAAAAACGCTCTGGAATGTTATTTTCGGGAATGCATTGAGTTTTTTCTTCCTGAGATGGCGCAGGATGTGGATTGGGAAAGGGGATACCTTTTTCTGGACAAGGAATTGCAGCAGGTGTCCAAAAATGCGGCTATCGGTCGCAGATATGCCGACAAACTCGTACAACTGTACCGCAAAGACGGCAGCGATGAATGGGTGTTGGCGCACGTGGAAGTGCAGGGGCAGAAAAGGAAACTGTTCTCTGAGAGGATGTACACTTACAATTACCGAACATTTGACCTTTTTCATCGGAAAGTAGCCAGCATCGCGATTTTGGCGGATGAAAATCCTTTGTGGCGTCCGGATCATTTCAGTTATGAATTATGGGGAAGTCGGGCCGGGCTGTGGTTTCCATGCGTGAAGCTTCTTGATTACAGTGAGAAATGGTCGGAACTGGAGGCATCGACCAATCCCTTTGCCTCGGTTGTGATGGCGCATTTAAAGGCGGTTGAAACCAAAGGAGACAACGAGCAGCGATACCGGTGGAAGCTGATCCTCATCAAAAGACTCTACCGCCAGGGATACGCTAAAGCAGATGTGATCAGGCTGTTTGCATTTATAGATTGGGTCATGTCCCTTCCCGCGGATATGGAAAAAGGCCTTTGGACGGAAATCCAAAAGTTCGAGGAGGAAACGAAAATGGAATATGTTACCAGCGTGGAAAGAATCGGTATGGAGAAAGGCATGGAGAAAGGCAGCCTGAATCTTCTGTGCCGTCAAATTGCGAAGCGGTTTAAAACCGGTTATGAATTGCTTCCGCCGATCTTCACGGGTTTGCGTGCGGAAGATATCGAAGAAATTGGCGAGCGTTTCCTGGATGCCGAGAGCGTGGATGAGATTCGTCGATGGGCGGAAGAGAAACGCAGGGCGAGGATGCAGTAGAAAAGCGGGGTAAAGGGAACAGACAGAAATGTCCTCAGACAGACCTCGTTGAGGAAACTGTGTATTGGTGGGCGGTACCAGACTGAGAGGTACCGACAAAAGTCGCATAGATCAGCAATGTTATTCCCGCAGAAGAAGAGTAACGATGGAACGTATGCTCCCGGGGACATCCTTAACTAATCAAATAACTTGGCATAATTGGGGGTGTTATCCTCAGTGGTCCGTTTCTCTCACCTTCCACTTTCTCATTCTTCTCTTGCCCCATTCCTCGATACTCCAATTCGCCCGTTGGCAGATCCTGCCTGCAACCGTCCAACCCCTCTCGAAAAATCCTCTTCTACAGTTGCCTCATAAGAATGAATATGAGATAATGCGTCGAAATGAAGCGAAAAGAACTTTTTTTGTTTCATCCTTTACCCTGTAAATGGTAGAATCCCGTTTCAGTACGGAAACTGAAACCTGATCGCACAGTTCCACATTTATGGTGAGGTAACGACACTGCCTGTTTATAAGAGCATTCTCCTGGCCCTTTTGCTTCTCCTGCCGGTCTATACTTCCGCGGTGTCTGCGGAGCAGGATCAGACGGAGACTTCTTCCCCGCCTCCCGGGGCAGCGGAAAACCCGGAAACCGGTTCCATCCGCCTGGGCGATCTGGATCTCGTTACTGAGGAGTATGTAGTCCAGGAAGGGGACTGGCTGATCAAGGTCCTTAGGCAAAAAGGAGTTCCCGCTGAAGGGGATGTGCGGAAAATCCTCATGCTTTTAAAAGAGCTCAACAGCTCTTTCCGTGACCTGAATATGATCCGGCCGGGGGAAAAGGTCGTGATTTTCGTCAAGGCCGGTTCTTCCGAAAAAAGCTCTTCAAGTGCCGCGCCGGCCGTTGAAAAGAACGCGCCGGAAGGCGCCGGAACTGAGAAGACGGAACCCGAAATTCCGAAGGGGGCGCCCGGTCAGCTCAAATATGAGACCTATAAAATGCAGCCGCACGACTCTGTCGGGGACCTTGCAGTAACCCGGTACGGGCTCTCTCGGGGGCAGTTGTACAACGAGTATTACCCTCTTTTCAGGGAGTGCAATCCCTCCATTAAAAACATGGACCAGATTTTCGTCGGCCGGAAGGTCCGGCTGCCTCTTTTCCCTCCTGTTCGGGCAGCGTCTCTTGAAAAGGCGCCCGGCATTCCCGACCTGGACAACGCATCAGAAGGCCGGGTGTCCATTAACCCCGTGAACGCCGGAACGAAAATCCCCGATCCTGTGATCAACCCGGAAAAAACATCCGACCGACCCCCTCAGCTGCCCCGTGATACCGCACGTGCCAGGCCTCCTGAAAAGAAACCTGCTCCTCCCGTTGCTTCAAAAAAGCCGAAAAAGAGTTCTAAACCTGTGGGAAGCGGGGAAAAGATTGGAATCGTTCCTGCCAGTATATCATATAAATCCAATGATATCGGATATATATTCACGGAAATGGGGAGTGACTGGATCGATTCCGGGGAACACTTCATTCCCTTGAAATCCGGGGGACAGATCAATCTCAAGGCATCGTCTTATCCGGTCATTCGCCTGAATGATGGCGTAACTGTCATTCTGGATATGACCGGTGAACTGCCGCAGGACATGAGCCGGTTTATTCAATCCACCTGGAGTGACTACCGGATTGTCCAGCTTGAAAGCGGCGATGATCTCAGATCCGCTCTCGATAAGATCCTGAAGGCCTGCGGGTTTACAAGGGCGGTCAAGGCGGGAGAGCCGCTTCTCCTTGGAAAGGATATTCGCGTTGAAATCAAGGGAGACTGGATTCTGGCCGTCACGGATGAAGTTGTCGACCCGGAAACAGAATACCTTGTCTTGAACCTCGTACCTTCCCCTCAAGGATATATTCCGGAAACCGTAAAGAACCATCTGGAAAGGTTGCGGGTTCACGTGATTGAATACCCACCCGGCGCCAATCCCCTGGATGGCCGTAAGCCGCGCGGCAAGGTGTACAAGGCGGGAGACAGATTTGCGCTGATAGAGGCCCTTTTGAAATTTACGGGCTATGCCTTTTCGACGCGGGAGCAGATTCCGGCCTTCACGGGGCAGAAAGAGGATTTCCGACTCGTAATCAATGCGGACTTTTTTGTGAAAACCGGCAGAGGGAATACCATCTTTGATCTGACCGGGCTGGACCCGCAAATCATCGCCCTCTTGAAAAAGCGGCAGATTTCAGTCCTTTCCCTGGTTGATGAAAAGGATCCCCTTGTCATCACGGACCGGATACTGGATAAGCTCCAGGTGAAGAGCAAAAAAGGGCCGCACAAAATGGAAGCCATCCATGACGCTGAAAATAAAAAAGTGGCCATCACCATGCCTGGCATACTTTTCAGAGGAGTAGATGGAAAGGAAGTCCTGGTAACTCCCGTGGAGGTTCCCGAAGAAATCTCGACCTTTCTATCGAAGAAAGAGCTTGGGCTGCTTCTCCTGTCCGGCTTTCCCTCCAGCGGTTCTCCCACCGTGGAACCCGAGCACTTAAAAAAAAATTAGAAAGAGAGAGAGATGACACAGTTAGAAAAAGCGAGATCCGGCGCCATCACCCCTGAAATGGTGATCGTGGCGGAAAAGGAAAAAGTTGATAAGGAGTGGCTCAGGGATCAGATAGCCAATGGAAAAGTGGTGATCCCGGCAAACAGCGCCCATAAGAATCTGGTTCCCTGCGGGATCGGGAAAGGCCTCACAGTAAAAGTCAACGCAAACATCGGAACGTCTTCAGACAGGGCCCTGCTGGATGAAGAGCGGGAAAAGCTTCGCGTAGCCATCGAGGCCGGCGCAGACGCCGTCATGGACCTTTCGACCGGCGGCAATATTGACGAATCGCGAAAAGCAATCCTGGAAGCATCCACAGTATGTGTGGGGACGGTGCCCATTTACCAGGCTGTGGTCGAAACGGTGGAGGCAAAGGGCGGCCTGATTCACCTCAGCGTTGACAAGATATTTGAGGTCATTGAAAAGCAGTGTGCGGATGGCGTTGATTTCATCACTGTTCACTGCGGCTTGACCCGGGGCGCCCTTGAGATGCTGAAGGCCCAGGGGCGGATCACAAATATCGTGAGCCGGGGAGGTTCGTTTCTGACCACCTGGATGCTTCATCACGACAGGGAAAACCCGTTGTACGAGCACTACGACAGGCTCCTTGAAATTGTCAGGAAATACGATGTTACCCTGAGCCTTGGAGATGGACTGCGACCGGGCTGTCTTGCCGATGCCACGGACAGGGCCCAGATCCATGAACTGATGACCCTGGGGCACCTGACCAAACTGGCCCGGGAAAAAGATGTGCAGGTTATGATAGAAGGCCCCGGGCATGTTCCCCTGAATCAGATAGAAGCCAATGTCATTTTGCAGAAACGGCTCTGTTACGGGGCGCCTTTTTATGTGCTTGGCCCGCTGGTGACAGACATCGCGGCCGGTCACGACCATGTGGCCTGCGCGATCGGGGGGGCTCTGGCGGCAGCAGCGGGGGCCGACTTCCTCTGCTACGTGACCCCTTCAGAGCATCTCTGCCTTCCTGATGCGGACGACGTTCGGGAAGGTGTGATTGTGACGAAAATTGCAGCCCATGCCGCAGACATTGCCAAAGGGAATAAGGCTGCGATCGAAAAGGACAGACAGATGGCCATCGCCCGAAACAATCTCGACTGGGACTCCATGCTCAAGCTGGCCATTGACCCCAAAAAAGCCGGCGAATACCGGGAAAAGAATCCTCCCAGCGAGGATGATGTATGCACCATGTGCGGGAAATACTGCGCTATCAAGCAGGTGAGGGAGTATTTTTCGTAAAGGCGGAAGGCGGAAGGCGGAAAGCAGGGGGCCTAACTGCGCAATCCGAAATCCAAAATCCAAAATCCAAAATCCAAAATGCGTTCACTTTCCCAGGCAGAACCGGCTGAAAATACTTTCCAGAATATCCTCGTTCGTAGTTTCCCCGATGATCTCGCCTAAGGCATCCAGTCCGCTCTTCAGCTCCAGCGCGATGATTTCCAGGGGAACCCCCTCCCTGGTTCCTTTCAGGGACGCTGTAAAAAAGTCCAGGGCCTGTTTCAGCGCCTGCTGTTGCCGCAGATTCGGTCCCACCGTTTCCAGTGGCGCCTCCTGTCCGTCCCTGAGAACCGTTTTCGCCATGGTTTTTCTCAGGTCATCTATCCCTTTCCCCGTCAGAGCGGAAATGCTGACCCTGGGAAGGGCGGGCAGGATCTCAAGGTCCGATGCCTCCCTGGGATTGCAGGGCAGGTCTGTTTTGTTCAGAACAAGAATGGCCTGCATACCGTCTGCCCTTAAAAGAATATCCCTGTCCTCCCGAGACAGAGGACGGCTCCAGTCTATGACAATCAGGAGCAGATCCGCCTCAGAGACCTTCTTTTCCGTCAGGTTGATTCCGAGATGTTCCAAATCATCGGCTGCATCCCGAAAACCGGCAGTGTCCACCAGACGGAAAGGGATGCCCGAGATTTCGACGCCGGACTCAATGAAATCCCTGGTTGTTCCGGGAAACGGAGCAACGATGGCCCGCTCTTCATTCAGGAGGCGGTTCAAGAGACTGGACTTTCCGGCGTTGACCCGTCCCGCAATGACCGTATTGATCCCTTCCATCCAGATCCTGTTGGAACCTGACCCGATCAGTTTTTTGACAGGCCTTATGAGCCTGTTTTTAATGGCATCGGGCCAGTCGCCATTCAGGGAGGCCGTCTCGAGGCCTTCATCCGGAAAATCAATGGCTGCTTCCACGCCCGCAAGGATGTGGACGGCATGAGCCCTTAATTCCTCTATCTGGTCCCCGAATAGCCCCGACATGTGCCGTGAAGCAAGGAAAAGGCCTTTCTCCGACCTGGAGTTGATGAGATCCATGACCGCTTCGGCCTGGGTCAGGTCTATACGGCCGCTTAGAAATGCCCTCAGGGTAAACTCACCGGGTCTGGCCGGCCTTGCCCCCTGCTCCAGTACAATTCTCAGAATGGTTTCCAGAAGGGCATAGCTGCTGTGGGAGTTGATTTCAACGATGTCTTCGCGGGTGTAGGTATGGGGGGCACGCATGAAGGTGAGGAGAACTTCATCTACGGGGCGCCCTGTGCCGGGCTCAACGAGATATCCAAGATAGAGGCGGTGACTCCGGAAGAGTTTTCGGTCCTTTTTTGGCCGGAACACAGTCTCTGCAATGGGATGGGAAAGGGGCCCGCTTATGCGAATAATGCCGATCCCCGCCCTGCCCGGAGGCGTAACGATGGCGGCAATGGTATCGTTGGGGACGTCACTCATTCGATGGTCACGGGGCCTTCGGCCGTCATTCGATGGTCATCCGGTTGTCATTGGGGCACGGCCGTCATGGTTTGTAATTTCTGGAAAAGACAGAGCGAAGCGATACCACAAATCTTCAATCTTCAATCTTCAATTTGCAGGCGCCTCTTTGCCGGCACGACCGGATTTTGAAGAATGGCGACTTTTCGGGATGATCACCACTTTTTTGAGGATGCCCTCGCCGCTGCCTTTTGTTCCCAGTTCTCCATCATCCTTCAGGGCCAGGTGCACAATTCGTCTGTCGTGTGGATTGAGAAGATTGGTTGCTACCGGCTTCTTGATCCTTTTTGCCTTGTCGCCCATTCTTTTGGCCATTTCAACCAGGAACTCTTCTCTCCTACTGCGGTAGTTCTCGGAGTCAATGAGGACACGGGTCCTTTTTTCAAGGGATTTGTTAACAATCTTGTTCACAATAAACTGAAGGGCATCTAATGTTTTCCCCTTCCGGCCTATCAGCAGTCCTGACTTATCCCCTTCTATGTTCAGATTGATGGTGCCGTCCACAAAAGCCGCGGTTACTTCCGTTTCTTCCATGGGAATAAGAGCAAGAATATTTTCAAGGGCCTCTTTGGCTACGGCGATCGCGCCCGTCTCTTCCGCCGTCCCTTCCACCGTTTCCTGAGCCGCGGGTGTCACGGGAACTTTTTCGGCCATCGCCACTGCCGGTACAGCAGTTTTCTTCTCCGGTGCAGCAGGTTTCTCCTCCGGAACGGTCTCTTTGACGATGGGGACGGCTTTGATTCTGGCCTTTCTGCCTCCCACCAAACCGAAAATTCCTGCGGATCCCGGTTCAAGGACTTTGATCTGCAATTCATCTCGCGTGAGATTCAGGGTGCGGCAGGCTTTAGCCACAGCATCTTCCTCGTTTTTTCCTTCAAATTCGTAGGGTCGCATGGGTGTCCTCCAGAAATTACGCCGGGCTCTTATGGATTCTGTACTGCTGACCTATGGATAAGAGATTGTTTACTAACCAGTACAGAACAAGTCCGGATGGGAAGTTGATAAACATGAAGGTGAAAATAACGGGTAAAAACATCATGATTTTAGCTTGGGCCGGATCACCGGGCGTTGGCGTCATTTTCTGTTGGAGAAACATGGAAGCACCCATCAGCAGGGTCAGCACCGGTATGCCGTAAGGCGGGGTCATGAACGGAACCTGGAACGAAAAGTGGAACAGCCGGTCCGGAGCTGAAAGATCGTTGATCCAGAAAACAAACGGGGCATGCCGGAGTTCGATACAGTTCCCCAGAACCCTGAAAAGCGCGAAAAAAACAGGGATCTGTATGACCATGGGGAGACACCCCCCCATGGGATTCACTTTGTACGTCTTGTACAAACCCATGATCTCCTGATTCATCTTTTGTTTGTCATTCTTGTATTTCTCTCGTATCTTGGTCATCATGGGCTGGAGTTTCTTCATCTCATTCATCGACTTGTAACTTTTGTGGGTAAGAGGCCAGAAAAGAATCTTCACAAGGATGGTGAGCAGGATGATGGATACCCCGTAATTGTGAATGTAATCGTAAAAAAAACGCAGGATGTAAAGGAGCGGTTTTGCAATAATATCCGTCCATCCGAAATTGATGGCCTGCTCCAGATTCTTTCCGAACTTCTTCATGATGCCCAAGTCTCGGGGGCCCAAATAATATTCGTATTGGGCCGATTGCAGTCCAAGAGGATCGATGGTGACGGGGGGCAGCAGATAGAGCCCCTTGAGGGCCCCGGACGAAAGTTTCCGGGCCTTGAAGGTTCCTTTTTCAGCCACTTCAGGCACCACGGCGGAAATGAAAAAATTGTCCTCGTAGGCAACCCAGCCCAACTTGCCGGAAACGGTTTTTTCTTCGTTTACATCTTCCAATTCCGTTTCTTCCAGCTTATCGTCTAAAAGGACGGCAAAGCCGTCGTAGGAATAGTAACTGGACTTTGTTTCGGGGGGCATCGCCATGAGGGAGGCCGCAAAGCTTCCCGTCAGAGGAGTCGCCGTCCGATTGGTCACGTCCACCTTCAGATCAATCCGGTACTGATCCGGATAAAAGCGGAAGGTCTGCACGAGAACGATGCCTTCTTCGGTCTGGGCCTGAAATATGAGTTTTGCGGGGGAAGATGCAGGATCAAGCCGGATAACGTCGCGGTCAGCGTGAAAAACCAGATTCAAAGGTTCACTTGCAGTCTGGTTCTGAAAGCCTGTAATCAGATAACGGCCCATGCCGTCTTTAAAGGTAGCCAGATCGATCAAGGGAGAATCGGCAGCGATTGTCTGGCGATATTCCTTTAGCTTGAAACTCTTTATGGTGGGGCCGACATTGCTGAAGACGGCCTTGTAGAGGGGGGTGTCTACTGTAATTTCCTTTTCATCCGCTCTTGAAACAGGCGCCAACGCCGCCTGAACGGAGCTATCAGAGGACGCTCCAGGGATCTTTTGCGGGGTCTGTGCTGGAACGGACTGAACGGGCTGGTCTTTAAGGGTTCCCTGTGAGGCTGTTTTCTGTTCTGTTGGAACCTGGTCCTTTGTTGGGCCGAAAAAGAATGACCAACCTACGAGTACGACGAAAGATAAAGCAAAAGCTATTATTGTTTTTTTATCCATAGGATGTGGACCTGCTCAAGCTGTCGCGTTTCAACCTGATCTGCAGGGGCTCTTCATTAGCAGGCGCCAACATTAAAAGCATGCACCATAAAGGTCCGGCTGCAGGCCGGATTGTCGCGCGGGGCGAGATTTTTTGATGTTTGAAACGTAAATCCCGCTTTCAGCGGGAAACCGAATGGGTTCAGCATTCGACATTAGCCATCGGACAAACGAAGTTTTACACAAGAGGGTCGTATCCGCCGGGATGGAACGGATGGCATTTGGCTATCCTCAGCACAGTCAGGTATCCTCCTTTCAGCACACCGTATTTCTGAAAGGCCTGGCGGGCATAGTTAGAGCATGTGGGATAGAAACGGCAGGAAGGCGACAAGAAAGGGGAAACCAGCAGCTGATATGATGATATCAGCCACATGGGCAACTTTCTACAGAGAAGAAACAAATTTTTTATCCAGGAAGAACTCACCGAGTTCATTTTGCGTTTTCTTGAAGTCCAGATATCCGGAATCCTTTTTCGCTATGACTACAAAATCATATCCATGGGGAAAAAAAGGTCTGTTGAGTCTGAAGAATTCTCTGATTAGCCGTTTGACTCTGTTTCTTACTATCGCGTTTCCCACCCTTTTGCTGACACTGACCCCAAGCCTGCTGATTTGTAATCCGTTGTGTTTGGCGATAACAATAAAATGTTTTGCGTGATGCCGCTTTCCCGACCGATTAAGATTGACAAATTCGGCCCGCTTCAATAACCTCAACTGTTTTTGAAACGAAAAAGGTTCCATGAAATCGCACTACAGTCAGCAGGATTCTTAAAAGCGTTTATACTGTCAGCCGTTTTCTTCCCTTGGCTCTTCTTCGCCTTAAGACGTCCATTCCGCCTTTTGTCTGCATCCTGGCCATGAAACCGTGAGTTCTTGCTCTTTTAATTCTGCTGGGTTGATAAGTTCTTTTCATAATGGTATAGTATCCCCTGCGTTGGATTTAGCGTAATCTTTAATATAAGCACAGGTTAAACTCTCTGTCAAGACAAAATAAGCAGTTGTGACATTCCCTCTTTTGAAATGGTCTCCCGTGTCCTTTTCGGAGGTTCAGGCCGTGAAAAAATTTTCATGAAAACTGCCGGGTTTCTGAAATTCCGGAAGGTTTTTTTTAAAACAAGCATTTCAAAAGGTTATGGTAAAGGGCTGAAATCAGGTTTTTCGGAATAGGTCCATTTTATAATTGATAATTTGGTTTACATCCTTTAAGAATAACAAAGCAGATATTGTGTGTGAGAAAAACGTAACCCCTCTCGCCAATGCCTTTCAGGGACTTTTCGCGAGACCATGAAGATTGATCAATATATTTTTAAGGAAAGGAGAACTCTATGATTTTTGATCCGATTCTGGGTCTATTCTCCAACGATTTGGCCATCGATCTGGGCACTGCCAACACGCTGGTTTATATGAAAAGCAAGGGGATTGTGCTGAGGGAGCCCTCTGTGGTCGCCGTGAGACAGGACGGAAGAGGGGGCCACAAGGTCCTGGCTGTCGGCAGAGAGGCAAAAATGATGTTAGGGCGGACGCCTGGAAATATTGTCGCCATTCGCCCGATGAAAGATGGGGTAATCGCGGATTTTGAAATTACCGAGGCCATGCTCCGCCATTTCATCCGAAAGGTTCATAACAGAAGGACCTTCGTACGACCTCGAATCATGATCTGCGTACCGAGTGGCATCACCCAGGTGGAAAAGAGGGCTGTCCGGGAGTCCGCCGAATCTGCGGGGGCCAGGGAGGTCTTTCTCATTGAAGAACCCATGGCGGCGGCCATCGGGGCTGGATTGCCCATTACCGAACCCATATGCAACATGGTTGTTGATATCGGCGGAGGGACAACGGAAGTTGCCGTCATATCCCTTGCAGGCATTGTTTACAGCAAATCCATAAGAGTCGGCGGGGACAAGATGGATGAAGCCATCCTTCAACATATCAAGAGAAAATACAATCTCCTCATCGGCATAAGCACCGCGGAAATCATAAAGACAGGAATTGCCAATGCCTATCCGACCGAGCAACCTGAGACCATCGAGGTGAAAGGAAGAGATCTTGTCAGCGGAATCCCCAAGATCCTGATCATCGACTCCGATGAGATCCGGATGGCTATTTCTGAACAGGTGGATGCGATTGTTGAAGTGGTCCGAGTCGCACTGGAGCAGACCCCTCCCGAACTGGCGGCGGATATCGTGGACAGGGGCATCGTACTGACCGGAGGAGGCGCATTGCTCAAGAATCTTGATGCCCTTTTGAGAGAAGAAACAAAACTGCCTGTCACCATAGCAGAAGACCCCCTCTCTACGGTTGTTTTAGGATCAGGAAAGGCTCTCGACAATATACACCTCCTCAGGGAAGTTACAATCCGGTAGGGAAATTGGTTATTTTATTGCTTCCTTATTCGCGGCTGGAACCTAAAAAAAGCGGGGATAACTTCGGCATTGCTAAGGGAAAAAGGGCTCGGCAAAATATGGATCTGGATCGTTTTCACAGGCTTCGCACTTTTTCTGCTTTCGGCGAATTCCGGTCCGGATCTATCGTGGAACCCTGCCGAACAATTCATCATTGAGGTCACCGCTCCGTTTCAGAAATTGATGAAACAGGTGGTCGGTTCCGTGGAAAAGGTCTGGACTGATTATTTTTACCTTGTCGGTCTGAGGGATGAAAACAGGGGCTTAAAGCAGGATCTCGATACCTTAAAATCAGAAAACAGCCGATTTAAAGAACTGCTGGCAACGCACGAAAGGCTGAGAAAACTTCTTCAATTCAAACAGATCATCAGAAACTCCGTTGTTGCAGCCCAGGTCATCGGACTCGATCCTTCCGGCTGGTTCAAATCAATTATCGTGGACAAAGGGACTCTGGCCGGCGTGAAAACGGATATGCCCGTCGTGAATGCCTCAGGGGTTGTGGGACGGGTGATTTCCGTATCCCCTGATTTTTCCAAAATCCTGCTCGTCGTGGACCAGAACAGTGCGGTGGACTGCCTTCTGCAGAGGTCGCGGGACAGGGGGATCCTCAAGGGACTTTCAACGGACGTGTGCAACCTTGAGTACCTCGTCAAGACGGCGGATGCCGCGGTCGGAGATCAGGTCATTACATCCGGATTGGGGGGGGTGTTTCCCAAAGGCCTGCCGGTAGGAAAAATCCTGGATATCGATGAAAACCCAGGGATGCTTTTCAAGGAGATCAAGGTAAGGCCTGCGGTCGATTTCTCAACGCTTGAAGAAGTAATGATCATACTCAATGTGGATAAAACAAATAGAAAAGAGAAAGTTTCGATACATTGAAGAATCGAAACCGGACAGGAAAATCAGTTTCCACATCCTGTTGTGGTTGGTCGGAGTTCTTTTGACCCTGTTGAAGGGGATCTGGACCAATCCCTGGGGAGTTGATCTTTTTGACTTGGACTTTCTGACGATTCTAACAGCCTATCTCTTCCTGTCCTCGGGGCAGTTAGCGGCAGGATCTTTCGCCCTGGGGCAGGGAATTCTCATCGATCTTTTTTCAGCCGGATTGCAGGGTCTTTTCCCCGCTCTTTATCTTGGTGCTTTCTGGGGAATCACCATCGTTTCCAGGTTTGTCAATCTCAGGGAAGCCAAAGGGCAGGCGATTATTGTAGCGATTGCAGTGCTGTTCAAACAGATGTTGATGGTTTTGCTTGTCGGTTTTTTTTCCCGTGATCTGATTGTATCCTTTTATTTTTTCAAGGTGGCCGCCATTTCTATTCTTGGCAGTGGGATCATCGCCCCTCTGGTATTCATGCTGCTCAACGGTCTTCGCGCCGTGCCTCCGGAAGATGAACCCGACCTTTCTTCGGGGCGGTCCATACCTCTTCAGGAACCCTTGGCTGATGGGAAGTAAGCGGTAAGCAGTGGGTGGTGATCAGTGGTCAGTAAACCTTGAACCGTGTTGAAGTAGAGATAGCAATTTGAAAAACTCCAAATTTGATCCTGTTTCATCTGAAATCTTTCAAAAACAGCTGAAATTTGTTTCCCTGTTCGTTTTAGCCATATTCAGCATATTGATTCTTCGTTTGTGGTTTCTACAGGTGGTGAAGGGTCCGGTTTATCTATCCAAGTCGGAACATAATCGTATCCGGCTTCATTATGTAGACTCTTCGCGGGGGATGATCCTTGACAGAAAAGGGGATATCCTGGTGGATAACCGACCTTCCTACAATCTGTATGTTATTCCCGAGGACATCCAGGACCGTACCAGCCTCTTTTCCAAATTGGAGGGCTTGATTGAATTCGATTCGGATCAGGCAACGCAGCAGCTCAACGCGGCCGCACGCAACATGCCTTTTAAACCGGTTCTTATCAAGAAAGACATTACCCGTGATGAGTTAGCCAGAATTGAAACCCATGGGTTTGATCTGCCCGGGATCGGCATACAGATCAAGCCCCAGCGGCGTTATTCCAGAGGCGATCTGGCGCCCCATGTACTCGGTTATCTTGGGGAAGTCACGGAAAACCAATTGCAGAAGGGGGTATATGAAAATATCAGGTCGGGGGACTTGATCGGAAAGACTGGAATAGAATGGAGATGGCAGCCCTTGCTCCATGGCCTTCGAGGAGGAGAACAGGTGGAGGTAGACGCTGTAGGCCGAAAGATTCAGTTGATTTCACGTAAGGCTCCTGTTTCCGGGTCGGATGTCTTTCTCACCCTGGATACCGATCTGCAAGCCCTTGCCAATGGACTTCTTCGGGAAAAACATGGGGCCATCGTCTGTCTGAACCCCATGAATGGTGAAGTATTAGCTCTGGCAAGCAGCCCCTCTTTTGATCCCAATCTCTTCATAAAGGGAATTGATCAGGAAACCTGGAAGGATATGGTTTCATCCGGCGATTTTCCGCTTCAGAACCGGGCTCTGACGGGTCAGTACCCGCCCGGATCGGTTTTTAAGATTGTCATTGCTCTGGCAGCTCTGCAGGAAGGAGTCGTCACAGCAGACGAGGAAATATTCTGCGGCGGGTCTTTTTTTCTGGGAGAGCAGAAATATCGATGCTGGAAAAAATATGGCCACGGCAAGGTAAATCTCCACAGGGCCCTGGTGGAATCGTGCGACGTCTATTTCTATACGGTTGGCAAAAGATTGGGAATTGACAAAATTGCCCATTATGCAAAGCTTTTAGGCATGGGAAGGGAGAGCGGGTTGGCTCTGGGCAATGAAAAAAGCGGACTGGTTCCTACGAAAGAATGGAAAATGAGGCGATGGGGAGTTCCATGGCAGGCCGGCGAAACGATCTCCACTTCCATCGGGCAGAGTTTTGTTCTTGCAACACCCATTCAGATGGCTACCCTGATCTCCGCGGTTTTTAACGGGGGGGTCATATTTAAGCCCCAGGTGACAAGATGGGTCAGAAAACCCGGCGGTGAAATCACGCAAAAGTTTACTCCACAGTCTACGGGTAAAGCAGAAATAAAGAAGGAATACCTGGATGCTGTGCGATCCGCCTTATGCGGTGTGGTCAATGAGCCCCGCGGCACTGCAAGAAACGCATCGATAGAAGGGATTACGGTCGCCGGAAAAACAGGAACGGCGCAGGTAATCGCCATGAAAAAGGACCATGTTCCGAAAGACGAAGAGAAAATCCCATGGAAATACAAGGATCATGCCTGGTTTGTCGCAATTGCACCTGCTGAGGCCCCTGAAATAGCGGTCGCTGTCATCATCGAGCATGGTGGTCATGGCGGAAGCGCGGCCGCTCCCCTTGCAAAGAAACTGATTGAGGCGTACATGGCCGGGCGCGATCAGGGATGAGGGTTCGTGAAAATGTTACTTGATCGCCGGTTGATACAGAACTTCGATTGGGTTTTGCTTATTCTGCTCATTATTATCGCCGGAGTCAGCATCCTTAATCTCTACAGCGCAACCTATCCTATCCGGGAAATTGGCGGCGCGCAGATTTTCAAAAAACAGATATACTGGTTTCTGATCGGATTTTTTGTCTTCTTTATGATGACCACGTTCAACTATTCGCTTCTGGAACGGATGGCTTTCCCGGCCTATTTCATTTCTGTTATTCTGCTTGTTATCGTACTGGTCGTTGGAAAAGTGTCATCCGGGTCGCAAAGATGGCTTGTTCTGGGCCCCATCTCTTTCCAGCCTTCTGAATTGATGAAAATCGCCATGGTTATGGTTCTGGCCAAGTTTTTCAGTGAGCAGGGCGGTTCTTCGGAGTATAGACTGAGGGATTTGTGGCAACCGTTCCTTTTGATTCTTTTCCCGTTCGCCTTTATACTGAAAGAACCGGATTTAGGCACGGCCCTTTTCCTGGCGCTTTTGTCGGCCTCCATGGTGCTGATTGCAAAGGTACACTGGAAATCATTGCTCATCTTCTTTGCAGCCTGTGCATCCTTTGCCCCTTTTGTCTGGATCGGTTTGAAGGACTACCAGAGGGCTCGAATTATGACCTTTATCAACCCTGATATGGATCCATTGGGCGCCGGGTACCACATTAACCAGTCCAAGATTGCCATAGGCTCCGGATTTTTATGGGGGAAAGGTTTTCTGCAGGGAACCCAGACGAGGCTGCATTTTCTTCCGGAACAGCACACTGATTTCGCTTTCTCTGTCCTGGCAGAGGAATGGGGTCTCATCGGGTCGGTTGCCGTTCTCTTTTTGTATCTTTTTCTCATATTGTGGGGGCTGAATATTGCGAGGAGCTCAAAGGACCGGTTCGGCTCTATGATGGCTATCGGAATTGTAGGTATTGTTTTCTGGCAGGTTGTCATCAATGTGGGAATGGTAACCGGTCTTCTTCCTGTGGTGGGAATTCCCCTGTTGCTTTTCAGCTATGGCGGTTCATCCCTGATTACCTCCATGGCTGCGCTGGGACTTCTCATGAACATCAGCATACGGCGTTTTATGTTTTAACAGGCCCAGTTCCTGGGCAGATAGCGCCGATTTTGTGCATTTTTTAAAAAATGTATTATATTGCCCGAACTTTTGAATTTGAGAGCGGGGCTGTAAGCGACCTCAAGAAGGCCATAGACAGGATAGCCCCTGAGGATATATACTACGAGCATAATG
>BS_KBA_SWE02_21mDRAFT_10000398_pt1 | contig 16147 bp, 13 predicted proteins | sample BalSeasSWE02_21m_FD_9196 | JGI IMG/M metagenome (IMG submission 9196)
TTTTATATTTACCATATTAATTGTAAAAAATGAGTTTATTTAAAAGAATTTTTTCAAAGGAAAAAAAGGAAACTTTAGATAAGGGTCTGGAAAAAACTAAAACATCATTTTTTTCAAAACTATCTAAAGCGGTTGCCGGTAAAACCAAAGTTGATGACGATGTACTTGATAGTTTAGAGGAAATATTAGTTTCATCAGATGTTGGTGTAAATACAACCCTTAAAATTATTGATAGAATAGAAGCACGTGTTGCTAAAGATAAATATTTAGGAACCGAAGAGTTAAATTCTATTCTTCGTGAAGAAATAGCGGGTTTACTTGCTGAAACAAATGTTGGAAATGAAGTAGATTTTAACATTCCAGAAACAAATAAGCCTTATGTAATTATGGTTGTTGGAGTTAATGGAGTGGGAAAAACTACTACTATTGGAAAATTAGCAGCACAGTTTAAAAAGAGTGGTAAGAAAGTTGTTTTGGGTGCAGCTGATACTTTTAGAGCAGCAGCAATAGATCAATTACAAGTATGGGCGGATAGAGTAGGTGTAACACTTGTTAGACAAGAAATGGGAAGCGATCCAGCATCAGTAGCTTTTGATACTTTAAAATCGGCAGTAGCACAAAATGCAGATGTTGTTATTATTGATACTGCAGGAAGATTACATAATAAAGTAAACTTAATGAATGAGTTGACTAAAATTAAACGTGTAATGCAAAAAGTTGTTGAAGATGCTCCTCATGAAGTTTTATTGGTTTTGGATGGTTCTACTGGTCAAAATGCTTTTGAACAGGCAAAACAATTTACAAAAGCAACCGAGGTTACTTCATTGGCTGTTACTAAATTAGATGGCACTGCAAAAGGTGGGGTAGTAATTGGAATTTCTGATCAATTTCAAATTCCTGTAAAATATATTGGAGTTGGTGAAGGAATTGATGATTTACAAGTTTTCAATAAAATTGAATTTGTAGATTCTTTCTTCAAATAGGAAAAAGTAAAAATTAATAATTAAAAAAGACCTTATATGTTTTAAAATGTATGAGGTCTTTTTTTATATCTTTAATTAAAAGTAAAAATGATGAAAAAATTTATGATCATATTGTTGCTGTTTTGTATTTATATCAGCAATGCACAAGAAGAATCGCTTGCCCGGTTTATTAGTTATGATGAATCATCAGAAATTGCAGAACAGCAAAATCATGAAATTAATAGAATGAAGTTAAAGTTAATTCAATCTAAATATTTGGATATGAATACTGTTTTTAAACCTTTTGAAGAAGATTTGGATTCTTTTTCAGAAGAAGATTATTATAATTTAGCGCCATATATTATTGAACAGGATATTCCCTCAATTCAAGAATCTGTTGAGAAAAAAAAAAAAAAAAAAAAAAAAAAAAAAAACACGCAATTATTGCATTAAACCCAAATGTAATTAATGAAGCGCGTGAAAAAGATAAAAATAGACCCTATGATACTTCTTATTCATTATATGGATTACCAATACTTTTAAAAGATAATATAAATACCAAAGATATGCCAACAACTGCTGGTGCTTTTGCTTTAAAGGGAAATATAAATACGGAAGATTCTTTTATTGTTCAAAAATTGAAAGAGAAAGGGGCACTTATTTTAGGAAAAGCAAACTTAAGTGAATGGGCTTACTTTTTTTGTAGTGGTTGTCCAGTTGGTTACAGTGCTATTGGTGGACAAACTTTAAATCCCTATGGAAGAAAGGTTTTTGAAACGGGAGGATCAAGTGCTGGAAGTGGAGTAAGTGTTGCTGCAAATTATGCGGTAGTTGCAGTTGGAACCGAAACATCAGGATCAATTTTATCGCCTTCAAGTAAAAATTCAATAGTTGGATTAAAGCCAACTGTTGGGTTGTTAAGCAGGTCGGGAATTGTACCTATTTCAAGTACGCTGGATACGCCAGGTCCAATGTCAAAAAGCGTGATAGATAATGCAATATTTTTGTCAGCAATGGCAGGAGAAGATATTGAAGATTCAGTAACTATAGATATCAATCGTTCTGTAGATTATTTAGCAAATTTGACTTCTTCAACATTAAAAGGAAAAAGATTTGGAGTGTTAAAACCACTTTTAGCTGATACAATTTATGTTGAAACAATTCAAAAAATTAAAGATGCTGGTGCTGAAATTTTTGAATTTGAACCACCTCAAATTGAATTAGAAGGTTTTAGAACTTTATTAAGTGTAGATATGAAATATGATTTACCCAATTATTTAAAAAAATATGCGGATAAGAATATTAAGATTTCTAGCGTTCAAGATATTGTAAATTTAAATCTTCAAGATTCATTATTAAGAGCACCATATGGTCAGCAGTTATTTGAAGGAATTTTAACCAATTCAACTTCATTAGAAACATTAAAGGAAATAAAGTATAAACTAAATCAGAAAGGAATAGCATTTTTTAAAACACCTATGGAAGGGTTTAATTTAGATGCAATTTTATCTATTAATAATTATCATGCAGGTTTTGCGGCAGTTGCAAAATACCCATGTTTAACAATACCAATGGGATATGAAGATACAGGTGAACCTATAAACTTGACATTTATAGCAAAACCTTTTGAAGAATTACAGCTTTTGCAAATGGGTTATGCTTTTGAGCAATTGACAAAGGTTCGTAAAACACCAAAAAGTTATCAATAAAGACTTTACGTAAAAGATTGGTTTACAACTAAAAAGTAGTACTTTTGCGCTCCTTAAATATAGAAGATGAGAACCAAATCTAAAAAAGAAAATAAAATCAATGTTGTTACTTTAGGTTGTTCTAAAAACATTTACGACAGTGAAGTTTTAATGGGACAATTGAAAGCGAATAATAAAAATGTGGTGCATGAAGATGAGAATGATGATGGCAATATTGTAGTTATAAATACTTGTGGTTTTATTGGTGATGCAAAAGAAGAATCTATCAATACCATTTTGCATTATGTAAATAAAAAGGAACTAGGGGAAATTGATAGAGTATATGTATCAGGTTGTTTAAGTGAACGTTACAAGCCAGATTTACAGAAAGAAATTCCAAATGTAGACGAGTATTTTGGAACGCATGATTTACCTAACTTGCTGAAGGTTTTAGATGCCGATTACAAACATGAACTAATAGGTGAGCGTTTAACAACTACACCAACACATTATGCTTATTTAAAAATTGCTGAAGGTTGTGATAGACCTTGTTCGTTTTGTGCAATACCTTTAATGCGAGGAAAACACGTTTCAACACCTATTGAAAATTTAGTGATTGAATCTACTAAATTGGCTAAAAAAGGAATTAAAGAGCTAATTCTTATTGCACAAGATTTAACCTATTATGGATTAGATATTTACAAAAGAAGGGCCTTAGCTGATTTATTAAAAGAACTTGCTAAAATTGATGGTATAGAATGGATACGTTTGCATTACGCTTTTCCAACGGGATTTCCTTTAGATGTATTAGAAGTAATTCATAATGAGCCAAAAGTGTGTAATTATTTAGATATTCCGTTGCAGCACATTAATGATGACATTCTTAAATCAATGCGAAGAGGAACTTCTCATGAAAAAACAACCAATTTAATCGCTGAATTTAGAAAATCTGTTCCAAATATGGCGATTAGAACAACTTTAATTGTTGGTTATCCTGGAGAAACTGAAGAAAATTTTCAAGAATTAAAAGATTGGGTTGCAGAAATGCGTTTTGAGCGTTTAGGAGCTTTTGCATACTCTCATGAAGAAAATACGCACGCAGCCAATTTAGAAGATGATGTTCCTGAAGAAGTAAAGCAAGAACGAGTAAATGAAATAATGGAAATTCAAAGTCAGATTTCTTTTGAGTTAAATCAAGAAAAAATTGATAAAGTTTTCAAAGTTATTATTGACAGGAAAGATGGGAATGTTTTTGTAGGAAGAACAGAATTTGATTCTCCTGATGTAGATAATGAAGTTTTAATTGATGCAACTAAGCACTATGTACAGGTGGGTAAATTTGCCAATATTAAAATAACATCAGCCACAGAATTTGATTTATATGGTGAGCCAGTGAGTTAATATTTATTTTTTTAAAAGTAAAACAAAAAGGCTTAATTTGATTTTCAAATTAAGCCTTTTTGTTTTATGTAATAAGTATTAATAAGTGTCTTTCATCCAGTGGTATGGTTTTCTTTTTATCCAATTTCCTCTAGTGAAATCAGGAAAATTTTGAGGTTCACCATTGTTTTCAATAGACAATTCAGATAAAGGAGTAATAGCACTCCAAGCAGCGGCATCATACGCATCCATCGGAGGTGCTATATTTTGCTTGGCAGATTCTATAAATGCGTTTATTACAAAAAAGTCCATTCCTCCATGTCCTGCACCCATAGCATGCTCGCCATATTTTTCCCAAAGAGGGTGGTCATATTTTTCTAACCATTCTTTTGAATTATCCCATTGGTGTGGTTGAGATTGTCCTTCAATATAAATTCTGTCGCCATCTTTTTCCCAAAGGCCATTGCTTCCTTGAACTCTAAATCCCAAAGAATATGGACGAGGTAAATTACAATCATGTGTAACAATAATAGTTTCACCGTTAGCAGTTTCAATGGTGGTTGTAATTACATCACCTTGTTTAAATTTTAACTTTGCATTTGGATGGTCTGCACCACCATTTTTTACAATATAATCATGCAAGCCAACAGCTTTTGTGGCATTTGATGTTAGTGATAAAAAACGATTTCCTCTATTAATATCGCACATTGTTGCAATTGGTCCAACTCCATGAGTTGGATAAACATCGGCGTTTCTTAATAAAGAATGTTGGGTTCTCCAAGCAGATTCTGAAATGCCTTTTTCGCCAAATTCAACACCTTTCCCATATGCAGATTTTCCGTCGTTTAATTTTACAAAACGAAGATCGTGTTGGTAACCACATCTAAAATGAACCAATTCTCCAAAAACATTTTGTTTCACCATATTTAAAACAGCCAACACATCGCGTCTGTAATTCACATTTTCTAAAATCATTAAGTGCGAACCTGTTTCTTCATGTGTGTTAACCAAATCCCAGCATTCTTCCATTGTATTTGCGGCTGAAACTTCTAAACCTGTATATTTTCCAGCAAGCATAGCGTCTTTAGCCATACGTGTGTGCCACAACCAAGGTGTTGAAATTATGACAGCTTCAACTTGTTTTGACTGTAATAGATTTCTATAATCGTAATCATATTTTCCAAAAACATCAGGTTTCTTTTGACCAGCTTTAGATATTAAATCTAAGGCAATATCAATCCTTTTTGGGTCAATATCGCAAATAGCAGTTACAATAACATCTTCTCTTAAAAGTACATTTTCAAGATGATTTGTACCTCTTAATCCAACACCAATTAAAGCAACTTTTATTTTGTCGGTACTAAAATTTCTTTTTGTGGTTATTCCAAAGGTCAAATTTGGAAGAAAAGTAGCGCCAGCACTAACCATTGCTGTTTGTTTGATGAAATTTCTTCTAGAACTCATAATTTTAAATTTTTATTATCACTAATTTAGAAAAACAGCATTGGCGAAAAATAATTTACCATTTTCCCAAAATGATCTGAATAACTGATTATCTACCATATAAATAAATTGCCCTTTTTCTTTATTTTCAACACCAAAAAGTAACGAAGTTGAAATAAGTTCCAGGTTTTTTTCTCCCGCATAACCCGAAATAGCATTTGATTTTTCAGGAAAGTAACCAACATTTACACCTTTTTCTAATAATTTATAGGTGTTAGAATTTGATTTCAAATTGTAATAATTGGTATCATAACCAAAACCTAATGGATGTGTGTTGTCTATAATGCTGTTAAAAATACTTCCTGTAATTGAATTGTTAAAATACTCAAGTTTACGTTTGTTGTAAGGAATTAAATTTTCTTTTGGCAGACTATCCTTTTTTTCTTCAGTTTTGTTTTTCTTTAATAAAAAACCTTCTTTATCAGCAAAACTATTTAATGAAGTACCAATTGCTATTACTTTTCCGCCAGAAGTGGCATATGAGGAGATTGTTTTTAAAGATTCTTCATTTGCAACATAGCCATCTGGTAATATTAAAACCTGATATTTTGATAAATCAATTTTTTTGAAGTCATTGGTATTGATAACATTCAAAGGATACTTTAATTGAGTTTCAAAGAAATGCCAAATTTCACCAAAACTTAGAGAAGAAACACCTTCACCAGATAGTACAGCCACATTCTTTTGTTTGATAAACGAAACTTTTTCAGATCCAAAATCAGACCCTGAATCTACAAAACCAGTTTGTGTTGTATTTAGTTTTTTGTTTAATTTATTAGCAATTTCAACTAGCATTTCATCAAAATTGAGGATATGTGTATTTTCACCTCTCATAATAATTAAAGTTCCTTTTTCGTAGTTGTTTCCTTCAACTGAAAAATTAGAATGGCTAAAATGGACGTTAAATTTTGCTTGCAACAAATCACCTAAAAAAGCAGCGTCTGAAACTTCATTCCATTTGTTTAAATAAGCATAGGCGTTTTTGTTAATTTTATTTGAAATAGGGCTATTTTCAATTGTAGCATTTTTAAATTTTACAGGAGATGTTTCGGAAGAATACCCCTGTAAACCGAAGGCATAGGGAATACTCCAAGCAGTAATGTCATAAGTTATTGTTGTGTTTAGCTTAGCTTCTTGTTCAAATAAAACTTTTACCATTTTTCCTTTTGGCTGATTTGTGGGAATTACTAAATCGGTTTTAGAAACTTGGATAGTTTTAGTAGTTTTAGTAGAATAATCAAATGATTTTATAGATGTTTCTACTGGAAAATAACTACTTATTTTATGTTTATTTAAAAGTTGGATAACACTGTTAATTTTTTCTGAATCACCTTTTAAAACATAGTTTTTAATTTTCGTATTTGAATTATCAAAGAATTTTTCAAACTCTTCAATCATTTTGAATGCGTTTTTTGAGGCAATTTCAATCGTAGAAAGTCCGGTTGTTGTATGGTGAGCAATTCGGTCTTTTAAGGTTAATATTGTTTTATTTTCTATTTCAATACCCAAGCCAGCTTTTCCGTGACCAGCTTGTTCATAGGTCATACCAATAGCGCCCATAAAAGTAGGGTAAGTGTCTCCATAGCCAGGATATAATAAGTCAAAAGATTCTTTTGTGAAATATCTCCAACCATTTTTATTAAAATAACGAGCATGATTTTTTCCAATTTCCGTTTGAAAATCTCGCTGCCATTTTGTGATAATTTCGTTAAAAGGTTCTGCACCGGGCGCAAAATAATAAGGGCTATTTATACCTTGTTCATGAAAATCTACGTGAATTTGAGGCATCCATTTGTTATAAACTTTTAAACGTTGCTGAGTTTCAATTTGTGTAGCCCAAGCCCAATCCCGATTCAAATCAAACAAATAATGATTTGGTCTTCCTCCTGGCCATGTTTCATTATGTTCAGTAACATCAGGGTTGGTATTATAAGGCGAGCTTTTTACCTGATTGTACCAATTTACATATCGGTCTCTACCATCTGGATTTAAACACGGATCTATTATAACAACTGTGTTTTTCAACCATTCTTGTTTTTCGGTAACTAATGTATACAAAGTTAACATTGCAGATTCAGTGCTTGAAGCTTCATTTCCATGTACATTATAACTTAACCAAACTATTCCAATTTCAGAAGTTGAATTACCTTCTAAAATTCCTGTTCTTTTCAAATTATCTTCTCTTATTTTTTCTAAATTTTGAATATTCTCTTCCGAAGAAATAAATGAAACATACAAAGGTCTGTGTTCATTGGTTTCTCCATATTTTTCTAATATAACGGCATCGGAAGTTTTACTTATATAATTAAAATAATCTACAACTTTATAAGAACTTGTAAAACGAGAGCCCAATTCATAACCTAAGAATTCTGAAGGGGACTGAAGGCTTTGTGCAGATAAGAAAAGTGTATTGAATATAAAAATGGTATTAATTAAGTAGAATATTTTTTTCATTTTTGAAAATTAGGTTTAAAACTCAAATGTAAATAATTATAGTTAATTGAAGACTTAGTTTTCAAATCAATATGTTTTTGTCTAAGAATGATTTTATTTAGTTAAAAATTTGTTAGATATTTTATGTAGTTTCGACAAACAAATGAAATTGTTTACTTTTATAAAAATTAATATTCAATAATATGGAAGGGAGTTTTGAAAACGAAAAATCTATATATGATTTTGAAAAACATTGGAACAATGCCTATCAAAAATCACCAATAACAAATCTGGGTTGGTATGAAGATAATCCGAAGTCTTCAATTGAACTTATTGAAGCATGTAATTTACCAACAGATGCGCTTATTTTTAATGCTGGTGCCGGTGCTACTACTTTAATTGAGCAATTATTAGCTAAAGGTTATGTCAATATTATTGTGAATGACATTGCAACGGCGGCTTTGATTGAGCTTAAAAATAATTTATCAAAACACAATCACAGTAATGTTCAGTTTATTGTTGATGATTTAACCAACCCATCTGAATTATTAAAATTGAAACAGGTAGATTTATGGCATGACCGTGCGGTTTTACATTTTTTCACTTCTGAAGAGCAGCAAAATACGTACTTTCAGTTACTTAAAAAGTTAGTTAAAATTGAGGGCTTTGTGATTTTAGCTCAATTTAATTTAGAAGGCGCAAAAAAATGTTCAGGGTTAGATGTTTTTAATTACAATGCTGAAATGTTGCAAGAACGTTTAGGAAGTGATTTTAAATTGTTAAAATCGTTTAATTATACCTACACACAACCATCTGGAAACACAAGAGAATATATTTATACTTTATTTCAAAGAACTTCTTAAACTGAATGAAAATACATACGATTCCTTTTAAAAATACTGGCTATTTTTCAAATTTAATTTGTGATTACCTTGATAAAAAACCTTATTTAGATATTTTTTATGGAAATTTTCCAGATTTAGCTGGTTTTAAAAATCAGTTAAAACAAAAGCAATTGTCGTTTCCATCTGAATCAAGAAATATATTAGTTGATGCTTTAAAAAGTCAATACAAATCAACTAAAGTAACTGAATTTACTAAATTTAATATTGACTCATTAGAAAAAGAAAATACTTTTACAATTACAACGGGTCATCAATTGAACATTTTTACGGGGCCATTGTATTTTCTGTATAAAATTGTTTCAACAATTAATTTAACCAAGCAATTAAAAGCTGAATTTCCAGCATATAATTTTGTGCCAGTTTATTGGATGGCAACTGAAGACCATGATTTTGATGAAATTAATTATTTTAATTTTAAAGGAACTAAAGTTAGTTGGAATCGTGAAAGTAATGGAGCAGTTGGAAGATTAAAAACTGATGGTTTTTATAAAGTTTTTGAGGAATTTTCTCAACTTTTAGGAAATACAAACAACGCTAAATATATCAAGGAATTATTTCAAAAAGCTTATTTAAAAAACTCCAATTTAACCGATGCTACACGTTATTTGGTGAATGAGTTGTTTGGTGAATTTGGTTTGGTTATTATTGATGGTGATGATGTTTTGTTAAAAGAACAATTCAGTCCCATAATTAAAGATGAATTGTTAAATAACACTTCATTTAAACAAGTTAATCAAACAAGCGAAAAATTAGGAAGACAATACAATATTCAAGTAAATCCAAGAGAAATAAATTTATTTTATTTGAAAGAAAATGTACGGGAACGTATTATTTTTGAAAACAATCAATTCAAAATTAACAATACCGATATTGTTTTTTCAGAAGAAGAAATATTAAAAGAAGTTTCAAATCACCCTGAAAGATTTAGTCCAAATGTTGTGATACGTCCACTTTTTCAAGAAACAATTTTACCAAATCTTTGTTATATTGGAGGAGGAGGAGAGTTGGCCTATTGGTTTCAATTGAAAGACTATTTTGAAAAAGTAAATGTGCCATTTCCAATTTTATTATTACGAAATTCAGTTTTATTAGCTTCTGAAAAACAGTTATTTAAACTTCAGAAACTAAATATTTCTATTAAAGAATTTTTTTTAAAGCAGGGAAACTTGATTGATAAAAAGGTCAAAGAAATATCCGAAGTTGTTATTGACTTTTCTCAACAAAAACATTTTTTACAACAACAGTTTGAAACATTAAAAGAATTAGCAAAGCAAACTGATTATTCATTTGTTGGAGCAGTAAATGCACAAGAAAAAAAGCAGTTAAACGGTCTTGATAATTTAGAAAAGAGATTGCTAAAAGCACAAAAAAGAAAATTAAATAATGAAGTTCAAAGAATAAAATCATTACAAGATGAATTGTTCCCAAACCAAAGTTTAGAAGAACGAACTCGTAATTTTTCGGAAATTTATTTAGCGTTGGGTGAAGATTTAATCCCTTTGCTATTTGAAGCATTGAATCCGCTAAAATTAGAATTTATCGTTATTGAGTATTAAAAAGGTTTTAGACTTAGAGTATCTTTTTTAAATGTATATACTACTTCAATAACTTTTTCAGATTGTATTTTTTTAGCCTCTTTTTCATCAAGTTCAAAATCAATTGGTGTATAAAACACACCCGTTTTATTAATTTGGTTTGACTCAACAGTCATATTGTCAGATGTTAAGGTTATTTCTTCATTTTTAAAATAAAAAGTAATCGTACAGCCAGTTCTTTTAATTTTAATTTCATTTACACCAAAAAGAACGGTCTTCAAATAAGGAAAACCACCTAATTCTTCAATATCAAGGTAAATTTTAGCTGATTCGTTTTCTGCAAATTTTGTTCCTTCTTTATAGTCAATTTGATTTATAATTTCAGAAGAATTTATAGTTGGTTTTGGTTTAAATATATTAGAAAAAGAAAATGCCATATTAATTTATTACAAATTTTTATTAATTGTGATATGCTTGATTGTGTGCCAAAGCCTCTCCACATGAAGTGCAGTTTGTTACCGAACCAGAACCGCCATTACACCCATTTGTACAGGTATAATGATAAACTCCTGCTAAATTTTGTGCTGGAGATGGTGAATTAACAGTGTTGTTAGCTGGCACTGATTGTGTAGCGTTATTTTCAACCTTTAAAGGACCACTTTTTAATAAATCATTTGAATGAAATGCTACATTGTGTGTATATGGAGTTTCACAAACCGGGCAATTACCCGCTACATCACCGCCACTATTTTCACAATTGTTATTGCAGATATAATGTTTTACATTTTTTGTAACCTTATTTTGATCAATAATTGTTTTAGGCTTTTCCTCTTTACAGGAAGTAAAAGTAAGTGCGCAAATGAAAATAAATAAATATAATTTTGTCATATTAAGTTAATTTAAAAGCCAAATATAACCATTTGTGAATTCAAAAAAAAATAGGGATAGTGCATCTTAATTAATTTGCTTTTTTTAACAGCAATTTAAAAGAATTTATTTTTTACATATACAGCATTAAAAATAGCAACGGAATTAATATTCCAAGAATTGTATAAATTCCACCGCGACCAGATATACCATTTTTGCCCTTTACCATAAAAAATGAAGTAATTGCAAAAAGAATTAAAGCACCTGCAAATATATCAGAAAACCAGGTCCATATTTTATTTGGGTTGTAGTGTAAATAATTTACTTCATAAAAAACAGGACGCCTTTTTAAATACTCAGCTCGTCCATTACCGCTTTTTGTATTTACTACTATTGAAGAGCCTCCTTTTAAAAATATTTTAAGTGTTGTATTTGATGAATAATAATGACTTTTATAATTTTCTCTTGAGTCAATTTTATCCAAAAGGTTTAAAATATTGTTTTTTAGTGAAGCAGTTTTTTCTAAATTTAAATCAGTTGTAAAATGATTAATTTCTACTGAATAGTTCGGATTCCAATCGCTCATATGATTCAAAGCGATTCCAGATAATCCATAAATTATAGTAGTTCCAATAAAAAAATAGCCAATATCTCTATGCAATATTCTACTCCATTTTCGCAATTGTTTCATGAAAATAATTATTCTGTAACAATTGAATTATGAGCTACATATTGTAATGAGTAATTTGAAATATAAGCTATATTATCAGCTTTCATTTGGTCTCTATATTGCTGAATATGTTTTGTTTTAGCTTCAAATTGTTGTTGGTTTGTTGCTCCTTCTGAATGACTTTTAATATTGTCTTCTTCCATTTTAAGACAATAAGCTTCATCAATTTTTTCTTCTAAAACAACGCCGGTTACTAAAATTTCACTTCCCATTAAGGCTTCGTCAAATCTTTCTTCTGAAAAAATATGAACATCACCATCATCAGTTACCAATAATATTTTTTTACCACCATGTTTACATACGTGATCTACAATTCCTTGAACTTTAATTTCTTTATTTACATAATCACCTGCTTTTGTATCGAATTCACCCAAAGCTAAAACGGGAGTTTCAACTGCTTCAGTAACAGTTAAATCATTTATTTCATCAGCTTTTTTATCAGTTTTGCAAGAGAACATAAAAGCGCTAATAACAATCACAAATAACATATTTTTCATCGTCTTATTTATTTAAATTTAATAATTAAATTTTATTAATGTTTTGCTAATTTATAAGTGTTTTTTATAATAAATAATGATTAAAATCAGTTATTTAGCATTTTAAATGTGACTTAAGTGTCATTAAAGCGTTACTTTTCAGTATATTAAGTGGTTACAATTTATTTTAAATTGATATTAAATAAAAAAATCATTTATAGTTAAACTATAAATGATTTTTGAATATTCTCTAATAAAAGAGCTAATAATTATTTTGAATTACATAGCTGGTAAATCACCATCACCCTTACTTGGTAAGTTGCTATAACCCATTAAATATTCATCTACTTTCTTGGCAGCTTCTCTACCTTCTGAAATTGCCCAAACTATTAATGATTGCCCTCTTCGCATATCACCAGCAGTAAAAATATGAGGCACATTGGTTTGATAATTAATAGCATTATAATTGCTTCTAGCATCTGTTTTAATACCTAATTGTTCACTTAAAGTAGTTTCAGGACCAGTAAAACCTAAAGCAAGTAAAGCTAAATCACAAGGCCAAATCTTTTCAGTACCTTCAATTTCAATCAATTTGGGTCTTTGTCCTGGGATTATTTTCCATTCAACTTCAATGGTTTTTAATGCAGTTAATTCACCTTTTTCATTGCTAATAAATTCTTTGGTATTTATTAACCAATTTCTATCGCAACCTTCTTTGTGTGATGTCGAAGTTTTTAATTGTAACGGCCAAAAAGGCCAAGGTGTACTTGGACTTCTAAACTCGGGAGGTTTAGGCATGATTTCAAAATTTGTAACAGATTTTGCTCCCTGTCGGTTTGAAGTTCCAACACAATCTGAACCTGTGTCACCACCACCAATTACAATTACGTTTTTAGCAGTTGCCAAAACTTGATCTTTTACTTCTTTTCCAAAAACAACTTTTGTTGCTTGCGTTAGGAAATCCATTGCTTGAACAACACCTTTTGTTTCAATGCCAGGAGTAGGTAAACTTCTGCGCTGGGTTGCACCGCCACATAATACAACGGCATCAAATTCTTTTAATTTTTCTACTGAATAATTTATACCAACATTTACGTTGGTATAAAATTCAATACCTTCTTCTTTTAAAATAGCAATCCTCCTATCAATAATTTCTTTTTCTAATTTAAAATTAGGAATTCCATATCGTAACAATCCTCCAAGAGCATCATCACGTTCAAAAACAGAAACTGAATGCCCAGCTCTGTTCAATTGTTGCGCAGCAGCTAATCCGGCAGGTCCTGAGCCAATTACTGCGATTTTCTTGCCAGTTCTTGTGTGAGGTTGTTGAGCAACAATCCACCCTTCAGAAAAAGCTTTTTCAACAATATTTTTTTCAATAGTTTCAATTGAAATAGGATCTGCTATTATTCCTAACACACAAGCTTGTTCACATGGTGCGGGGCATAAACGTCCCGTAAATTCAGGGAAATTATTTGTGGTGTGTAAAATCCAAGATGCTTTTTTCCATTCGCCTCTATGAACCATATCATTAAAGTCGGGAATTAAATTACCAAGTGGACATGCACTGTGACAAAAAGGAATTCCACAATCCATACAGCGAGAACCTTGTTTTGTGATTTCATTTTTGCTTAATGGTATGGTAAACTCCTTATAATTACCGACACGTTCTTTAACTGCTTTATATGTCTCGTCTTTTCTTTCGAATTCTTTGAAACCTGTTATTTTTCCCATAATATTATGCTGTTAATTCTTCAACCATTGGTACTTCTGTTTCCAAACGTTTTAAAGCACGTTTGTACTCAATAGGCATCACTTTCACGAAATTGTTTATGCTGGTATTCCAATTTTCTAATAGTTCTTTACCTCTGTTACTTTTTGTATAAAGAACATGTTTTGTTATCAATGTTTTTAATTCTTGAGCATCTTTTGTTTCTATAGTTTCAAATTCTATAGATTGAGTGTTACATAATCCGTTTGTAAATTTATTTTCTGGATCATAGATATATGCAATACCACCGCTCATACCTGCAGCAAAATTTCGTCCTGTTTTACCAAGTACAACTACTTTACCACCAGTCATATATTCACAACCGTGATCTCCAACACCTTCTACAACTGCTGTTGCACCTGAATTACGGACTGCGAATCGTTCACCTGCAATGCCATTAATATAAGCTTCACCTTCAATGGCGCCAAATAAACAAACATTACCAACAATAATATTTTCCTCAGCAATAAAATCTGCTTTGGCTGGTTTTTTTACAATTATTTTAGCACCAGATAATCCTTTACCTAAATAATCGTTACTATTTCCTTCAATTGTAAAAGTTAAGCCGTGCGTTCCAAATACTCCAAAACTTTGACCTGCAGATCCTATGAAATTAATGCTTAAAGTATCTTCAGGCAAACCTAGATGTCCATAAACTTTTGAAATTTCATTACTTATAATAGCACCTACAGAACGATTCATATTGCAAATAGGATAGTTTAAAACCATTTTTTCTTTTCTGAACAATGCTCTGTGTGAGTCTTTTAGAATTTCGAAATCAAGTACACCTTCTAAAAAGTGATCTTGCTTTTCTGAATTTTTTAATTGCATTTTAGTATAGCCTTCTGGCACATGTAAAATTGAAGATAAATCTAAACCTTTAGCTTTGTAATGCGTAATAGCTTTATTCGCATTTATTTTTGAAGTTTGTCCAATCATTTCATCCATAGTTCGGAAACCTAGCTGAGCCATAATACCTCTTAATTCTTCTGCTATATAAAAGAAGAAATTAATCACATGTTCTGGAGTGCCTTTAAAGTTTTTACGTAACTCTTTATCTTGAGTTGCAATACCAACAGGACAAGTATTCAAATGACATTTCCGCATCATAATACAACCTGAAGCTACTAACGGAGCTGTAGCAAAACCAAATTCTTCGGCTCCTAAAAGTGCAGCAATTGCAACATCACGTCCAGTTTTTAATTGCCCATCACATTCAACAACAATTCTACTTCTTAAATTATTTATTACTAATGTTTGTTGTGCTTCAGCTAAACCAAGTTCCCAAGGTAAGCCTGCGTGTTTTAATGAAGTTAAAGGAGATGCTCCAGTACCACCATCATAGCCAGCAATTAAAACAACATCGGCCTTTGCTTTGGCAACACCTGCAGCTATAGTACCAACACCGACTTCAGATACTAATTTTACATTTATACGTGCTTCTCTATTGGCATTTTTTAAATCGAAAATTAATTGTGCTAAATCTTCAATAGAATAAATATCGTGATGCGGAGGAGGAGATATTAAACCGACATAAGGTGTTGAATTTCTAGTTGCGGCAATCCACGGTAATACTTTTTCACCAGGCAATTGACCCCCCTCGCCAGGTTTTGCGCCCTGTGCCATTTTAATTTGAATTTCTTCAGCATTTGTTAAATAATGTGAAGTTACTCCAAAACGACCAGAAGCCACTTGTTTAATAGCAGAATTACGACTGTCACCATTCATATCTTTTTGGAAACGCCTTCTATCTTCACCACCTTCACCAGAGTTGCTTTTCCCTCCAATACGATTCATGGCAATTGCTAAATTTTCATGCGCTTCTCTTGAAATTGATCCATAAGACATCGCGCCCGTTTTAAAACGTTTTACAATCTCAGTCCAAGGTTCAACTTCA
>BS_KBA_SWE02_21mDRAFT_10000399_pt1 | contig 16125 bp, 12 predicted proteins | sample BalSeasSWE02_21m_FD_9196 | JGI IMG/M metagenome (IMG submission 9196)
ATTATAATGCGATTTTTCCCACGATGGGATATGTGGCGGGGGTGAAAGCCTTCGCCGCCGCCGTACTGGGAGGGATAGGGAGCGTACCGGGCGCCATACTTGGCGGCGGAGTCCTGGGGATTGCAGAGGTCATGGGCGCCGGATATATATCCTCTGAATACCGGGATGGCATATCCTATGCGGTCATGATTGGAGTCATCCTCTTTAAACCATCAGGACTCATAGGCAGAAAGATCGGGGAGAAGGTATGACCGCTCTGGATCCAGGCAAGCTCAGAAAACATACCCTGATTTCGTGTCTAATCCTGTTCATTGTTCTGCTGCCATGGATCCCCATGGGACACTCTTCCAACTATCTGCTCAGGATCCTTACCACAGCCATCCTGTACATGATCCTTGCCTTGGGGTTGAACATTGTACCCGGATTCACCGGACTCCTGGATCTGGGATATGTGGGATTTTATGGAATCGGCGCCTACACTTCCGCGCTTTTGACCATCCACTATGACCTCAGTTTATGGGTAATCCTCCCGTTAGCCGCTCTGAACGGGGCACTGTGGGGGGTGCTTCTCGGACTGCCGACACTGCGTCTCACCGGAGACTATTTCGCCATTGTGACCTTTGGGTTCTCGGAACTTGTGGTGCTTGTGCTGCGCAACGAACTCTGGCTGACCCGGGGTCCCATGGGCCTTCCGGGAATTCCTGCCCCCTCCATCTTCGGGCATACCCTTGTGCACGAATGGGAATTCTATTATCTCATCCTCTTTCTCCTGCTGATCGTACTTTTTGCAGTCACACGCCTGGAGGACTCGAGGCTGGGACGTGCCTGGTTTGCCATTCGTGAAGACGAAATTGCGGCCCAGTGCTGCGGCATAAACCTGATTTGCTACAAGGTTACCGCATTTGCCATCAGTGCCTCCATCGGAGCCATGGGCGGAGCTTTCTACGCCAGGTGGTTTCTTTTCATTCATCCCGACATGTTTAAATTCTGGGAATCGATCCTGATTCTCTGCCTCATCGTATTCGGCGGCATGGGCAGTATCGCAGGGACCATGTTAGGCGCGCTGATCCTGATCCCGCTTTCGGAAATCCTGCGAATTGTCCTGCCCCAGGAACTGTTTAACGCCCGATACCTGGTGTACGGATTCATTCTGGTTCTCATGATGCGATTAAGACCCGAGGGGCTGATTCCCTTTGAACGTTCCCGGGCAGCCAAAGCTCTAAAAACGAAAAAACGGATCGGCGCTGCAAAAGAGAAGGAAGGGGTCTGACATGGATCTGCTTTTAAAAATCAAGGGGCTGAGCAAGGCCTTCGGTGGTCTTACGGCCCTGCAAGATATCGATCTCCAGGTGGAACCGGGTGAGATCGTTGGCATTATCGGGCCCAACGGCGCAGGGAAAACCACCCTTTTCAACTGTATTACAAGCCTTTATCACCCATCCGAAGGGGAAATTCATTTCCAGGGCATTCCCATTACTCCCCGAAAATCCAAAAAGAAGGAGGCCTTAATCAGAAGATTGACCATGCTCTTTTTCTTTCTTGGTTTGTTCTGGGTTCCTCTCTTCTGGTCCGTATTTATGCCACTGACCGATTACCCGTTTGAGATGTTTCTTGTAGGCCTTTTTATTCTGGCCATCCAGATTTTTCTTGTGATAGGGCTTCGCAAATTCGAAATCTGGGCCTGGGGACTGACCCTTGTTTTTCTCCTGAATGATCTTATTTTTGCTTGCTGGTGGCTAAAATATCCCAATGAAAACATGTCGCTCATCGGAACCGAGATACCGGCAAATTTCCTTGCCATTCCCTGGTCGATCGCAGTTTTGCCTTTCAGTGCCTATTTTCTGTGGCAACTTTTCCACAAACCCGTCCGCCGATTATTCGGGTTCAGGGTTGGACCTGATGCCATCTGCAGGGCGGGAGTATCCAGAACATTCCAGAACATTCGTTTGTTTTTCAATCTGAGCGTTCTCGATAACGTAAAAACAGGGTTCCACGTGCGACTGAAGACAGGAGTCCCGGGCGCCCTCCTGAGGACACGCTTTCAGCGGGAAGAGGAAATCCTGGCCGAAAAAGAGGCATTGAACTGTCTCCGCTTTGTTGGCCTCGAACAGAAAGCTTTCCATATGGCAGGTGCTCTGGCCTATGGTGAGCAGAGGCGACTGGAAATTGCCCGCGCCCTTGCCTCCGAGCCCAGGCTGATTCTCTTAGATGAACCGGCAGCCGGCATGAACCCGAAGGAATCTGCCCACATGACCGAATTGATTCTTAAAATTCGTGAAAACGGCATTTCCGTACTTATCATAGAGCACGACATGAAGGTCATGATGAACCTGGCCGATAGGATATATGTTCTAAACTATGGGAAATTGATTTCCGAAGGGAGTCCCGAGGAGATAAGGTCCGACCCGAAAGTCATCGAGGCATACCTCGGAAAGGCCCATGCAGCGTGTTGAAGCTCCTTGATATTCACGCCTATTACAGGAACATCCATGCCATGCAGGGAGTCTCCGTCCATGTTCCTGAAAAGAAGATCTGCTGCCTGATAGGAGCCAACGGGGCCGGAAAGTCAACCACCCTGATGGCCATAAGTGGAATAAAGAAGATTTCTTCGGGAGCCATCCTCTTTTCCGGGGAGCCCATACACGAACTGGCGCCGGAAGAAATCGTCAGAAAAGGAGTGATCCAGGTTCCTGAGGGTCGCCGCGTTTTTCCGCATATGACGGTTCAGGAAAATCTTGCCCTCGGCGCCTATTTGAGAAAAGCCAAAAGAGATGTTTCAAAGTCTTTGGAAACCGTATTCCTTCTTTTTCCCGTTTTGAAGGGACGACGGGCACAGATGGCCGGAACCATGTCGGGGGGAGAGCAACAGATGCTTGCCATCGCCCGTGCCATGATGGGCGCTCCCCGCGTCCTTTTGCTGGACGAACCTTCTCTGGGGCTTGCGCCGCTGTTGGTGGAACAGATCATGGCAATTATCAGGCAAATCAGGGAAGATGGGATCACCATTCTCCTTATCGAACAGAATGCCCACGCCGCTCTGACCCTTGGAGACTACGGATACGTCATGGAAACGGGGAAGGTGGTCCTGGAAGACAATGCGTCAGATCTCCTTGAAAACCCAAGAGTAAAAGAAGCCTACTTAGGATAACAGACTATTTAGCTTAGAATGATTGACATAAAACTCCAGATCATGTAGTTCAATGCCACTGATTTGATATGAAAGGAAGGTTTAGACACGAAAAAATGGCAAGATGAAAGATATACAGAATCACACGGACGATAGAAACATGGACATTGATCAGGTGGGGGTGAAAGGGATCAGATATCCCATCACGGTCTTAGACAAAGATATGGGCGAACAGCAGACTGTAGCCAAAATCAACATGTATGTAAATCTGCCTCGATACTATAAAGGGACGCATATGAGCAGATTCGTTGAGATTCTAAATGAGCACAGTCGCCGTATTTCCGTCCAGAACTTCACTGAAATCCTCGAAGAGATGAAGACAAGATTAGACGCGGAAAGTGCTCACATTGAGATTACTTTTCCCTATTTTATCAATAAATCGGCGCCCGTAACCGGAGCCCAAGGGCTCATGGAATACAAATGCACGTTCAAAGGCTCCCTGAACAGTGGGAAAGACCTGATTCTCATGATCAACGTACCGATTTCCACCCTCTGCCCTTGCTCAAAAGAAATCAGTGATTTCGGGGCCCATAACCAACGGGGAGAGGTCCGGCTTCAGGTCAGGTTTGAAAAATTCATGTGGATTGAAGACCTGATCAAACTGGTTGAAAAATCGGCATCATGCGAGGTATTCTCCGTCCTGAAAAGAGAAGATGAAAAATGCGTAACGGAAAGGGCTTACGAAAATCCCATGTTCGTCGAAGATATTGTTCGCGAAATCGCGGTCAAGCTCAATAACGATCCAAATATCACCTGGTTTACGGTGGAATCGGAAAATTTCGAATCGATCCACAACCATAACGCATACGCCCGCATAGAAAAAACCAAACGGGACCGCTTCAAAGGAGAAGTGAATGGGTAAAGACCTGAAAAAGATGTATCGGACTATAATGGATGACCACTTCCCCTCCGAATTGACCATATCTTTCGGGGATCAGGTGTTGACCTACCGAAAAAAGACGTGGAAAATCTCCAATGAAAACACCGGAGAAATCATTGAAAAAGGTCTTCGTTATGGCGAAAATCCTGGACAGGAAGCGGCCCTTTATGAGTGTGTTCAAGGAAATCTTACCCTGGGAGGATGCAGGTTTATAGAACCGGGAAACGGGCTTGTATCGGCTATTTCGGAGAAGGAGATGATCCGGAGCGGAAAGCACCCGGGCAAGATCAACCTCACGGATGTGGACAACGCCTTGAACATCATGAAGTATCTGAATGCAGGTCCGGCAGTGGTCATCGTAAAACACAACAACCCCTGCGGCGTTGCCTATGGGGCTTCCCTTGAAAAGGCCTATGAAAAGGCCGATATGGCGGATAGAATCGCTGCATTCGGAGGGTGTGCGCTCTTTAATCGCCCCATGAATCAGGCAACCGCCGGGCTGGTGTCCGAAAACTATCTGGAAGTGGTTGCAGCCCCTGATTTTGAAGAAGGGACCATTGAAATCCTGGCTGGAAGACCTAATCTGAGAATCATTCAGATCCCGAAAATGGATCAGCTTTCCAGATATGCAGATGCACGATTCGTCGATTTCAAAAGCCTTATTGACGGAGGAATCATTATTCAGCAATCTCCAATAAACGCCATACGATCCAAAGCGGATTTTCAGCCTGCAACCTGTTCCTACCAGGGAAGGAACTATGTCATTGAAAGACAGCCCACGGAGGCCGAATATGCCGATATGCTTTTCGGTTGGCAGGTGGAACAGGGGGTCACCTCCAACTCCGTTATCTATGTGAAAGATGGCGTCACGGTCGGGATAGGCACGGGGGAGCAGGACAGGGTTGGCGTTGCGGAAATAGGAATATTCAAGGCCTATGCCAAATATGCGGATGCACTCTGTTTCAAGACGCACGGCATTCCTTATAAAGATCTGGAAATATTGATAAAAGATGGCCGCAATGACAGGAACCTCCTGGACGAAATAGACCGGCAGACGCAGGCTGCCAAAGGGGGACTCACAGGCGCCTGTATGGTCTCGGACGCTTTTTTCCCCTTTAGAGACGGGGTGGATGTTGCCATCAAGGAAGGAATCACGGCGATTGTCCAGCCGGGAGGTTCCCTGCGCGACTTTGAAGTAATAGAAGCCTGCAATGAAGCAACCCCCCAGGTCACCATGATGTTCACCGGACAAAGGGCATTTAAACATTAAAAAAAGAGGCAACCCATGTATAATGCAAGTGATTTGAAGAAAGGGTTGAAAATTGAGATTGACAACGACCCNTATATTGTCACCGATTTTCAGTTTTCAAAACCGGGTAAAGGACAGGCCCTTTACCGCTGCAAATTGAAGAACATGATTACCGGCGTAATCATCAGCCCCACATACCGATCAGGAGATTCCTTTCAGAAAGCGGATTTATCGGAACGTAAGATGCAGTATCTCTACAATCAGGATGATGAATTCTGGTTCATGGACCTGGAGAACTACGAACAGACTGCGCTCACTTCCGAGCAGGTCAGTAATGCGAAAGATTACATGACGGATAACCTTGAAGTGGACATCCTGTTTTTCGGGGACAAACCGATAGGGATTACCTTGCCATATTTTGTCGATCTCATTGTACAAAAAGCAGATCCATGGGCAAAGGGCGATTCCGTGGCTGGGGACACCAAACCTGTAACCCTGGAGACAGGATACGTGCTGAGAGTCCCTCCTTTCATTGAAGAAGGGGAGAAGCTGACCATTGATACCCGGTCGGGGGAATATGTCACGCGGGTCAAGGAATAGCCTTCCAAATGTGGAAAAGGAGCGAGCCCTTGAGCCCACATTAAAGCTTCGGGATCGGATGATACAGGCAATCAGGGCATTTTTCGAAGCGAACGGTTATCTTCATGTGGAGACCCCCTGCCTCATTCCGGCGCCGGCGCCTGAAGCCCACATTGACGCCATCCGAGCTGGAGATCTTTATCTTCAGCCCTCTCCCGAACTATGCATGAAACGCTTGCTTTCGAATGGTTTTTCACGCATTTTCCAGATTTCCAAATGCTTCAGGGATAAGGAGAGAGGCGCCCTTCATCTTCCTGAGTTTACCATGTTGGAATGGTATAGGACAGGCATCGACTACACGGTTCTCATGGAGGAATGTCAGGACCTTTTTCTTTTTGTCTGTGAAAGCCTCCATCTGCAGGAACCGGTCTGCTACGGCGGCAGAGATATTGATTTCCGTCCGCCCTGGGAAAGGCTTTCCGTTGCAGACGCATTTAAAAGCCTGGCTTCGATACCCCTGAAAGAGGCGCTGGAAAAAGACCTGTTTGAGGAGGTCATGGTAGTGGAAATTGAACCGCACCTGGGATGGGGCAAGCCCACATTCCTTTTTGATTACCCGGCTTCCATGGCGGCACTGGCAAGGTTGCGAAAAGACAACAGGGTTGTTGCCGAAAGGTTTGAGATCTACGTTGGCGGCCTGGAACTGGCTAATGGCTTTTCGGAATTGAACGATGCAGAGGAACAAAGAACAAGGTTTGAAGAAGAACGCAGAAAAAGGGCAGCATCCCAAAGGCCTGTTTATCCCGTACCGGAAAAGTTTTTGGACGCCCTTCCATCGATGCCCGATGCGGCCGGCATCGCTCTTGGAATTGACAGACTGGCCATGATCCTGACCGATGCCACAAGCATAGATCAGGTCGTGGCGTTTGTGCCTGAAACGCTTTAAACCTTTTGGTTACCAAAAATGAAACCCATGGCAGCCCAGGAACATATGGCCCAGATGGCCTTGAGACCTTCCCGTCGGGTTGCGAAAAGGACGTGTCTTTCCTGCGGCACGGAAGACATGAAAAAAGGGCGACGGTACTGCTCAAAGGAGTGCAGGCAGAAAATCAATTGGGTGCTGGCCCTCTCAAAAGGTCTGCTCAGTGCCCTCAATGCGAGATATGCAGCTTTTTCCTTCACACATGAGATGGTCATACTGGACGTGTACCCCTCATGGTCCAAGGAAATCTCCAGGTTTGTGTATGAGAGGAGAAACAGACAGAAACCGGCGGAAGATCTGAAATGCCTTGTGATTCAATGGGGCCGGGAATGGCATCGGATGGTGAGCAGCAGAAAATCAAAAAGCCACGCCTCTCTCACCCTGATCAACAAGACCAATCAGAAAGATCTTGATCCCGAAGACGTGAAGCCCAGCAGACGCATCCGGCCGAGACTGTCCCGCACGGAAGCCTCCAGCCTGAAAGTACTTAAACTCAGCAGAAGCGATTTGTCTTCCGATGCCTCCAACGAAAGGATCAAGTCCGCCTACAAGAAAATGGCCAAAATCCATCACCCCGATGTGGGGGGGGACGAGGAATCCTTCAAACAGTTGCAGAATGCCCACGAGCAGATGCTCCATTGGGCGGAAAACCCCCAGTATACCTTTCGAAAGGCCCTTGAAGGCTGCTGGTTTTACGACGGCTACACCGGGCGATGGTCTCCTCCACTTTAACCATCCCGAACGTGCATCCTACTACTCTCCAAAAAAGGAATCTGGATGCTAATAAACGCAGATGCTCTGTGGTTTTTTATTTTCATAATGATCCGCGCCTATCTGCGTAAATCTGCGTCCCCAAAACTATGATTTCTTCCTGGCCTGGGACATGGCCCGGTTGATCTTTTCCATGCGCCTCCTTATTTCCTGCTCAAAACCTCTCCCGGTGGGCCGGTAAAAGATTTTGTCACGCATTTTTTCGGGGAGATATTCCTGCTCAATCCAGGCGTCGGGGTAATTATGGGGATAGAGGTATCCCTTGCTGTACCCCAGTTTTTTCATAAGCTTCGTAGGTGCATTCCGAATATGCATGGGGACCGGTAGAGGCCCCGATTGAGTTATCTCTTTTTTCACCTCCTTTTCAGCCACATAAATCGCGTTGCTTTTTGGCGCAGAAGCAAGATAGATGGCCGCTTGGGCAAGGGCAAGTTCCGCTTCGGGAGGTCCCACCTTATGCCATGCTTCAAAAGCGCAAAGGGCCACCTGAAGGGCGCCGGTATCAGCAAGCCCCACATCTTCCGAGGCAAAGCGAATCATTCTTCGACAGATAAACAGGGGGTCTTCGCCGGCCATAAGCATCCTGTACAACCAGTAGAGCGCGGCCTGGACGTCGCTTCCCCTCAGACTCTTGTGAAAAGCCGAAATGATGTCATAGTGCTGTTCCCCATCCTTGTCGTAGGGAAGGGATTTCACCTGGAGTGCGGCTTCCACATCCTTCAACCTGATCACAATCGGTTCGCCCGGCATCGCTTCCTCCCTGAAGAAAAAAGCCGCCTCCAGATTGTTGAGGGCGGCTCGGGCATCCCCGTGAGATACGGCGGCGATATGTTCCATGGCATCCGGATCGATCTGAACAGGAAAACGTCCCAGGCCTTTTTCCACATCCCTGACGGCACGATTCAGAAGAGCCCGAAGATCGTCTGTTGTTAAAGGATTCAGAACCAGGACTCTCGTCCTTGAAATGAGCGGTGGAATCACCTCAAATGAAGGGTTTTGCGTAGTAGCCCCTATCAAAACAATGAGCCCGGATTCCACATGGGGAAGAAACGCATCTTGCTGCGCCTTGTTAAATCGGTGGATTTCGTCCACAAACAGGATGGAAGCCTTTCCCGACAGGGCCCTCTCCTTCTCGGCCTGCAACAGGACCTGCCGCAGTTCCTTTACCCCGGAGGTTACGGCTGAAAACATATGAAAAGGCAATCCGGCTGCATCTCCCATTAACCTGGCCAAGGTTGTTTTACCCGACCCGGGAGGTCCCCAGAATATCACGGGAAACGCCCTGCCGCCGAGAACAGCCCTGGAAAGGTAGGTATCCCTTCCCAGAAGGTGCTCCTGCCCCACCATTTCCTGGATGGTTTGCGGTCTCATCCTTTCTGCAAGGGGGATGTTCGAGGGGTTCAGTGACATCATCGCGCTCCCTTTCTTTCAAAGATTCCTGAAAGGAGGTGGAAAAACATGTCCATATTCAGTGGCCTCCCTTCGATAAAATCCACCCCCAGCTGTTCCCAAACCTGCTTTTCCTGGATCTGCTTCCCCGAATGAACAAGAACAATGGCAAGATCCGGCCATATTTCCTTCGTCCTTCGTATAATGCTCTCCGTCTCATCCCGACTTGTGTCGTAGTTCATGATCAACAGGTCATAGAGATTTTTCCTGAGTTCTCTGACCGCCTCTCTTTCCCCCGAGACAACCGTAACCTGCCCTCCCCTGTCTCTAAACAGCAGACGCAGAAGGTCAGCCAGACTATTTCCAGAGGAGATAAGCAGGGCAGATCGATCCCTGATCCAGTTTTTCCTCACTCCGCCCTTGTTTGTCATTCCCTTTTCCGCTAAGGGTAGTCTCACTGCAACCGTGGTTCCCTGACCCTCCCGACTGATAAGGTTTATTTTTCCGCCATGCCGCGTGACGATAGCGTAGGCCACGCTCAAACCGAGCCCTTTGTGAGGAACTTTTTTCGTAGTAACAAATGGTTCATACATCCTATCTGCCACATCTTTTCGAATCCCGGGGCCATTATCCTGCACATACACGGATGCAAAACTCGAATCTTCTTCCGAGGTCACATATATCCCTCCAAACGGGCCCGAAGCCTCCATGGCGTTTTGAATGATGGAAACAAATGCCTCCCTCATCTCTCCTTCACAACCCCATAGGGGAGATACGGTCCGCAGGTATTTTTTCAGTCCAACCCCGGCTTCCTCCTGATCGGAATGACTGGACACTCTACTTCGGGATGCGACTTCAGCATCTCTGATGACCTCCTGAAGATCAAATAGACCCATTTCCGATGGATCATACTCAACCCTGGCAATGAGCCGAAGTTCCCGCGCCATGGCGGAACAGATCTCTCGCAGGTGCTCCATCTTCTCAGACAATATCTGCTGGTCTTTGTCTCCCGCTTGACCTTCTTCAGACCCTCCCGGCGGTTTTTCAAAAAGAAGCATAAAGGCTTCCATCTGCTTGTCAAAAATAGTAATTACCCGCTTCATGTTTTCCATATTCTGGGAGGCGCCGGCCCGTCTTTCTTTTTCCTTGATCTGCTCGATTTCCAACATATTGACAAGAAATGCCTTTTTCCTGTCTCTTCGGATTGACCGCATCCCAACTGCACAAAGCAGCCTGCCTCCGTTTTTTTTCAGGAAAACCACTTCATGGGGGTCACGCATCCCTTCAGCGGGGGAAATTTTTGCAGAAAGATTTTCCAGAAAAATGTCGGAATCCGGATGCACCAGATCCGTCATGTGCCTCTCAAGCAGTTCCTGCTTCTCGTAACCGAGCACTTCGCATGAGGCCTCGTTCGCGAAAACGATCTGTCTTTTCTCCACAAGGATTACCGCGCCAGGCAACGCTTCCATAAGCTCCCAGGTATTTCTCAAATTCCTCTGAAGGGTTGCCGTTTCGATCTTCAGCATCCCTATCTTCTCTTTGAGATCTCTGTTTTCCCGGGCAAGTTTCTCTCCCCAGGTCATGGGCTTTGCTTGTTGTCTGTTACCCATTGTTTTCCTTGATGGTTTCTAATCTTCGTGGATTAGCGTGAAGAATCGTTTTTTCCGGAACCGAGGTGTCAGTCCCGCGGGCCCGCGGGATCAGGTGTCAGGTTTCAGTCCTGCCGCAGCAGGATTCCGGCTTTTCCATCACACAAAGCATAACTACAGGTTCTTACGTGAGTAAGTCGAATGCGACCAGGGTTTTCTCTGACACCTGACACCTGACACCTGAACGTTGCCTGCCGGTTCCATTTTCATGAATTCCGGGGAAAATGGTCCGCGGAACGACAATTAAAATGCCTTGATGAATGACATGGTTTAACGTATCATACACTCCCGATAACTGACAAGACGCAAACTGGGAATCCAGTAAATAACCAGCGAGAATACCATGGCGATTTCACCTTTTGTCCACCTTCATGTGCACACGGAATTCAGCCTTCTGGACGGCGCCATCCGAATAAATCGAATGCTGAACAAGGCCCGTGATCTCGAAATGGAATCCGCAGCCATTACGGATCACGGGAACATGTTCGGAATTGTTCAGTTTTATGATCAGGCAGTAAAGAAAGGGATCAGACCGGTCATCGGATGTGAGGTCTACGTGGCCCCCGGAAACCGGCGTGAAAGATCTCCCTCTTCCGATGGAAGTCCCAATGCCTATCATCTGGTCCTCCTCGTCATGAATGACCAAGGGTACAAGAACTTGAGCCAGCTCGTGACGTTGGGACACCTGGAAGGATTTTATTACCGTCCCCGCGTTGACATGGAGCTTCTGAAACAACATAACTCCGGCCTCATTGCCTTGTCGGCCTGCCTGAAAGGAAATATCCCCCACCTAATAAACAGGGGCAGGATAGAAATGGCCAGGGAAAAGGCCAGGGAGATGGCCGCCATTTTCGACGACCGATTCTACCTGGAAATACAGGCCAATAATCTTCCTGAACAGAAAAAGGTCAACAAAGTCCTTGGGGAACTTTCAAAGGACCTGTCCCTGCCACTGGTTGCCACAAACGACTGCCACTATCTTAACAGAGAAGATTCAGAATCCCACGACGTACTGCTCTGCATTCAGACCGGCAAGTCCGTGGATGATGAAAAGCGGCTCAAGTTTTCATCCGATGAATTCTTTTTTAAGACCGCAGAGGAAATGGAGAAAGATCTTCCGGAATTTAAAGAGGCCATTACAAACACCGCCCGGGTGGCAAGCCGCTGCACGTTTGAAATGAAATTTGGCGAATACAAATTTCCCGCCTTTAAAGTACCGGAAGGACAGAGTCTTGACGACTTGTTTATCCTGCAGTCACGGAAAGGTTTTGAAAGAAGAATCCTTAAGAAGAACGAAGGCAACAACCATTTCACCCAAGAGGTAAGGAACGAATATAAGGAAAGGCTCGAATTTGAACTCAAGGTCATAATAGACATGGGTTTTCCGGGCTACTTTCTGATCGTAGCCGATTTCATCGAGTATGCCCACAAGAACGATATCGCGGTAGGTCCAGGCAGAGGGTCGGCAGCCGGTTCACTGGTAGCCTATTGCCTGAACATCACGGATGTTGAACCCATAAGATATGGTCTTTTGTTTGAACGTTTTCTCAATCCATCAAGAATAAGTATGCCCGACATTGATATCGACTTCGATATCCACGGCAGAGATGCCGTTATCCGATATGTCTCTGAGAAATACGGCCGCAACAACGTCAGTCAGATTATCACTTTCGGAAGTATGAAGGCCAGGGGAGTGATAAGGGACGTTGGCAGAAGCCTGAATATCCCATTAGGGGAAGTGGACCGCATTGCCAAACTGGTTCCCGAAGGACCCGGCGTAAAGCTTAAAAACGCCATTGAGGAAGAACCGGAGCTGAAGGCGCTGGAACAGGGGGAGAACAAATCATTCAAAGATCTCCTGCGCATTTCCCGCGACCTGGAGGGGCTTTCGAGGCATGTTTCCACCCATGCCTGCGGAGTGGTTATCTCAGACAGATCCCTGGTGGAATACCTTCCCCTGTACAAAGGGTCCAAGGGCGAAATCATGGCCCAGTTCACCATGAACCGCATTGAGCAACTGGGCCTGATCAAATTTGATTTTTTAGGATTGAAGACCCTCACCGTCATCAAAGAGGCCATCAGGATCATCCGGGAAACCACCGGCACGGAAATCTCCCTCGAAGACCTTCCCCTTGATGACGAAGCCCCCTACCAGTTGTGCTCCGAAGGCAGGACAACAGGCGTGTTTCAGCTTGAAAGCACGGGCATGAAAGAACTGGAAAGAAAACTGAAGCCTGAGGTCATAGAAGATGTGATAGCCCTCATGGCTCTATACAGACCCGGTCCTTTGGGAAGTAATATGATTGATGATTTCGTGAACGGAAAACACGGAAGGAGCAAAATCAATTATTTTGTGCCGAAACTGGAGCCCATACTGAAAGAGACTTACGGGGTCATTCTCTACCAGGAACAGGTCATGAAGATTGCCCAGGTTCTTTCCAGCTATTCCATGGGAGAAGCAGATGAACTCAGGAAGGCCGTTGGAAAAAAGAAACCGGAACTACTGGCAAAACACAGGACGAGATTTATAGATGGCGCAGTCGCAAACGGCGTTACTGAAAAACTGGCCCGGACGCTCTTTGATCTGATCGATAAGTTCGGAGGATATGGATTCAATAAATCCCATTCCGCCGCCTATGCCATGATTGCCTATCAGACAGCCTACCTGAAGGCCTACTATCCGGTGCAGTTCATGGCTTCTCTCTTGACCCAGGATATGGGAAACCAGGACAAAACGATCAAGAATATCGCCGAATGCAGGGCCATGGGGATCGATATCCTTCCGCCTGACGTGAACGAAAGCCAGGCGGATTTTTCGGTGGTAAACTGCCAGATCCGCTTCGGGCTTGCCGCGGTAAAAAACGTGGGGATCAAGGCCGTCGAGATTATGATTGAAGAAAGAAACCAGCACGGCCCTTACAGAGATCTACTTGACTTCTGCACAAGGGTGGATGGTTCAAAAGTAAACCGACGGGTCATGGAGGGCCTGATTCAATGCGGCGCATTTGACTTTACAGGGGCCGCCAGATCCCGGCTGTTTGCAGGCCTTGACGACGCGCTGAAAATCTGTGGGGCCAATCACGACCCAAACCAGATGAACATGTTCGGATCCCTTGCTTTCTCAGGGGCTACGGGAGGCCTTCTCGAGCTGCCTGAAATGGAAGAGTGGGATGAGAAGGAGAAACTGAGACGGGAAAAAGAAGCCCTCGGTTTTTATATCACGGGGCACCCCCTCTCCGGGTTTCGGGATGAAATGGAAAAGTTTGCCACCTGTTTGATACAGGACCTCCCCACTCAACAAGATAAGTCCGCCGTAAAGGTTGCCGGAATTGTGGAAAGCATAAAGATCAAAAGAACCAGAAAAGGCGATAAGATGGCCAGCATCCAGCTGGAAGATCTGACCGGTTCTACCGAAATTATCGTATTTCCAAAACTTTTCGCGGATGTTTCTTTCTTACTGAAGGGTGAAGAGGCTCTGCTTGTCAGTGGGGCAGTGGAAGTGGGCGACAACACCGCGAAGATCATTGCCAATGAAATTGAAGCACTGGAATCGGTGAAACTGAAGAATGTCAGAGCGGTGCGACTGACCCTGCAACAGAAGGACGCACCAAAAAACCTGCTGGAAGATTTGAGGGATATTGTCTTCAATTATCCGGGAGATTGCAGGTTGTTTTTCACAATGGAATCCTCTGAAAAAAAGCAGGTCATCATTTCCGCACACAATCGTTTTAACGTATCGCCCTGTGGTGCGTTTTTTCAGGAGGTGGAAGGCCTGCTGGGATACAAAGGGGTTGAACTGGTTTTATGACCACAAAATAAATGCAAGGTAAAAGAAAACATGAAAAAGATTAACGTGGGGATCATCGGATTTGGAACCGTGGGGGCAGGAACCTTCGAGGCTCTTTCTACAAACCGCCGCATCATTGCAGACAGAGTTGGCGCAGAGGTGATTGTCCGGAAAATAGCCGACCTGGATATTGATACAGACAGGGGTATTCCCGTAAAGCCCGGGAGGGAATGTATGACCACTGACGCCATGGAGGTCATCAATGATCCCGAAATCCAGATCATTGCGGAACTCATGGGAGGCTTGGGAAAAGCAAAGGAATTCATTTTAAAAGCCATGGAAAAAGGAAAGCACGTGGTCACGGCCAATAAAGCCCTGTTAGCCGAACACGGAGAGGAGATCTATAAGGCGGCCGACCAAAACGGGGTCGGTCTCTGTTTCGAGGCAAGCGTTGGGGGTGGCATCCCCATTATCGGGGCATTGAAAAACGGGCTTTCCGCCAACCGGATCACCACCTGCATGGGCATACTCAATGGAACATCAAACTACATTCTCACGAAAATGACGAAGAAAAACCTCCCCTATGAGGAAGTGGTTGAGGAGGCCGTAGCCTTAGGTTTTGCCGAAGATCCGCCGACCCTGGATGTGGATGGAACGGATGCCGCACACAAGCTGGCCATCCTCATATCGATCATCTTTGGACAAGCCGTCGCTTTTAAGGATATCCCGCGGGAAGGCATCCTCTCCATAACCCCTGACGATATACGTTTCGCCAGGGAACTTGGCTACAGCATTAAGCTGTTGGCCATCGCCACGGATCTGGGGGAAAAGGTTGAAGCGCGCGTTCATCCTGCCATGATCCCGAAACATCACATCCTTGCAAATGTCAATGGCGCCTACAACGCCATTTATATTGAAGGCGATTTTGTGGGCCCAAACCTTTACTACGGCCTTGGGGCCGGGAGAAGACCCACAGGAAGCGCCGTGGTCTCAGACATCATCAGTCTGGCCAGGGAAATACGATCCGGCGCCAAAAAGCGGTTGTCGCCATTAGCCCATGCTTCTTCCCCTTCAAAAAAGATCGAGATACAGCCGTCCGATGAAATACAAACCCCTTGTTATTTCAGGTTCTCAGCCCTTGACACCCCGGGGGTTCTCTCAAAAATTGCGGGAATTCTGGCCGACTTTAAAATCAGTATCTCCTCGGTCATTCAGAAAGGCAGGGTCACCAAAGGATCCGTACCCCTCGTCATGCTGACCCATAAAGCCCTGGAGAGGGATGCAAAAAAGGCCATTGCCATCATCGACGAACTGGACATGGTTACCGATAAAACCGTTATGATTCGCGTGGAAGGAAGCAAACTATGAAAAGGACGTCCCGGAAAGGCACGAAATTTATTCTCCTGGTGGGGGACGGCATGGCGGATTATCCCATTGCGGAACTGGGAGGAAAAACACCGCTGGAAGCAGCGCATACCCCAAACATGGACCGTATTGCGGGCTGCAGGACAGGGCGCGTTGAAACCATTCCAGTGGGAATGGACCCGGGCAGCGATGTGGCCAACCTTTCTCTGTTGGGATATGACCCTTCGGTTTACCACACAGGGCGGGCCCCATTCGAGGCCGCCAGCATGGGCGTCTCCCTTTCGCCC
>BS_KBA_SWE02_21mDRAFT_10000400_pt1 | contig 16071 bp, 11 predicted proteins | sample BalSeasSWE02_21m_FD_9196 | JGI IMG/M metagenome (IMG submission 9196)
ATAGGGTTTGCTCAGGCTGAAAATCGATTGGGCATCCGCCGTGTATCCCCCGCTGTTTGCGCTGTACATGGCCAGGATGGGTTTGTTACTGTAGGTGAGGACCTCGCCTTTGGTTTCCGTGACTGCCTGGGTTGACTTTTCCCGTTCTCTCTCAATCCCCTTGTATGCCTGGTCTCCCTGGTCGTCAACCAGGTCGTAGTCCCAGTCCTCCCTGTGAAGGAGTTGGTAATAGGCATAGGTGCGCGCGGCGACTGCCTGGGCCTTGAGGGTGTCCAGAGGCCATGAGGAATAAGACTCGGAGGGAACCACCGATTTGAGATAATCCTCCATGTCCACGAGATTGATCAGGGTGATTACCCCTCCTTTCAGCTTTACAACGAGGCCTCCCCGCACTTTCTTTTTTTCCTTATCGCACTGTACGGTAAGTGGGTTCCGGCTGGTGAATGTGATGGCTTTCTCATCACTGGAGGCGCCATTGATTGTAAGATTCCCATTGGACTCCTTAACTGTGAATTTTTCTCTGCAGCCTGATCCTTCCACGCACACGGGGGATCCATTTATCTCTATGTCCCCGTTTGTCTTACACAGGCGAACCCTTACCTGAGGCGTTTTCATCGTCGGCTGAACAACCGGCGGAGGAGTGGGCGGAACGGGGACCGGGATGGACGTCGTGGGGATTTCGGGTTTGGGAATGATGGGGGGCGGCGGAGGCATTTTCGCTATCTGTTCCTGGAGCGCCTCCGCCTGAAATATAAATCTGCCGGCCGGATATTTTTTGGCATAGTCGGCGAGGGTCTCCCGCGCTTCCCGGTAACGGTTCAGCTGAAAAAGAAGAAGCCCTTCCCTGTAGCGTGCAATTTCGGCCGCCTGGGGGTATTCGGTATAAATCTGCCTGTAGACTTTCAACGCCTCCTCCGGTGCATCCAGAAAGGATGTCAGGAGGGTTGCCTTGGCAAGGAGCGCGTCGATCTTCGTTTTAGGGAGGGAGGTCAATTCCAGGGCGGTCTCATAATTCTCAAGGGCCTCCATATATTTGCCCACTTCAATGAGATAGCTCGCATAATTGATATCGTAGCGGGCCTCCCCTTCTTTTTCCAGGTCCTCCTGCGCCTGTGTGACGGCGCCAGGGAAGGAAAGAAGGATCGCGATGGTCAAGAACAGGGCGTATCTTTTCATGGTTCTTTCACGCTCGATTGAAAGTCTGTTTATTGCTTTAGATAATCCTTCATCATTTTAAGGTTTTTATCATCGGGATTTGCTTTGAGCCCTTGGTCCACAAGAGCCAGGGCCTTTTCAACTTCTCCTTTGGAAGAGAGATATTTGGCGTAAATATGGTAAAGTCTTGCTTCATCGGGGAAGGCCGCGATTCCGCTTTTCAGGGTTTTTTCCAATTCCTCTTCGTTTCCAAGGTTCATCTGGGTGTAGGCCAGATACAGGTATGCCTCTTTATCCTGATCGAGAGACAAGGCTTTGTTTAGCAGCCCTTCAGCCTTTTTTAAATCCCGCTTCTTAAAGGCATCTATGCCGGCAGCTTTCAGATCGCTGAAATTTACTGCATCCTTCGATGAATCAGGAACGGTTTTCCCGGGCGGCGTCACGGCCTCTTTTGGCGCCTGGACTTTGTTTTCTTTTGGGGAAGGAGAGGGGAGAAGGCTATCTTTCATGATTCCGAGCGATTTATTGTCAGGATTCATTTTCATTGCTTTTTCCAGCAGAAGAATCGCTTCGGCCTTTTTCCCTCTGGTTGCAAGGGATTTGGCGTAGACTTCATAGAGCCGCACCTCATAAGGGAACGCTTTTATTCCCCTATCAAGCGTCTTTTCCGATTTGGCTTCTTCGCCAAGGATCATTTCCGTATAGGCAAGATAAAGATATACATCTTTGTCTTCCTTCATGGAGAGGGCATCGGCCAGAAACTGGTGGGCGTCTCCGAATTTTCGCAGGGTAAAGGCTTCAATCCCCTTTGTTTTCTTCTCCTGAAAGACCGCCTCTATTTTTTCGGGCGTGATGTCGGCTTTATCGATGAGGACGACTTTCCTGCCGTGCGGGTAGGGAGAATCCAGCAGGCTTGTCACTAAAATATCCCCCTGTATCTTGAGGTCTTTCACCGTGTCCGTTCCAAGAAAATTGTTCCCGATAACGATTTTTTGGTGGGAGATCATATCCTGCTCAGAATTGCCGAAGATATTATTGTTATTCAGTTCCAGTTCCCCTGCGGTAAATTCCAGGCCGTAACCGTTTTTCGTGATGGTGGATTCCTCAATCTTTCCTCTGGCGTCGTTTATAATGATTCCCTTTTCAAAGCCTTCCACCGAAGCGCCTTTCAACAAAAATTGTCCCCCTTCACCGGCAATCAGACCGGATCCGCCATCTCCTCTCAGGTAAATGGATTGCGCATCCAATCGACCTTCCCCTAATTCGATGCAGGGTGAACAACCCTTAAAGTCCGAGTTGGATATTTCCACGCGGCCTTTTGCCGCCACAGAAATGCCCTGCCATCCGGTCCCTTCAAAGATAATGGAATCCTTTTCAGACCCTTGGGCAAGCAGGACGCCCTTGGTCAGCAATTTCGCGCCGGGCTGAAATCTGAACCTTGTGCCTGGAGCGATTTTCAGGACCTCCCCTTCCTCTACAACGGATTCTCCTGTCACGGAATAGTATCCCGGTACAAGAGGGCCTTTCGGCCTGTCTGACAGTTTTACCTCATCAAAGAAAGGAACTGTGGATTTTTTTACCTCGGAAGGGCTTGAACGATTACCGATCCGGTCCACGGAAAGCACGCGATAATAGTAGGTCTTGCCCTGGCTTACTTCCGCATCCAGATAGCTCAGATCCTTTGTGCTGTTCAGCGCTGCAAAATCTCCAACCGGACTATCACTCCTCTCAATAGTGAATGCATCAAGGTCTCCCGTCTCCGGCCTGGCCCAGACAATGCGGATACCTTCTCTGGTTGCCTTGGTTCTGGTTTCCAGGGGGGCGGGAGGAGCGATGGCGTCGATGGTAACGGCGCCGCCGGTTTCCAGCCATGTTCTTTCCACTCCGTTGGGTTTTATCAAGTGGATTGCGAGGGGTAGATTTGAAGCGTTGTCTCCTTTGCGAATCACGTAGATTCCTTTATACAGGCCACTGGAAACGGGAGACATGGGGATGTTCTTTTTGAAATCGCCAATATCGAAGGTGCATGTAAGCCCATCCTCTGCGTTCAGATCCACTTCTATTTTTTCGCCCGCGGCAAAAACCCCTTTGTCGATATTGCTGTCCACGGAAAGAATTTCAGGCAGTGCCTTTTCGTAGGGGCTGTCAGGAAGAACCTGAGCAATCTTCCAGCCCAGGTCGTAGATGACAAGCCGCATATGCTTTTTGGCCGGTTCGTCCAGGGCCGCTTCGGCAATGGTTGCCAAAGCCCCGATAGGGCTGGTGGGTATGGCAATTTTCCTCTTCGAAGCGGATTCCGTCCAGGTCCCCAGGTCTTCCCCTTCTTTGTTGAACATCTTCAGACGGACTTCAAGAGAATACTCATCGTAGGCCACCGCCTGCAGCATCGTCGCCGCCAGGATTTCGGGATAGATCAGCCCATCAACACTTAAAAGGCTGCAGAGTTCTGTGGGCGTCATTTTTATCCAGGCTTTTGCATCACCTTTGGAGCGCAGTTTCCGGTCCACAAGGTCAAGAGGCTGAATGGAATATCCCTTGCCGGCCAGTTGATTCTGGATGACCCCTCGCACCAGATCGTTTACGAATTTCTCTTCTTCGCTTCCGGATGTGATGGCAATGGTGGCGTCCTGGTTTTTCGGGGCCAGGTAGATTGGAGGCAATACCGCTATTTTTCGGGGAACTTTGTTTTCAGCAACATAAGATATTGCCTTGGGTTTTTCCTGGCTGGCGCAGAAGCTCAAAGAAAGGGCCATCGCGCATAAAAGCAGCGCCCCTTTTGTCTTTTGGGCAAAACCGTACATGATGATCACGTCTCCCTCTCTGTCAGAATCTTGTCGATAACAAATTCTTCCGTGATCCCCATGGCCGTTTGAACCTGTCCCGAAATTTTGAGGCGCTTTTCTTTCATGACAAACTCCCCACTTCCCTCGGTGCTCAAAAGCGGCCCTGTAAGGGAAAAGCTATCAAGAATCATTCGGCCTTTGGAAAGGTTTGCTCTGGCGATGCCTTTCGCGAATGTGATGGTATCATCCCTCAGGGAACTGATTCCCGCCGCTCCCAGGATATCCAGGAGAAAAGAGAGACGATAATCCAGATTTGACAGGCGGTGTACGGAACAGCGATTCAGGGTAACCATGACCTCCCCTTGAAGGGAATCCGTGAGTGCCTGAGGATTTGTCCCTTGGGTAAACAGGTTCGCTGCAATGGAAAGCCTGCCTTTAAGAAAGAGGGGAAGGTCCTTGGAGAAACAGCCGATAAAAGAAGTAAGGTTGATATTGGCCCCCTTCCCTTCAAGCTGTGCCGCGATGAGATTCGGCGGAACGACGACGGCCTGCAGGGAAAGGGGAATATTGCAGACCTGGACGGTCCCCTGAAGCACCGCCTTATCATTCATGCACTTGACCGTGAGATCCACATTTTCGAGAGCGGGAAAGTCATTGTAACGGAATGCTTTTACCGACGCGGCGCCGGAAAAATCTCTGCTTTTTACCAGACTGAAGTTAAATTCCGCCGGTTTTTCCGNCGGGACCGGGGCATTCCCTTTGCTGTCTTTTAAGGGGGCGTTAAAAATCTTCAGATCCGCTAATCGTGCCCTGAAATCGGTGGTTTTATTTGGTTGTGACTGGAGTTCCCCCCTTGCAGCTACTTTGAGGGAAGGGTTCTGAAGATCCATATCAAAATAAAACCCTTTGTTTCGTTCTTTGGAGGCCTTCAAGTCGAGGGTGGTTTCGAAGACCCTGAAAGCCTGGAAACTGGTGTTGAATTCCACTTCTTTCAGGGTCATTGGAAACGCAAATACCCCCTTTAAAGCGCCTGTGCCGCCACCGACAGAACCCATCTGAAGGGAGTTCACTTGAACGGATGGCGTTCCTTCCTTGATCGTTACTTTGGTGTCCAACTGGCTGATCGTGAAATCCTGCTCCTTGCCGTTCTCGGCCACCAGGTGTATTTTGAGCCCTTTCGTCTTGATATCAAGGGATCCATCCACACGGGCATTTTCTCCCCTGGTTCCTTTCAGGGTAAGGGCAGACAGCTCAAGCACACCTGTGGCGCTCAGGTCTTTCAATTTGGCTTGGAGGAGAAGATCGTCCAGCGCCTTCTTCCCTTTGGGACTTTCCCGCACCCAGCGGAAAATGGTTTCCATATTCAAGAGGATCTGGCCGGATGTCAGCTCATAGGCGCCTTCCTTAGCCAGATTTATGGTCGTATTTTTGATCTGGTTTTGGTCAAAATCGAAGGCTTCCGAGGAAAGGAGAAACTTTCCTGCCTCGGGGTCCAGGTCAAGTTTTAATCCTTTGGCATCCACGCTCTTAATAGCGGGAATATCCGTGCTGATTTCCTCCTTGATGAATCCGAATTTGACGAGGAAATCCTTTACGGCTTCAGGGTTAATGGAGGCTTCAGGGGCCTCCACCTTGATTTTCAGGGGAGAAAGTGATGCAATGGAAATATCTCCGGCAAACTTCAGCCCTATTTCGTCGATACTGAATTTCTGGAGTTTGACGGAAATGTTCTGTTCCGTCTTTTTTACTTTTTCCATGGCCAAGGTGAAAGAAACGGGCTGCACTGAGGCATCGCCGGCTGTCAGGAACATCTTTCCGGCGTTTATAACAAGGCCGGCCAACATCTGTGCAGGGATGGCATCGGTCGTCAGGACCTCCCTGTCGGCAGGATTTCGGTCGTCTGCCATGAGGGTGCCCAGGTCGGCATAAAGGAGAGGTTGATCCAGGATGATATTTTTCATGGAGATGTTGCCTGACAAGAGTTCAACAAGGTCCGGATAAAGTTTGAGAGAAGGGATCGTTACCTTGTTGTCTCCCTTGTCAATTTTGAGATTTGTGATGACAATGGTGGGCATTGGGGAGTAATGAAACTCCACATGGTCGAATTGAATTCCAGCGCCTAACTGTTCCCGGGCTATTTCGTCTATATGACTATTGATATAGATTCCTGCCCCGACGATTGTTAGCGCAACGGCCAACAGAGAGGAGCCCAGTATGATGAGCAGCTTCTTTTTCATTTCTCAACCTCTTTCCCTTCCCCCCCGTTTCTCGTCGAAGATCGGTTTGGATAAAGGGGGGAAGGAGCATGTGGTCCGTTTTTAGAGGAACGTTCTACTTGAGGAGAAAAACCACTTTTGCCTGGGCCAGAAGATGACTGTTCTTGTCGTGAACATAAATGGCGGCGGCATCGTCAACGCTGATTTTAGCATTGGTCATTTTTACGACCCCGATGCATTTCAGCGTCAAGGGATTCTTGCTTCCCCAGCTTTCAAGCAGGGCTTCCGCCTTTCCAGGATCCGTGGTAAATCCCCCGCATCCTCTTTCCACCAGAACGCTGCTCAGGATTTTCGCGGGATCAAATACGATTTCCTCGTTTTCCGTGAGAATCGTGTTTACAAGAGCAGGACGGAATTGAAAGTCCCTAACATCAATGATCAGGCCATCGAAGGACTTGACAATTTCCGAGGGCGGGGCCACCTGGGGCTTTACCACCTCGACCGGTTTGGTTACTTGCTGCTGCACCGGTTCGGTTACTTGCTGCTGCACCGGTTCGGGCTCCTTCTGAACCTGGGTGGTCGGTTCCGAGATCACTTTAGGGATTAATTTAGGCTCATAATAGGCCTTTTTTACAGGATCCAGCTTGTTTTCCTTGATGAGGGGCAGAATTACATCGTACAATCCTCCCTTGCCGCGAATATACAGTCGCATACAGACTTCCCCGTGCCGGCTGTCCCTGTTATATTTCTCTCCGCATTTGACAGCCCCTTTCAGGAAGCCCTCTATGGTGGTTCGAATCTCATCGGACTGGAGCATACCGTTTTTTATGGTTGTCTCTCCGTAAAGGCGAAGTCCTTGAAGGATTTCCAGAAGATCGCGCTGGGCGACGACTGTTGCCGCTCTCAATGCGGCGTATCGACTTTGGCCTTCTTCGGAAATGCCTATGACCTGTATGTATCCCTCTTCAAAAACTTTTACCGGATCCTTTACGCTTTCCCATACGTCCTCGGCCCAGGCCCCTGCGACCAGAAAAAATAGACCGGCTATAAACGAAACAAGCAATAAAATTTTTCTCATGACAAACCTCCTCATTATTAGTGAATATTCATGACATTTCTAAGACGCATAACCGCTAAGAGCAATTCGGCGCCGTCCACGTAAGCATCGGGCCTGAAAGCACCGGAAAGATCCGGTTCCATGAGACCTCTGCTCACCCCGTTCATGACCGCATTGAAGCAGGACGCTGTGGGAAGGACATCGGGATATGGAGAGTTTTTCTGTCCGAAATATCGCGTGGCCAAATCCTTCTCCCCGGTTATTTTTATCAGTACGTCCTCCAGGATAAACGCCAGTTCTTTTCTCGTAACCGGTTTGTCCGGATAGAAAAGGTACGCGCGGGAAGTCTGGTCGTATGTCGGTTCAAGCCCTCTCAAGCCCCATTTGAGTGCAATGAGTATTTCGGGTTTAAACAGGTTATTCTGAATATCTGCCGGTACAAAAGCGTTGGCCTCCTTTTTTTCCGGCACGGGGATACGTCCGGCTAACAGCTTATCCAGATGCAGTTCATCCACAAGCAGGGCGGCCACATCGGCCCGGCTCACCGCGTCTTTGACCGCGATCTTTTTGGCTACACCCGTGAGAGTGAAATTGGCGGAAGCTCTGGTAATTTTCTGGACTCTCTTGTAAAGGGTGTTGGCCTTGTCATGCCAGCGGCCGGGGGCGGAGCCCAGTACTTTTCCAAGGGCGTTTTCAGCATCCTGGAATTGAAGTGCACTGAAATAGGCCACGCCCATGAAATAGTGAGCAGCCTCCATGCTCCTGTAATAGGGCAACTCCTCTGTTTTGACTTTGGAGAGATTAAGTGCCTTTTTGTATTGTTTTTCCGCCTTTTCGATCCAGTTTTTTGGGTGGGCATTCGTGTAAACCCGAATGCCGGTGACACGCACGGCGAATTTCTGAGAGTCTCCCTCCGCCTTATCTTCCGCATCATCCAACTGATCCAGTGCCCTTTTCAGCTCCACCGACTGATGCTCCTTGTCCGTTTCCGTCTCAGCCCTGAGAGCGGACACCAGGGCCAGTCCCGCCATAGCCGGGGCATAATCCGGTTCCAGCGCGATCGCCCTGTTGAACCGAGCGGCAGCCTCTGACAAATCCCCTTTCTCTATAAGATCCATCCCCATCAGATAATGGTGCGCGGGGTTGTCCTCCACGGAAACCGGGGTGAGGGTCTTTTTCGCGCAGCCGCCGGCCGCCCATACAAAACTTACCAAAAACAAGTATACCAGAAATCTTCTCATGCTTTTTCCTCCCTTTTGCGACATTTTAAAGGTTGTTCCTATAATTTCTTGCCCATCTCCGCCAGGGCTTCAAGATAACTCATGAAGGTGCTTACCTCTGATTTCTGTGATATGGCGTAACTCCAGATTTGTACGTAGTTTACGGGCAGGCTTATAAAGCGCTTTCCCAGGAGCTCCGCCCTTTTTTTTGCCGCGGCGGTGGAGCCGCTTGCAACGCCCTGGGTGGCAAGGTAGANCATACTGCCTGTGATCTGGCTCTGCCCAAAGCTGGAGAAGGCCATCATGTCATCGGTCAGTTTGATGGTCAGCGCGGACATGGCNGCNGAGATCTGGGAGAAATTGTAGTCGATAAACCGGGTGACCTGCAGCAGCTTTTTCGCTTTTCTGACCTTTTCCGGTGTGACTTCAAGGGTTGAGACGGCTTCTTTATAAAGTTTCTCCTGGATGGCGGATTTGTTCAGGATCTGCTTCTGAAGGACCTCTTCCTTCTTTTCAAGGGCTTGCTCCTCTGTGTCTTTCAGGCCTTTTTCTTTCAGCCTTGCCTGGGTGGCTGCCAGTTCCGCCACAGCGTCGTTTACTTCATTATCTACGGTCTTTATCCTGCTTTGCAGATGGTCCGGAAGGAGGGTGTAAAAAACTTCCCTGAACGAGCCAAGCCTCTCCCCTTCCACGATATGCATACAGTCTATGTCGATCTGCAGGTCCTCCCACGATTTCAGCCCTCCTTTGGAAAAAAGATATTGATAGAGCATCTGTTCCGTGGGCAGGTTGAAAAAGGGGCAGTTTTGCTTTTTTTGGATTTTTCGGCATGCCTCGGACCCGCGCCGCAGACTTCCAAATTCTCTGCTGTAGTAGTCACATTTGCATCCAAAGGGATAATAGCTGAGCACCCATTTGGCGTGTTCGAAACGGATGCCCATCCCTTTGGCCGCTTCTATGACAAGGAGGTCTCTTGCGGTAATAACTGCTTTGGCCAACATGGCTGCGGTACTTGTGGCCCCCATCATGTTGAAATAGAGTGCGGTATTGTATGTTCTGAAAAAATAGAAATCGTCCTTCAGCATAGTTTGGAGGCAGGCTTCATACTGTTCTCTGGCCTTTTGTTCCTGCTCCGGAGGGGTCTTGGAATAATGATTCAGGAGTTCCGGCCAGGGGTCATCCAGAGAGATGGGAGTCCTTTCAAGGATAATCTGGTTGAGCTTGGTAAAAGCGGCAATTTCATCTAAAAAAACCAGATCCATCTCCAGTTCCATGACCGGGTTCAGGTGCTTGGTTAATTCCAGACCGGTCGCCATCTCGATTGCCTTCATGCATCCAGGCAGGAGAAAAAGAAAAAACAGGATAAGAGCTATTTTTTTCATGATGATCCTTTGGTGTCCAATGTCTTAATTCCGAAGTCCGAAGTCCAAAGTCAAAAGTCAAAAGCCGGTACACAGTAGGCAGTACGAAGTGGACAATAACCAATGACTAATGACCTCTGATCACTGACCTCTGACCACTGACCACTGACTACTGTCAATACCCGGNAGGGGCCTTATACTCATCCAGTGCCTTGCCTGTTTTCTTCTGCCTTTTAAATGACGCGAAAAACGTGTCCAGTTCATAGAGCACTTCGTTCATGGCCTTCTGCATGTCCGCATCTTCGGGTTTGAGCATGGCGGCTCTTCGGTAATACTCCCCCGCCTTGGTCAGATATTTTTCCTGCGTCTTCTGATCATGGGCTGTGGACCAGGCCATGCACTCTATGGCTACGCCGGCGTTGTAGAGGAGATCGGCATCCCGGCAATCGGGGGCGCTTGCAGCCGGTTTTGCCATTTCATAGCCGCCCCGGCAATTGCCCGAATCGATCATNTGGGNNGCCTTNTCGGTCAGGTCCCCGCCTCCCGTTTTAACCGGCCTCAACACGCTGGATTTTACGGGGACAAACTGGCTCACCACACGGCTCACGGCCTCCCGCACTATGGCTTCCTTCACCTTCAGGGTGGACGGAAGCTTTTCCCGTTTGTAAGCGGGCATCTCGTAATGCTTTTCAATGAGGATCGGATCGCTGGTGGAACACTCCAGCATCCCGGCCTGTCGAATGGAAAAGCTGGCCTGAAAGACGCCGTCCATTTTCACTCGGTTATCCAGTGTTCCGGTCTTGACGGAGAATTCGTGCACCCGAATGCTCAGGTCAGGGTATTCACCGCTCATTGCCGGAACGGAAATGGGATTGATGAAGTTGGTCTGGCCAAGGACGGAGCGCGCATACTGGGCGATAATTCGCTTGTCTTCGTTGCCGACTTTTCCACTGACGGTTTCCGCTCCCACATACATATAGGCAATCCCCTGTTCTCCCTGGGTAGAACAAACAATCCCCTCCTTTACCGGGTTCGGCCTGTACACGTTTACAAGGGCGCCTTTTGTAGAAGGCTTTATCCCTGCGCAGGCCGCCAGAAAAAAGGTAAGGAACCCGATCGCGATACAGACGCGCATTCTCATGCTAATATCCTCCCGTTTCTTTCCCGTCAAAAATGACGCGGCTTCCGATCATTTCAGCGGGCTTTAAGGGGAGACCGGCCTTATCGATCTCCGTTCTGACGACTTTACGGACGGATGTGGGATCTGCTTCGCTGAAGATCTCCAATTCCATGTAGTTTCCGGTCTGCCGGCCTACGCGGTATTTCCAGCCTACCCCGTCAAGGATTCCCTCCATTTTGTTCTGGTTTGCCACGGATGTGTTCCGGAATATAAGGGTGACAAATTTTGCTCTCTTGGTACTGAACCTCTCCACGATTTTCGCGGTCAGCCTCTCCACTGTCCTGGGGCCAACCTTGATAGCCGCACGGGCTACGCCGTCTTCTATCCCGTACTCTCCCCCCCTTGTGATGGTCTTATCGCGATCCTGGACATTAGCGAAAAGCTCTCCCGTGGATGTGTCAAACGCTTTCAGGGTAAGGGTGCACAGGATGAGATTATACCCGTCCGAAGTGGGCTGTTTGGCCGCGTCAAAGCTGACAGTCACGGCTGCTTCCGCTGCTTCCTGCCTTGCGAGATTGATGGCCGTTTCTTCGTCGCCGACCATTTCCGCCGTTTTGCCCTTGATGCGTACGAGCTGGTCGGCCAGGAAGACCCTGAATCCGTAACCGGCCAGTTTGTCCTGAATGAGGTCCATGACTGTCTGCACGCCCTTGGAGTCGGCGGGAAGATCAAAACCGGTTCGGGGCTGATAGACCACGACTATTTTTCTTTCATCAAAACGGGTTTCCTGGAAATTCCTCTGTGCCCTCGCATCCTGCATAAACTCATCGACGGCGCTTTTCAGCTTGGGGTCATCCAGCGTCACCGCCAGCTTCACCCTGTAGACCTCGCTGACAGGATCCTTCCCTTCTGCAAGGACATCGTATTTCTTCACATATCCGGCGCTGGCGGACGCAATCCTGTCCCAGACCAATTTTCCCTGACTGACCTGGGTGTCCGATTTAACGAGGGACCCCAGCGCCTGTTCAACGGCCACCCGGATGCCGTTGTTGATGGCTTCCTGCCTGGTCTTTCCCTCTCCGATGGCGGTCGTTTCCATGGCCCGGACCGCCGTCGAAAAGAAAGACAGCGCCATGATGCCGGTAAACAGAAAAAGCAATCCTCTTCGTTTAAGTGCCATTCGTTTGCTCCTTTCATCAAAAAATTAGGGTTATACCTGAAAAACTTTTGATCCGTTGTATTGGGTAGGTTGCGGCTGGAGATTGCCTTCATAACCGGCATGAAGAATATTCTCCCGCATTCGGGCGGTCAAGGAGGTCATGTTAACACAGGGCTTTGTCATCATCGCCTCAAGGCTTGCGTTTTAGGTTGCACAGTAGATGGCAAGATGGCGGGATCTTATCAATCAAATTTTTGATTGTCAAAGGAAAGTTCACTTCAGGTGTTGTATTCATCAGAGAAGAAACGCACAATGAAGATCAGGTGAGGCTTGTCATTTAAAGGAAGCATCATGTAAAGAATGATCTATTTGGTCATGTTGTTGGCTGGGTTCTCTCTATGGACTGCCGCAGGCGCCTGGAATGATGGAGGCCGGGGGATCAAAGTCGTTAAGGATTTGAGCCATGAAAGTGGAAAACAGGTATCCACATCTATCGAAGGCTATGTCCAATTGGTTTTGGTTTAACACCAGTTCTACCGCAAAGTGATCAGTTACCACAGCGACCTGTTTGTTTTCCTTATTTTTTGAAGGTTTTCCTCTTTTGGCGTTCTTATAGGAGGCGACAGGATGTTTGCTGATGTGGAACTGAAAAAAGTCCGAAGACTTACGTTCCTTTAAGATGGCTTCACATGCCGCACGTATCGATTCCTCTGTTCGCGACATTTTTTTTCCTCTTTCCCGGGCTTCGCCTGGGAAAGAGGAAAAAGATGGGTTGCTCAGACGCTTATTTCACGGAGCTATGCAGCAAAATTGAACACAGGCGTTTGAATTGCATGGCGAGGTTTTCTTTTCTCCCAAATCGTTCGCTGCAGTTGTTCTACAGTCTCCAGAGAAAAGAATCGCTCCCCGGTTTCCAAACACACTCTTGCAGGTACATTCTGGACGATGATGAACTTTCCATCCACTTCAATCGTGTATGTAACTTCTTTCTTAACCGCCGTTTTTTCCCAGATATCAGTTCTCATTTTCGGTTCTCTGAATATCCTGTCAAAATAAGAATTGCCGGCATTGTTGTGCCGCACTGTTGTTCGTTGCAAGCAAAACTCTTGACCCTTGCGGTCTGTGCGGTTATTCTCAGGCAATTTGTTTGACGATGCATATCCGTTAGTCTCATTATTCCTCTCATCTTCCCCGGAGGTCATCATGAGGAAGTTTTTCATTGTCCTTTTCACCGCGCTTTTCATATCTGTCTTTTTTGCAGCCAATCTTCCCGCCGATCAGAGGAGCATTCGGGTGGAACTTCGAGAAAGCGAGCGCCCCGGCGCCAGAGTTGTGGAGGGTAACCAGAAATACCTCGCCCCCGCTGAACCGCTCTGCCGGCTGCCGATTGGCTTAACCTTAGCTGCAAGCCAACGTCCGTCACCGACATGCCAAGCTCATGGTTGCAACGCTCCCGGTGCGTCTATTCATGATTGTCTCGGCATGAATTATCTGTCTCATACTCGAAAAGAAACGCAATTTTGCATAACGTTCCCCCTTGCCCTTCAAACGGTACACCATGTGTATCGCATATCGAAAATACCCATAAATTGGACCACTATAGTGATTAATTCTTGACAAACGTTCATCCCGAATATTATCTATAGACCACTAAAGTGAATCATTCTGATGGCCTCCGTGCAATTCGGACCATTTAAGGGAGTTATGAACTGTCACATTGAAATATTTATCGAAGGCCGCTGGGTAACGGCCGCGGTTTTTGAACCCAAAAGTGGAGCTCTGGATCTGGGAATCGGTGGCGGTGGCTGGCTGCAATACGACATCGACTACGCCGCGGCATACCTGGGCGAAAAGGCGGCGGAACTTATCCCCGGGCTTACTGTTGGTTTTGAACTGTTCCCATATGCGCAATGGCCGCCAGTGCTCGTAGATCTCCTGCCGGGAGGCGCCGGACGGCGTGCATGGCTCAGGCGCATACAGATTGAAAGAGACGGCCCGCAAATGGATTGGCATTTACTCTTGAGAGGTTCCGGGACACCACCTGGCAATCTCAGGATTGCCGAAGCTGTTCCTTCACCCCCGCCTGATCACTTCGGATTGGGATTTCCCCGCAGGGACATCATCGAGCAGCGGGAACGATTTCTGGATTACGCAGAAGAACGCGGTGCTTATGTGGCGGGGGCTTCCAGCGTACAGGGAGAAGCGCCGAAATACCTTCTCGTGGAGGATCATGCCGGGCTGTTTCATGTAGAGGGCGCCTTGCCTGACGAAAAAGCCGGCAAATTCTGGCTTGTAAAATTTCCGCGGGGCCACCGTACAGACGGGCGAAATCAACAGGTCCTGCGCAATGAAGCCGCCTACATGGAAGTTGCCCGGAGGTTCGGCATTTACACCGGCGAGCCTCTTGTTTATGAAGAAGGCGTGCTGTTTGTACCGCGTTTTGATCGGAAGGTCTCGGATGGCCGCGTTGAACGTCTGGGTATGAACAGCTTATATGCCTTAGCCAATATCCCTGGATTCGGCGCTGTTGTGCATCACGACGTCTATTGCCGTGCCTTGGCGCGGGTTGCCTCCGATCCTGCGCGGGAGTTGCGGGAATACATGCTGCGCGATATCCTTAACCTGGCCCTGCGCAACACCGACAATCACGGACGGAACGGGGCCGTTCTAAGAAAAGGGGCTCAAATAGGCCTTTCGCCGCTTTTCGACTTCGCGCCTATGTTTCTGGACCCCGAAGGCATCGGCCGTGTCAGCCGATGGGATGATGAGCGGCCCGGCAGTCAGCCGGAATGGGGGATCATTTGCGAAAAATTTGAGAATCTCATCCCTCCCGGCGAAACCAGAAACTGGCTGGCGGACCTGAGCAGGGAAGTCCTGCGATTGCCCGACGTAATGTACAGCCGGCATGTTGATGAAGACATCATTCAGAGACTCGCCGGCTGGATTGACGATGTGGCGGCAGGTCTTGCGGAAGCCCGGCCGCGGACGTGGAGATAGGAGAAACCCATGAAACGATTTACCCCAGCTGAAATGGCCGGAATGAAAGAGACACTTTACATGGACCTTGCCCGAGGCGATATCGATGTGCGGGAAGCGACACGGCGGATGCGCAAAATCCTCGGAATGAGTCAGAAGGATTATGCCCGAAAAATAGCCGCCATTTCCCCGCGGATACTTTCCCAATTCGAGAGCGGTTCAGGCAACCCGACCCTGGCAACGCTGGAAAAAATCGCCTCGCCGTTCGGCCTCAAGGTTACCTTTCTACCTCCGGAGTTTTGGAGGATGAAGGGGGAAAAGGAAGCTTCGGCCGAGGGATGACCTCCACGCGATTTCTATCACTGCTGCGACAATCCGGGGCCTATCTCATACTCGAAAAGAAACGGAAGTTTGCATGGACGTCCCCCTTGCCGATACGGTCCGTCAGTTTCTTTCATCCGGGGACAACAACCAGACGGTCTCTGATGACGGCAGATTCAGGAAATTGTTTATCCGGGCCATACAGGGAGAAGAAAGGGCCGATGCCAATGGCGACGGCTACCCTCCGTCGTCAGAAAGTGTCTTATGGCAGCCTTTTCTTCGAACGTTCCAGGTGAATAGTTGTGAAGCGCGTGAGAGCCCCTATCCGAACTCAGGATGACATTCCTGGCATATCTCACGAAACAGATGGTCTCATCCGGGCCCTTTCCATTAAACGGGTAATGCGCTTCTTTCTTTAGAGTTGCCGAAGCTGAACGAGCGTCCGCCCGGGCCGCGGCAGCGTTAAGTTTTTTCAGGGTTTGACCATCGGGCAGCAGAGTCGGCTGCATTCCACAGGCTTTTTGAAACAGTCCAATGGCGGTCCTGGTGCCGGGGCCGAAATTTCCGTCAATTGGTCCATGGTAAAACCCAAGTCTCTTGAGGTCTGACTGCACTTGCGCCACATTACTCCCCTTCCTTGCTGACTTGGTCCCGAATGCCTTGCATTTCACAGGCCGAATCGGCGCCCCGGTGAGCCATTTTC
>BS_KBA_SWE02_21mDRAFT_10000401_pt1 | contig 16058 bp, 17 predicted proteins | sample BalSeasSWE02_21m_FD_9196 | JGI IMG/M metagenome (IMG submission 9196)
CGTGTTGGGTCTTTCCGAATCAGAGGTCTGCGAGGTCTGTAAAGAAGCCGCAACATTTGGTATCGTCGCTCCAGCTAATTTGAATTCCCCAGGCCAAACGGTGATTGCTGGAGAAAAGATTGCTGTGGAACGGGCTTTGGAGTTGGCAAAGGCTCGTGGGGCCAAACGGGTGAAGCTATTGCCTGTCAGCGTACCGGTCCATACGCCATTGATGCAGGTCGCGGCGGATCGATTAAAAAAAGATATTGATTCTTTGGAATGGTCTGATTTACAGGTACCTTTAATTAACAACGTAGCAGCCAAGGCGCTACGCTCAGCGGATGAAGTGCGCGTGTCCTTGGTCCAACAACTCCCCTCCTCTGTCCGTTGGCAAGACACGATTCAGACCATGTGGGGGATGGGCATTACGAGTTTTATTGAAATTGGTCCGGGTAAAGTTTTGACGGGGTTAGTGAAACGTATTGTACCTGAGGCCGAGACGTGGAATATCTTTGATCAAGAATCGTATGAACGGGTTCTTGCTCATTTGGCCTAATTGCCGGATGTTCCATATTTTATCGAAAGGGTGACGATGACCTTGACAGGAAAAATTGCTGTGGTCACTGGGGCCGCTCAAGGGATTGGCCAAGCGATTGCCACCACGCTGGCCCAAGAAGGTGCGGATGTCGTGGTGGCTGATTTGAATGCGAATCGTTGCGAAGAAACGGTGGCACGTATCAAGCAGTTGGGAAGAAAAGCCATGGCGGTTTCGGTCAATGTTGGCGATTGGGATCAGGTCAAAGCTATGATTGATCGCGTTCTGCAAGAATGGGAACGAATCGATATTTTGGTGAATAATGCGGGCATTACGCGAGATGGACTCCTTATGCGGATGAAAGAAGAAGATTGGCAGGCGGTGTTACAAGTAAATGTGACGGGGACATTTTTTTGTGCAAAGGCGGTGTTGCCGACGATGAGCCGACAACGAAGTGGCCGCATTGTGAATATTGCTTCGATTGTGGGGGCCATTGGGAATATTGGACAGGCCAACTATGCGGCTTCAAAGGCGGCAGTCATTGGCCTCACGAAATCCGTCGCGCGGGAATATGCCAGTCGTAACATTACCGTGAATGCGGTCGCACCGGGATTTATTGACACGGCGATGACTCAAGATCTTTCGGCAGACACCAAAGAGGCCCTCTTGAAGCAGATTCCCTTAAAGCGGCTGGGGCAATCGTCTGATGTTGCGGATGCGGTGAGTTTTTTATGTTCAGAGAAAGCGGGGTATATTACCGGCCATGTGTTGCACGTGAATGGTGGAATGTATATGGCTTAGACGAGAGATCATGGGTTTGCGTACAGAATACACTTTGGAAAGAGGAGGTGCCGACGATGGCTGTTGAAGAGCGTGTCAAGAAAATTATTGCCGAACAATTAGGGGTTGAAGAAGATGATGTGGTTTTAGAAGCCAAGTTTGTTGAAGATCTTGGAGCCGATTCTTTGGATACTGTGGAATTAGTGATGGCCTTAGAAGAAGAATTTGAAATTGAAATTCCTGATGAAGATGCGGAAAAAATTCAAACCGTTGCCGCTGCCATTGATTTTATCAAGGAAAAATCCTAATTTTCTTATCACATAGGTAGACAGGGTGGCTTGCAATGAGTGAGTGGACGCCACGACGAGTGGTTGTGACAGGATTGGGACTGGTGACGCCCCTGGATATCGGTGTGCCCAAGACTTGGGCGAAGCTCTGCCAGGGGCAATCAGGTATTGGTCCGATTACACGCTTTGATGCCAGTCAATATGCCGTCCGCATTGCGGGAGAAGTCAAAAATTTCGATCCTGCGGCGTACATTGAAAAAAAAGAAATCAAAAAAATGGATACTTTTATCCATTTTGCGGTCGCGGCCAGCCAAGAAGCGGTCGATGATGCCAAGCTTGTGGTCACTCCCGAGAATGCCGATCGGGTGGGTGTCTATATCGGCGCAGGCATTGGAGGCCTTCCGGCCATTGAGCATTATCACAAGATTTTATTGGAACGTGGCCCGGATCGCGTTTCCCCGTTTTTCATTCCAATGGTCATCATCAATCTGGCTTCCGGCCAAGTGGCCATTCGGTTTGGCGCAAAAGGGCCCAATGCCTGTACTGTGACGGCTTGTGCGACCGGTAATCATTGTATTGGGGATGGGTTTCGACTCATTCAACGCGGAGAAGCGGATGTGATGATCGTCGGAGGGACGGAGTCAACCATTTGCCCAACCGCTGTCGCAGGTTTTGCGGCAGCCAAGGCCTTGTCTCGCCGAAATGATGAGCCGGAGAGGGCGAGTCGGCCATTTGATAAAGACCGGGATGGATTTGTGATTGGAGAAGGCGCAGGGGTGTTAATTATAGAAGAGCTGGAGCATGCACGTGCTCGCGGGGCACGCATTTATGCCGAAATCATTGGCTATGCGATGAACAGTGATGCGTTTCATATTACGGCCCCGCCTGACGATGGTGCGGGAGCGGTGAAGTGTATGGAGCGTGCGATTCAGGATGCGAACGTTCCAAAATCTGCGGTCGGCTATATCAATGCTCATGGGACATCGACCTTTGCCGATCGTGTGGAAACGCAAGTCATCAAAGAGGTGTTTGGGGAACAAGCCTATTCCATTCCAGTCAGTTCCACAAAGTCTATGACGGGACACTTATTGGGAGCCGCCGGAGGTATCGAGGCTGTCTTCTCAATCTTGGCTCTGCAACAAGGTATCATTCCTCCAACGATCAACTTAGATGATCCCGATCCAGAATGTGACCTTGATTATGTCCCCAACCAGTCTCGAAATTGTTCTTTTGATGTAGCCATTTCCAATGCGTTTGGATTCGGCGGCGTCAATGCCTGCTTAGTCTTTCGTCGCTGGCAAGAGGTATAAACCCGAAGCGTTCTTTCTTTCCTGATCNTGTTCCCTGTCAACCCCCCTTATCCTACAGCTCGTTTTCGTTATCAAGGCCATGCGATATGCTACAATAAAAAAGTTGTGGGTTAGGAAATATGGGAATTTTCGTGATGCTTTTGTGGCTAGATAGATAATGGTGATTGGCCGTGTTCGTGATCGAAGATATTCAGGGAACGCTCGACTATGTCTTTAAGCAAAAAGCCCTTTTATATGAAGCGCTGACACACCGATCGTTTTCGCAAGCAGAACCGCATGCCACCACTCCACATAATGAACGACTGGAATTTTTAGGAGACGCGGTCTTGGGTCTTGTCATAAGCGAAAGTCTTGTCGTGATGTTCCCCATGTTTACGGAAGGGGAACTCTCCAAATTGAAAGCCGGTCTGATTAGCCGGGCCACGTTGGCAAAGGCGGCGGGGCGTCTAAAACTCGGGCAATGGTTGAGGCTTGGTCGAGGCGAAGAAGTGTCATTGGGTCGGGAGAAGCATTCCTTGTTAGCCAATGCGCTTGAAGCCCTCATCGGAGCGGTCTATCTTGATAGTGGATTGGAGTCGGCTCGTAGGTTTATCCAACGAGTGCTGGATACGGAATTTTCGGATTTACGAGATAGCCCTGAGTCGACGGTTGGGGGAGATTGGAAAAGCCGGTTGCAGGAATGGATGCATAAACACGATGGAACAAGTCCACAATATCGTCTGATTCAGGAATCAGGGCCTGATCATCAAAAGGTCTTTTCCGTTAATGTTGAAAACGCTGGGAAGGTGTTGGGACAAGGTGAAGGGCGCACAAAAAAAGAAGCTGAGCAACGGGCTGCGGAACAAGCCTTTGAACAGGTTCGCCGACAGGGTTCTGGGACAACAAGAAATTAACAGGTCACGTAAGGGAGGAGTTATGATGAATGGTTTGTTTGGTACATTCGCGAGGGTGTTGGGTGTCATGGCTATCGTGAGTCTCTTGCTCGTTCCGGCCCTTTCGGCAGAAGAGCCCAAGACTGAACAGCAAGCGCCGCATGTGATCTTGAAGACAAAGTTTGGTGAGATGGAAATTGTGCTGTTCCCTGATTTAGCGCCTAAGCATGTGGAAAGTTTTCTGAAGTTAGCCAAATCGGGGTTTTATAATGGCACGATTTTTCATCGGATTCTTCCTGGCTTTATGATTCAAGGCGGGGACCCGCTGACCAAGGATCCTGCCAATCGAAATAAATATGGGACTGGTGGCCCGGGCTATACGGTTCCAGCAGAGTTCAGCAAGGTAGTGCATGAGAAAGGGATTCTTTCCGCGGCGCGCACGCAGGATCCTAATAGCGCGGGCTCCCAATTTTTCATTATGGTTGATAAGGCCCCCCACTTGGACGGTCAATATACGGTTTTTGGAGAAGTCGTGAAAGGGGTTGAGGTTGCCGAGACGATTGTGAGTCAGCCTCGTGATTTGAAGGATAATCCGGTGGAGCGGATTGAGATGACGATTGAAGTAATGAAATAACGAATGACCAACTGGTCAAGAAATATCCAAAAGCTTAAGAAGGTGCTGCATTACGAGGAAGTGGCGTCTGGTTAGTAATCAAACCCGCTGGGGATGACAATTCGTCCACCCGCTCCGGTTTGACGAGCCAGTTGTTCGGCGACATCGGGATGGCGCTCCCGCACATAACCTAAGAGTCCGTGTAAGAACCGATGGGACCGAAGGCTAGATCCTGAAAAGCCTTGAATAAAGGCTTGAGCCCGGTCTAAGACTTCTGTCACCATCGTCGGTTCCAACGGTTGGCGCTCACCGAAGACTTTAAACTCCTTCCGTAACTCTTCTCCGAAAGCTGGAATGCCTGTTTCGGGTATTTGAATCAAGCTGAAACTTCGTCGCAGAGTTTGGAGCCCTTCCAAGGCGTCAGCATCTTGTGCATCCCGGCGATCTTGGAAATGCCGGAAGGTCAACGCTTCAAACACATAAAAGATTTCCGTTGCGTGTTCTCCCCCCAAATCCAAGAGCTCTCGGTAAAAGGTTCGGCGCTCCAATTCAAACTGTCCGCCTGTTCGTTTTTGTTGGTAGTCATCATTGACTTCCAAAAACACGCACGATGTTGGACAGCTGATGTTGGTGATTCGATGTTCGCCGCAGCATTGACTACAGATCATTCCATTTAATGCTGGACACGACCGCTTGCCTTTGCGTTGATGGCAATACACGCATTTACTCATTCGGCGTATCTTTCTTGAAAAAGTCTAACCCATAATCGGCAAAGGTTCGTTTCTTTTTCTTGGGATTATCGTTGGAGGGGCGCTCCAGGCCGTTAATCTCGGCGCCTTGGGCGTAGAGATACGGGACAAGAATCACATGATTGACTCGATCCACGCCGATACCTGATGGGGAAAGTAAAAACTCCGCAATGGCTTCTTTTTTGAGGTCTGGGCGAATGCGCCAGACTTTCCCTGCCGTCAGATCAGACACATACATGATCCCATAACGGTCGAAATCAATGCCGTCTAAATTATGAAACCCACCCGAAAGAAACGTGCTCACAAACAACTCATGAATGATGCCCTTTTCATCTATTTCAAACACTTTCCCGTCGTCCCACCCCACACCGATCAAGTGCCCATTGCGCGGATGAACGGCTAACCCATGAGGATGCGACAAGCTTGCGCTTTGGACAAACTGTGTAATGGCATGGTCCTGAGTGGAATCAATCCGAAAAATGGTGTTGGTATTGGCATCCGAAACATACAAGAATCCATGAGAGTCAGCGGTGAGACCGGTTAAGGATTCTGCATGGAATAGAGAAAAGGGTATCGTGAGCAGGGGGTGCCCCGTTTGTTTATCAAACCCACGGACCACATCCAGGTCAGCAACATAGAGAGTTGACCCGATAATGGCCATTTCTTTGGGCGAATGTAGCGTCACGGATTTCTGGCCACCGTGGATAAAATGGAGTTCCGTGATTTTTCCCTCTTGATCGGCCTTACTGATAAATCCTTTGTTCTCCCGGGAGCCAGGATCACCGTTCGCGTTGGCAATATAATAGACCTGACCGTCGTCTGCGATGATATTTTGCGGGAACTGGAGGTTGGCGATTTCGTACGCGAGGGTATGGTCTACCCCCAAGAGCAAAAGCCCAGCGAATGCCATAATGGCGAAGGTCATAGTGGAGCGGGAAGCCATCACAAGAATTGAAGTGAGCCAAGAGCACGTGTATTGATATTAGGTATTAATGGCAGGGGCATAACTGGTTTTCTTGAGAGCGTTTGTCCAGGATATTGATCTATCAGACTATCCCGTGCGGGCATGTTCGAATACCGACAAATCGTCTCCAGTCAGTGTGTACGCTTTGCCAAACCCCATGACAAACTGACCACTCCGCGGTTGCAGTTGAAACAGGACAAAGTCCGGCAGCTGCCGCAACAATCCGGCCATCTTGCCATGCCGTTGCTGATAGTCGTCCAACACCAATGTGTAATCGGGACTATCGGGTGCGATACGTGTGGCATCACACAAGTAACTGACTCTCACCCTGGCAAAAATCTGTGACGTAGCTTGTTCATCGGCGATAACCATGATCGCGACAGTCCCGTTTCCCAGCAGATGACGTGTATGCACGGCCAGCTGACTGACAAAGATGTAAAAGCTGCTAGGAGCTCGGTGCAAGTAAGGCGTATATCCGCAGTGCGGGATGCCGTCCGGCCCTACTGTGGATAGCTGCAGACTGCGCATATCCTCTATGAGACTGGCGCATACGCTTTCCGGCGGCAATTCGCTCATTGCACCTCTTTCAGGGGATACCTTGGGGTTGAAGGCGCCTTCTTACATACATGAGGCACTTTTCGTGAAAGACGATCTATGCCAGCCATAGTAAATTTGATTTCGCCCTCTTCCGCCGCCAACAAANGTAAGGTTGATGTCTAAANGGATAAATATTGACGCGAAGGTGGATGTTCAGGGNCACATGCGCGTGCCTCANTCGGTGCAGGGCATGGTAAGTGAGGGTTTCTCAGGGTGTCAAGGAACGTGAAATCTTGCCTTGCGTTGACGAAGTTTTTGAGTGCCTGATATCGTGAATTTTGGAAAATGCACGAAACACTGTCACAAAGGAAAATTTGTGCCTGCACATATTATTGATGGAAAAGCCCTGGCTCTGAGTCTTCGAGAAGGCATCCAACAAGAGGTGAGTGTTCTCGAAAAAGACACTGGAATAAGGCCTGGCCTGGCAGCTGTCTTGGTGGGGGATGACCCGGCTTCGGCGGTGTATGTGAGAAATAAGAAAACCGCCTGCGAAAAAGCTGGCCTGTATCCGCAAGAGCATGTCTTGCCAGCCTCTACCACGCAGGAAGCATTATTGGCACTTATTCACCAGCTGAATGCGGATCCAAAAATCCATGGGATCTTGGTCCAGTTGCCCCTTCCTGCTCATATTGAAAGTAAGACGATCTTACAGGCCGTCTCTCCTGAGAAGGATGTCGACGGCTTTCATCCCCTCAACGTGGGGCGATTGGTCGAAGGGGATCCGGTCTTTGTGCCCTGTACGCCGAAAGGCGTCATCCATATGATTGATTCCACGGGCGTCGACATTGCTGGAAAACGAGCCGTCGTGATCGGTCGTAGCAATATCGTGGGGAAACCGGTGGCCATGCTCCTACTTCATCGACATGCGACGGTGACGATCTGTCATTCTCGAACGAAGGATCTTCCCGCCGTTGTGCGGGAGGCCGATATTGTGATTGCCGCCATTGGGAAACCCCTTTTTGTCACACCGGATATGGTCAAAGAAGGTGCGGTCGTGATTGATGTGGGTATTAATCGATTAGCGGATGGAAAGTTAGTTGGGGATGTAGATTTTGATCGCGTCAAGGAACGTGCTGGCTGGATCACGCCTGTCCCCGGTGGAGTCGGGCCCATGACCATTGCCATGCTTCTTCAAAATACCTTGGAGTCGGCCAAACGGTTTGCCAGAAAATAGCAGGCTACTCAAAAGGAAAAATCCATGAGTCATCTCACCATTCCTGAATTTCAGCAGCAAAAACAACAAGGGAAAAAAATAACGGTCGTCACCGCCTATGATGCGCTGTTTACCAGAATTGTGGAGCAAGCCGGGCTCGAAGTTATTCTGGTGGGAGATTCCCTGGGCATGGTCGTGCAAGGTAAGCCCAACACTCTTTCCGTCACGATGGAGGAGATGCTCTATCACACGCGGATGGTCGCCCAGACCGCACAACGGGCTTTGGTGATCGGCGATATGCCATTTTTGTCTTACCAGGTTAGCGTGGAGGAAGCCATACGAAACGCAGGGCGCTTTCTTCAAGCGGGCGCAGCGGCGGTCAAGCTTGAAGGAGGCCTGCCGGTGATTGAGCATGTGGAAGCTATGACTCGTTTCGGTATTCCTGTCATGGGCCATGTAGGAATGACGCCCCAGTCCGTTAATCAATTTGGAGGCTACCGGGTTCAAGGAAAAGGCCAGAAGGAAGCCGAAAAGATTTTGCAGGAAGCTAAAGCGCTTGAAGCCGCCGGGGCCTTTGCGCTAGTTCTGGAATGTGTGCCGAGTTTGTTGGCTAACACGATTACCCAGGCACTCACTATTCCTACCATCGGCATTGGAGCGGGTCAGGGGTGCGATGGGCAAGTGCTGGTTCTCTACGATTTATTAGGACTGTTTGACGACTTCGCCCCGAAGTTCGTGAAGCCCTACGCCCATTTAAAAGCCGATGCATTGCAAGCCCTCAAGCGATATAAAGAGGAAGTTGAATGTGGGAAATTTCCCACCGATGCGGAAAGTTACAATTGAGTGATGAGCCGTGAAGCGTTAGGCGTAAGGAAATAGGAGGGAAGTTACTCTTCCCTTTCACGCTTCACGATTTCCTTCCCTACAACCCCTTAAGAATTTTCTGCTGTCTGTGCTAATATTCTTCCTCTGAGACTAATTCTTCCTCTCCCATTTTGTTTGACGCTTGGACTCGTTGTTTGACGGATTTTCCAAAGTTCAGCCATTGGCCAGATGGCTTTTCAGATTGACTGATAATCAGTTTTTTGGACCAGGGAGCTGTAGGACAATTAATTGTTAGCGATCATACCCCTATCCTCAGAATTATTCTCCAGAAATTTCCAGGTGGCGTTGTCGACGTATTGAGTTTGTCCATCATGCCGTTTATGGGAAGTGTTGTTAAACAATTGGTTGGCGTGAAATTGATGAGCGATTGTCAGAATGAACCATGAAAAGAATGGTTTTGGTGTGCAACCGATTGGCTTGCCACAGCAGAGTATTCCTAGTATGCTCGGGCCTCAATAGTCTTTATTTGGTGGAGTAAACGCAGATTCATGGACATTCCTGACAATATTCAAGGGTGCCGGGAAGGGATTGATCGGCTTGATGATGAAATTCTCAAGCTGTTGAATGAGCGCTCCCAATATGTGATTCAAGTTGGGCATCTCAAAAAGCAACACGATGCCTCTGCCCATCTCCACACGCAAGGCCGGGAAGTGGCCATTGTAGAACGGCTCATGGCCAAAAATCCTGGACCGTTTCCTAGTGAAGCCCTCCGGCCGGTCTATCGCGAAATCATGTCGGCCTCTCTCTCGTTGGAAGGCACTCAGACGATTGCGTATTTAGGCCCGCCTGCCACGTTTACCCATTTGGCGGCGATGCGGAAATTTGGAGAATCAGCCGAATACTTGCCGGTGAATAGTATTAAGGATGTGTTTGATGACGTGGAGCGCGGGCGCGTGCGATTTGGTGTGGTGCCGATTGAAAATTCAACGGAAGGGGTGGTCAATCACACCTTAGATTTGTTTGTGGATTCTCCCGTGTTGATTTATGGGGAAGTCATGTTGGAGATTTCCCATCATTGTTTATCGAAAGCCCAAAAGCTCGAAGACATCAAAGTGGTGTATTCCCATCCGCATGCCATTGCGCAATGTCGGAATTGGCTGGAAATCAATTTGCCTTCTGTCTCGATCGCCGAAGAACCAAGCACGGCTCGTGCGGCCGAACGGTGTGTCAATGATCCCACGGCTGCGGCTATTGCGTCAGAATTAGCGGCGCAATTATACGGCTTGAATATTTTGCGGTCTCGAATTGAAGATAACGTCAATAATTTTACAAGATTTTTGATTCTTTCTCTCCGGGGTGCCGAACGAACCGGTCGAGATAAGACCTCGTTTATTGTTTCAGCGAAAGACCGGGTGGGGGCGTTGTATGATTTGATCCGTCCGTTCTCGTCCTATGGCATCAATATGACGAAAATCGAATCACGGCCCACACGTCGGAAGGTCTGGGAATATTTATTTTTTATGGATCTAGAGGGTCATCAAGACGATGACCGCGTGAAGAAAGCCCTTGATGAAGTGAAGTCCCGGTGCTTGTTCCTGAAAGTGTTGGGGTCTTACCCCATTCACCAGTAATCTCCGTTCACAAAACATTCAGCAAACCGGATTGTTTCCTATGGCCTTGCATGTTCATCCGACCATTGCTTCCTTGAAGCCCTATTCTCCAGGGAAACCTCTCTCTGAGCTTGAGCGGGAACTCGGGATTCGTGAAGCCATTAAGCTGGCGTCCAATGAAAACCCATGGGGCCCATCTCCCAAGGCGCTTCAGGTGCTTGAGCATGCGGCAGCGTCACTCCATCGCTATCCTGATGGTGGAGCCCATGATTTGCGGCAGGCTTTGGCGAATAAATGGCAGGTATCAATTGATCAAATCCTTGTGGGTAATGGATCTGATGAACTCATAAGCCTGCTCATCAAAGCCTTCCTGGCTCCCGGCGAGGAAGCCGTCATGGCCGATCTGACGTTTGTCATGTATCGCTTGTCGGTCTTAGCGTCACATGGCGTACCAGTTGAAGTGCCGCTAAAGAACTGGAAACATGATTTGCCAGCCATGATTGATGCCGTGACTGATCGAACCAGGCTCTTTTTTCTCTGTAATCCCAATAACCCAACCGGCACGATGTTGACCACTCAGGAGATTGAGGAGACACTCGCACGGCTGCCTGATCATGTCATCGTGGTCTTTGATGAGGCCTATTATGAATATGTCCGTGATGCTGGGTATCCGGATAGTTTGCGGTATGTTCGTGAAGGGCGCCCGGTAGTGGTCTTGCGAACTTTTTCGAAGATCTATGGCCTCGCAGGGTTACGGGTGGGTTATGGAATTACCACGCCCGAGATTGCAGACTACGTGAATCGGGTGCGCCCTCCCTTCAATGTAAATAGTCTGGCGCAGGAAGCTGCTCAGGCTGCGCTCTTGGATGATGAACATGTGGCGAAAAGTCGAGCCATGAATGAAGCTGAAATGACGTTTTTGGCTGAAGGGCTGACCAAGATGGGGTTCAAGACGATCCCGACCCAAGCCAATTTTATCTATTTTGACGTGGGTATGGACGGTAGGCGTCTGTACGATGCGCTTCTTCAGCAAGGGGTGATCGTGCGCCATATTCGTGGGTCGATGATTCGTGTAACCATTGGGCAACCCACAGAAAACCAGAGGTTTTTGCAAGCGCTTGAGCATGTGCTGCCATCCTTGTCCAAGTCCGCTTAATGTGAGAAAAGCATGATTATCGTCTTAAAACCTGAAGCGACGCCACAAGATATCGAGCATTTAGTGGATCGTCTTCGTTCGTTGGGTTTGAAATCGCAAATCATGAAAGGTGAGGAGCGAACCGTCGTCGGCGTCATTGGGGATGAGCGGGTCTTGCAAGGCCAGCCGTTAACGGTGTTCCCGGGCGTGGAAAGTGTGACGCCTATTTTGGCTCCGTGGAAGTTAGTCAGTCGAGAGTTTCAACCCCATGACTCCGTCATTGATGTGGCTGGGGTTCAAATCGGTGGCCCTAAAATTACGGTAATGGCCGGTCCCTGTGCTGTGGAAAAATTAGAAATTACCGTTGGAATTGCGAAGGAAGTGGCTAAGGCCGGTGCCACCATTCTACGCGGAGGGGCCTATAAGCCACGGTCTTCCCCCTATTCGTTTCAGGGCTTAGGGCAGGAAGGATTAAGCTTTCTTGCTGAAGCACGCAGGCAAACGGGTCTGCCAGTGGTGAGTGAAATTCTTGATCCGCGCGATCTGGGCTATTTTTTGGAACATGCGGACATCATTCAGATTGGTGCCCGCAATATGCAGAATTTTGAATTACTGAAAGAAGTCGGCGCCTACGATAAGCCCGTGTTGTTAAAGCGTGGTCTGTCGGCAACCATTAAAGAGTTTCTGCTGTCTGCGGAATATATTATGTCTCGTGGCAATCGCAATGTGATGTTGTGTGAGCGTGGGATTCGAACGTTTGAGACGCAGTATCGCAATACGCTTGATCTGGCAGCCGTACCAACCTTAAAGGAAATGTCGCATTTGCCCGTCATTGTGGATCCCAGTCATGCCACGGGAAATTGGAAGCTTGTGGCGCCGATGGCCAAGGCCGCCATTGCGGCGGGCGCCGATGGTTTATTGATCGAAGTCCATTCCAATCCAGAATGTGCCTTGTGCGATGGAGAAGAATCGCTGAAGCCCAGTCGGTTTCACACTTTAATGCATGACCTTAAAAAGGTGGCGCAGGCCGTTGGCCGCGATCTCTGAGTAATCTCTCACCCGTCTTCAACTTCTTAATCTTTTTGCTCATGACTGGTTCCTTTTCAGAATGCCTGTTTCAGCAAGTCACGATTATTGGCGTGGGATTGTTGGGTGGATCGCTTGGGCTGGTGTTGAAAGAGCAGGGGTTGGCCAAAACGGTGGTCGGGGTTGGACGACGACAAGCCAATCTCGAATTGGCTGTACAGGTTGGAGCGATTGATCGGTTTGTGGCGGAACCGCAGGAGGCGGTGCGTGATTCCGATTTCATTGTCTTGGCTACGCCGGTTGATACGTATCTGTCTCATGTTCAGCGCTGGGGGCAGCATGTTCCGTCTGGAGCCGTTGTCAGCGATGTGGGTAGCGTGAAGGGCCAGTTGGTCTTTGATGTGGAGGCCGCGCTTCCCGCTTCGGTGTGTTTTGTTGGAGCGCACCCCATTGCCGGGAAAGAAAAGTCGGGTGTGGCCCATGCGACAGCTAAATTATTTAACGGGGCACGGTGCATTGTGACTCCTACTCCGCACACGAATGCGGAGGCTCTGATCAAAGTTCGCCGTTTGTGGGAAGGGGCGGGTTCTGAAGTCTTATCGATGGATCCCATGGTCCATGATTGGGTATTGGGGGCGGTGAGCCATCTTCCACATATTGCGGCGTTTTCACTCATGCATGCGCTGCAAAATTTACAAGAGAAAACGCCGTCGGCGCTGAACTTGTTGGATTTTTCTGGCGGTGGGTTGCGCGATACCACGCGTATTGCCGCGAGTTCTCCTGAGATGTGGCGGGATATTTGTGTGGCCAATCGTGAAAATTTGTCGCTCATGGTTGATCAATACATCACACAGCTTCAAGTGTTTAAGCAGCTGTTGAATGATCGGGATGCGTCAGGCTTAGTCCGCAATATTGAACAGGCCAAAGCCTTACGAGAAAGGTTGGGATGACTCAGCTGTCGATTGCACTAGCCACGCGTCCGCTTCGTGGAACCGTGACTGTTCCCGGCGATAAATCCATCACCCACCGGGCTTTAATCCTTGGCGCGTTAGCTCAAGGCCCAACCCGCCTTACAGGATATTCTCAAGGAGAGGATTGTTTGAATACTCTCGGAGTGGTTCGAGAGTTAGGTATAGACGTGCAAGAAGTCTCTGAAGGTCTTGAAGTGACCGGTAAGGGACTCTGGGGCTTAACCGAACCCTCAAACGTCCTGGATTGTGGAAATTCAGGAACGGGGCTGCGACTATTAGCCGGCGTGTTAGCCGGGCAAGAGTTCTTTTCGGTTATGACTGGTGATGCGTCGTTGAGAGGTCGGCCGATGGGTCGAGTGGTGAAGCCCTTGCGACAAATGGGAGCGACGATTGCAGGCCGGCGAGGTGGTGAGTTGGCACCATTAGCAATTCAGGGCGGAAGGCTTAAGCCGATGGTGTACGAGTCTCCCGTTGCCAGTGCACAGATTAAATCCTGTGTGTTACTTGCTGGGCTCTTTGCAGAAGGCATGACGACGGTCAAAGAACCGATGAAATCTCGTGATCATACGGAACGGATGTTGACGTATCTGGGAGTTCCCTTGAGGGTTGAGGGTTGCACGGTTCAGATAGAAGGCCGCCAGTCGTTTGAAGGGAGGCCGATNGCCGTACCTGGCGATATTTCNGCAGCTGCATTTTTTCTTGTGGCCGCATCGATTGTTCCGGATTCGGAAATTCTGATCACCGGAATTGGGTTGAATCCAGAACGAACCGGAATACTTGACGTTCTGTTCGCGATGGGTGCGGACATTGCCATTCTTAATAAACGGGAAGAGTCAGGTGAGCCGGTCGGCGATCTACGCGTTCGGGCAACCAGGTTGGCCGGAACGACAATTGGACCGGATCTGATTCCCAAGACGATTGATGAATTACCTATTCTTTGTGTGGCGGCCGCATTGGCCGATGGGGAAACCCGTATTACGGGAGCTGAAGAGCTGCGAGTCAAGGAGACAGATCGTATTCATGCGATGGCGGTGGAACTAGCCAGGATTGGGGTTGTGGTGGAGGAACAGCCGGATGGATTGGTGATTCAAGGAGGCAGTTCACTGCATGGTGCGGTGTGTCAGAGCTATGGAGATCACCGAGTCGTGATGTCCTTAGCCATTGCGGGTCTAGTAGCTGCGGAGGGACCAATGGTGATTGAGGATGTGGCCTGTGTCGAGACATCCTTCCCAGGATTTCATAGTAAGTTATTGGATTTATTGACAAATTCAAAGTGACGATTATAATAGGGATGGGTTTTTTTGTCAGAGGAGAAGAGGGCCGTTCAACGCCGTCGATTAGTGATAACCATTGACGGTCCAGCTGGGGTCGGAAAGAGTACGGTTTCCAGGTGCTTGGCAAGGCGTCTCCACTATGGGTACCTTGATACCGGCGCGCTGTATCGGGCTATTGCTTGGAAAGTTCAGCAAGCGCACCTAGAGCCCAATGATCTCGCTCAGATTGAATCACTCCTTTCTCACACGAGTCTCGAGTTGATTCCTGACCACGAAGGTTTCTCCATAAGGGTGGATGGTCAGCCTGTTGTTCAAGATGAACTTCGTACGCCTGCTATCAGTCAATTGGCCTCTTCAATAGCGGTACTGCCGATTGTTCGTGACTGGTTACTTCCGGTTCAGCAAGAGGTTGGAAAAGCTGGAGGTGTGGTTGCCGAGGGGCGGGATATGGGGACACGCGTGTTTCCAGAGGCGGATTGTAAGTTTTTTTTGGAGGCGGATGTCAATGTGCGAGCGAGGCGGCGTCAGCAAGAGTTGACTGAGAAGGGGCAGTTTGTGCATTTAGATACCGTACGAGATGAGATGGTGCTGAGAGATACCCGTGATCGTAATCGAGCGATTGATCCTTTGCGCCCGGCTCCTCAGGCAATCATGATTGAAACGTCCCAAGAATCAGTGGACGATGTCGTGGGTCAAATGATGGGTATGATCGCGGAACATTTGTGAGTGGAGTCATCTATTGGGGTCTCTGGGTCCTCTTTCGGTTGGTGGCTGGCCTTTTGTTGCGTTTTCGAACTGACGGCGAGGAGTTTTTCCCCAAAGCCGGTGGGGTGATTGTTGCCGCCAATCATGCTAGTTATTTAGATATTCCTTTGTTAGGCTGTGCCATTAGGCGGCGCGTCGTGTTTTTAGGGAGAGCGAATTTATTTCCTAATCGATTCTTGAGTTGGGTCTTGCAACGGTTGGGATGGATCCCATTAAAGACCAATCGGTTGGATCGAAAAGCTTTTGGCGTTGCACTGGATTATCTGAAGTCAGGTATACCCGTAGTTATTTTCCCCGAGGGAAGTCGGACTGAAGATGGGTTATTGCATCGTGGGAGACCTGGAATAGGTTATTTGGTTGAAGAATCGCAATGCCAGGTGATTCCTGCGTATATTTCTGGTACCTTTAAGGTTCTGCCCGTTAAGGCCAAATGGCCGAGGCTGTTTTCGGTATGTGTCTCCTTTGGAAAACCAATATGTTTCTCAAAAGCAGATACTATAAACAAGAAGCATGAGTATGAACAAATTGGTCGGTCAGTCATGGACCATATTGCCCAGGTGGGTGGAATCACTTCTCCCAATAGGGACTTTCCGTAAGGCTCGCCTGAATCCTA
>BS_KBA_SWE02_21mDRAFT_10000402_pt1 | contig 16042 bp, 16 predicted proteins | sample BalSeasSWE02_21m_FD_9196 | JGI IMG/M metagenome (IMG submission 9196)
TGGACCGTAATTATTTGAACATCTTGTAATAACAATCGGCAATCCGTAAGTGTGATGAAATGCCTGAACCATCATATCAGAAGCCGCTTTACTCGCGGAGTATGGGCTGTTTGGAGATATCGGGGTTTGTTCAGTAAATAAACCTGTTTCACCTAAACTTCCATAAACCTCATCAGTAGAGATTTGCAAAAATCTTTCAATCTCAAATCTTCTTGATGCTTCAAGCAGCACATTTGTACCTATAACATTTGTTCTAAAAAATATTTCTGAACCTGATATACTTCTATCAACATGAGATTCTGCCGCAAAGTTAATTACATATTTGATTTTATATTTTTCAAAAATATAATTAACTAGTTCTGAATTTGTTATATCACCTTTTATGAAAGTATAATTTTTATTTGATTCAATTTCTTTAAGGTTTTCAAGATTACCGGCGTATGTGAGTTTATCAAGGTTTACAATAAAATAATCATCTCTTGATTTTAGAATGTAGTTGATAAAGTTACTGCCAATAAAGCCTGCGCCACCTGTTACTAATATTTTTTTCATAATTTAAAAAGAGAAAAATCCTGCAAAAATTCCTGCTTGAATAAAAAATCCATCAGCGTTTAAATCTGAAGGAATGCCACTAATTGATTGCCTATTTTCTGCTTCCCAATCACCTGCAAAAGTAAATTGGTATCCCACACCCAATCTTAATGAAATAAATCTATAAACAGGAAAATCAGCATTTAATGTTGGTGTAAAAGTCCAAAAGCTGTTTTCGATTTTTCGGGAAATGTTTGTTGGTTCGTCCAGGATTCCTTCCCAACTAAAATTTCCATCATTCTGATACAATTCGAGCGACATACTTCCAGCACCTAAAATACCGCCTACTGATACCCCAATATTCTTAATAAATGGTAATGTATATTCAACCGTTAATCCGCCGCCGCCAAGAGAATAAATCGCTTCACTATTTATTCCATTTATTGTTGATGATGAAGAAGTTGTGCCACCATAGCCCATTCCACCCACGCGAAGATTTTTTACAAATCCAATGTAGATAAAACCTGCGCCACCTGTTGTAAACATTCCGCTTGTTGAAAGTTCCGGAATTCCAATGTCTTTAAGTTTTAAATTTATTGGATCAACATTTGTGAAACTCCATCCGCCAACAAATCCACCACCGCCGCCAAATGGTGCATCAAAATATTTTGTAGTTTGAGCGTTAGTCTGAATATTGAGGGCAAGGGCTAAAATTAAAATTATAAAATATTTCATAATTGTTTCATTATTTCTTAATAAATTTACCAAAGTAAGTATGATTTTCAAAAAAAAGTCTTTACTCAAAGTTGAAAATAATATACTTCAATAACTTTTATAGTGTAAAATTCTATCAATAAAAATAAAATGAAAATACTAATTACCGGTGGCAGTGGATTACTAGGGCAATATTTAAATCTTTATCTCTCTAAAGAGCATAATATTCTTACTTTATATCATTCTAATGTCGGGAATTGTAAAGATTATAATTTCTTAAAAGTAGATATTTGTGATTACAATGCTGTATTGACCACATTTAGCAATTTCAAACCTGATGTCGTAATACATGCTGCTGCAATATCATATCCAATTTTACCCAAAGGTATTTCTTCAAAGTATGTTTATGATCTAAATGTCAATACAACAAAAAACATCGCTGAAATGTGTGAAAAATTTAACTCAAAATTAATCTATACTTCAACAGATTTGGTTTATGCAGGTTATCGTGGTTCGATGTTAAAAGAAGACGCAAAACTAATTCCTGTTTCACTTTATGCAGAAACAAAATTGATGGGTGAAATTAAAATTCAACAAACATTTGATAACTATATTATACTTAGAACAGCCCTGTTATTCGGGTTCGGGATTAACCATTCCAAAAATCATTTTCATCAAATGTATAAGGATTTACAGCATGGAAAATCTGTAAACCTTTTTACTGATCAATACAGAACTCCACTTTCTTTAATTGAAGCAGCAAGAATTATTAATGAACTTCTGATTACAAATATTAAATCCGAAGTAATAAACTTTGGTGGATTGGAAAGAGTTTCCCGGTATGAACTTGGAGAAAGATTATGCGAGTTAACCAAGCTTGATAAAAACCTTTTAGTAAAAATTAAAATGGACGATGTGTTGGGTTTACAAAAGGTTGAAGATGTTTCGATGAATACAGATAAATTCCAATCCTTCGGAATCAAACAAAAGACTCTTAATGAAATTATATTAGAAATTGTAAAAAATTAAATTAAGGTTCTTGAACTCTGAGTACAATTATGCCAGTGTGTTTTTTAATTTTCTCAGTGTAATCACTCAATGGAGTTTCAGTTATTTGAACTTTACTTCCAGTAAGAGGTGCGTGCATAAAATGAATTCTTCCCGATTCCATTTTAATTGCTATTCCAACATGGCCAATATCCAGACCTTTATCGCTGGTTGTTAAAGCAATTAAATCACCGGTTTGAATTTTAGATTCTAATTTTTCAATATCATCTTCAGGAATGTAATAATATTGACGTGAGTTGATTTCTTTTTCCTGTTTTCTTATAACTGGAATGAAATCAGGATTATCCTTTAATTGTTTATAATACTTTGGATTTTCAGACATGAAATTAAGATCGAACTTAATTTTCTTTCCACCGATTTCTTCAGTTATATCTTTTACAATTCCTTTTTGCTGATTGTTAAAAATCCAGTCTGAAAAATAATGTAAGCGTGAAGGATACTTATCAAGCTTTCCATCACGATAGCGGATAAAAGTTAATTCATTCTGATAATCTTCAAAACTAGTTTTGCCTTTTTTGATACAACGAGCAAATGTTAATGATGTTTCAAGAAAAGTTGTGCAATCAAGTCCGACTAAGTTTATTACTAGTTGTTCATCACCATCTTTTTCAAGGATATTAGCAACATATTCTGTTTTCAAAAAACTTTGTCCAATTTCAATGATAATTTCATTGATTGGTTTTTTACTCAACGATTTATCAACAGCAAGATTAAATTTAGAATTGCACACCTCAATATCTTTTTCAGAGAAGATTTGGGAATTGATTTTATTATTCGTTAAAGCCAATAGTATCAGAATTAATGTGACTTTAAGAAAAGATTTTTCTCTTCTTTCAAAATGTCTGCTAAAAACCCTTTTTCTGAAATTTGACATTTGGCCTTCCATTTTTAAATAATATCCTCATTTACAGGTGCAGAAGTATATTCGGCAATTTGTCTTGCGTGTGCAAGATTTTCAAATCGTGCGTATTCTTTTATGAATGCAAGCTTAACCGTTCCAGTTGGACCGTTACGCTGTTTGCCAATAATAATTTCTGCAACCCCCTCGTTTGATTCACCGTTTTCATCTTTATCAATTCCATAATACTCAGGACGGTTTAGGAATATCACAACGTCCGCATCCTGCTCAATAGAACCTGATTCACGTAAATCTGAAAGCTGTGGACGTTTATCTGTTCTTGCTTCAACAGCTCGATTAAGCTGAGCTAATGCAATAACAGGAATGTTTAATTCTTTTGCAAGCGCTTTAAGAGAACGTGAAATATGTGAAATTTCTCTTTCACGACTTTCTGCTCTTGGCGGACCTTGCATTAACTGGAGATAATCTATTATTATCATTCCAATATTTTTTTCTGCTTTAAGTCTTCTTGCTTTTGCACGAATTTCCAAAACAGTTTGCGATGGAGAATCATCAACATATAAAGGAGCGTTAATTAATTTGTGTGCATTCTTGCTAAGCTTAACACCTTCTTCACTCGGCAATTTTCCTGTTCTAACAAGATGTGCATTCAATCGTCCTTCTGCACAAAGCATACGAATAATTAATTGCATCGTTGCCATTTCAAGACTGAATATTCCAATCGGAACTCCGTGATCAATAGCCGCATTACGCGCCACAGTAAGAGCAAAAGCTGTTTTTCCCATAGAAGGTCTGGCTGCAACAATTATCAAATCAGATTTTTGAAAACCACCGAGCAACTCATCCAATTCATAAAATCCTGTTGGAACAGAAAACTTTCTATCTTTCTGTGAGTGAATTGCTTCGATATATTCAAGCGCATCACGCACAGCGCGATCCATTCCCTGAAAAGATCTCTGAAGATGTGATTCTGTTATCTCAAATATTTTTCTTTCAGCATCATCAAGAATTTCAAATGCGTCAAGGTTTCCTTCATAAGCGGCTTGTGCAATTTGGTGTGATGATGAAATCAATCCGCGTAAGATTTGTTTTTCTATAATTATTTTAGCGTGAAATTCTACATTAGCAGCAGAAGAAATGTTCTGAGATAGTTTACTTAAATAAACTGCACCGCCAACTTCTTCAACCTGATTTCTTTTTTTAAGTTCTTCGTAAAGTGTAACTGTATCAATCGGTTCATTGGATTCAAACAAAGAAATCATTGCTTCAAATATCATTTGATGCTGACGTAAATAGAAACTTTCCTTTGTAAGCATCTCGATTGCTTTTGGTACAGCTTCTTTTTCGATAAGCATTGCACCAAGTACCGCGGCTTCTATCTCAGGTGCGGATGGTGGTTTTACATCTGCAGGAATAACCTGATTTGTTTCGTTATATGTTTTTCTTGTTTTCGCCATAATTTAAATATTTTACACCGATTTACCGGGGATGTAAAAGTAACTTAGTTCGTATTTATATACAAGATTAGCTATGGACGATTTTCTAGCTTTTTCGCTAATTCTATTGAGCTTTTTGCTAATGAAAAATTAACTATTTCTATATAGCGATCAAATTCTAATTTGATTCTTTTAGGAATGCCCAGATCTGCTTGTGTAAACGAAATTACTTTATTGCCTTGCAGAGTTTCCTCATAAATGTTAGCACCAGTTGAATCTTTAACCTCCAACGTACCAATACCTGAAAAATAGCTTGAAACAATAAGAGAATATGCAAGCGAATCAGAAGTAAACGATAAATCATATTCTGCTGTTGAAGTAAAATAATCGGCAACTAATGTATACGCGAGTGCATCTGTTCTTTTAGAAACAACAGGAGTATTATAATAACCCGGATTGACGGTTTCATCTTCGGTGCAACCGGTAAGATAAACTGTTAATACTAACAAAAAGATTAATAATGCTTTTTTCATTTTCTTCTCTTTCAATAAATAAAAAATCCTGAAAACTTTTATACGCTAATTAAAACTAAATATATTAAACCTTCAAGATATTCTTTGGGTATTGCTATTAGTTTGTGAATCAGAAGATATTTTTTAACACATCATGTTGTTAATTAATTATCCCATCTTTGCTGTCAATAAAACCATCAAGACTTGTGTATATGTAAATGTAATTTGTCATATATTGAAAAAATATTCTAATAAAGACCCGGGTTACGCAATACTAACCCATCTTCTTAAGCAATATATCAATTGATGATACGATGAAATTATCAAAGTTCTTTGATTTCCCTGTAAAACAAGATGGGTTCTCTCTAATCAGATTCAGAAATTCTAAATTATAAAATTTATCATAATTTATCTTTTTAAGAATATTATCGTACTTGTTCCAGAGGCTTTCATAATCATCTAAAGACCAACCATTTACATGGTCAAAATCTATTGGTGTCAGTCCATTTTGATTAGTAAAATTGTTAAGTAAATTTTTTGAAAAAAGTATTTGACAATAAGGGACAGCAATTGCGTGATAAGCATGCTCACCAAATGGTGAATAATATAATGGACCAAAAGACAAGAATATATATCCTCCCTTTCTAACAACCCGAATAGCCTCATTTAGCACTTGCTCTGGGTTTTCAAAATGCTCAAAAGAGTCATAAGAGAATACGAAATCGAAACTTTTATCTTCAAATTTTAAATTAGCTGCATCCATCTGATAAAACTTAACTCCTTGATGTAATGCTCTTTCATCAATACCCTCACTCGTCTTATCAATTGCTGTAACTTTTTTACCTTTCCCGCATAAAACACTACTTACCATTCCATCCCAACATCCTAATTCTAAAAATGAAGAACTTTTCTTTGCTCCCTGAAGATGAAGAATTTCTTTTGCTCGAATAATTCCCCGGGTCTCAATGCTTTTTTTATCATAACCATATTCGGGTGGGAACGAATATTTTTCTTGTAATTGTTCTAGTGCATTCTTCTCAAGAAATAGAGGAGAATACTGTGCATTATTGAAAATCTCTCTCGTACTTTTTACTTTGAAAATATGGAAGTTATTCCGAATAATATTAATAATCTTTTTTGAGAATAGCTTCTTAAATACTCTTTTAATTAGATCCATCATATTTGTTTTTTTAAGAATTACCTGACTATTAATTACACTGCACTATCTTTTTACTTAGAAAAATTATTTATGCTTGTAGGTGAATAAATATATTGGATTACTCATCAAAGTTTAGTCATCATTGCATACGCAACTTAGCTTTAAGTAAAAGAAAGTTCAAATAAGGATTATCAATTAATATTTTGTTAGGAGGTCACAAATTCAGTTCCTCAAAGGAACTGGGTTCGCAAAATTGTCGATGAATAAAGTGCAGTAAAATAAGTGATGAGTTTAAGAATTTGGTTAAGTTCTAATTAACCTCATCATAAAGTTTTCTGAACTTCTGTACATCAACCCAGCAATCTTTTTTCCAGTTTGGGTTGCGCAAAAGTGCTGCGGGATGAAATGTTACCATTGTTTTGATTCCCTCGTACTCAAAAACCTGTCCGCGTAAATTTGTTAAACTGTCTTTTTTCCTTAACAAACCTTTAGCCGCGGTAAGACCTAAACACAAAATAAGTTTTGGTTTAATCAACTCGATTTGTTTTTTTAAGTAAGGAATGCAAGTATCCATTTCATCGGGTAAAGGAGTGCGGTTATCCGGCGGGCGGCATTTTACTATGTTACCAATAAATACTTCATCTCTCTCAAATTTTATTGCTTTAAGAATATCTGTCAATAGTTTTCCGGCCCTGCCAACAAAAGGCAAACCCTGTTTATCCTCATCCGCACCGGGGCCCTCGCCAATAACCATTACATCAGCATTTGGATTACCGGAACCAAAAACAAATTTGTTTCTTTCTTTGTGCAAAACACACTTTGTGCAATTACAAATTAAATTGTTTAACTGCTCAAGTGACTCTGATTTTTCCCAAGCACTTTTAACAGCATTTTTTGGTGTTAAAGAATTTGCAACCGGTTCTTTTACAACTGTGGTTTTGCGTGATGATTCTCTGGGAGTTTTTTCTTTTTCAGAAGTGGTTGTTTTAGATTTTTTAAGATTAGTTTTCTCTTCAAACAGATCATCACCAAAAATAGCTTGCTGATCTTTTAGTGCTTCAATAATTTTTTTCTTGGGTGATGAATTCATTTTTCAGATGATAATTTTGGTGACAATAAAAATGTGTTTTAATAAATCGCTTTAAAATTGTCATTCCCGTGAAAACGGGAATCCATACGGTCGATTAAAAAATAGATTCCCACATTCGTGGGAATGACAAAAAAAAAGAATAAGAACAGCCGAATAGGATCTATTATTTATATTTAAACTTAATTTCTCCTGCAAGCAACTCATTTAATGCTTGCAGATGCGGCTTAGGTTTCTTTTCAAAATCCATAGCCATCTTCAATTGAATCGGGTTTGTGACATCTTCAGCTTCGTCATCGGAGGCGCTTGTAGGTATTGTGTTCATCATAGCATTAAATTCAATTTTGTTATCAGTATTAACCTGTCTTGCTCTTAATGCTGCAACAGAAATAGCTTCGTAAACATTCTCTGTACGTTTATCTATCTCTCTTAAATCAACTGGTGTTATGTCCATTTTATCACTCCTTATTTATTATTTCATTAATTAAACTTTTTACACTTTTATAAACTTTTTGAAGTTCATCGTTAACAAAAATATAATCAAAATCCTTCTTAAAGCTCAATTCTATTTTTGCTCTATCAATTCTTTTTTGAAGATCAGCTTCATTTTCAGTTTTCCTGTTTTTTAATCTGGTAACAAGTTCTTCGTGAGAAGGCGGATCGATAAAAATTAAAAAACTTTCAGGATAAATTTCCTTTAACGATAAAGCACCTTTAACATCAACTTCAAAAAGAACAGACTTACCAGCAATAATATTGTCTTCAACAAAACTTTTTAACGTACCGTAATAATAATCGTAAAATCTTTCCCACTCAATAAACTCATTATTCGCTATCTTCTTTTCAAAATCTTCATCAGTAACAAAAAAATAATCAACACTATTAACTTCGTTGGATCTTTTGGGTCTTGTAGTAACCGAAACAGAAAACACAATATCCGGAAAATCTTTTAGAATCCGTTTAACAACAGAAGTTTTTCCTCCACCGCTTGGCGATGATACAGCAATTATCTTTCCTCTATTCTCCAAATTATTCTATGTTCTGGATTTGTTCTCTTATTCTTTCAATCTCTTCTTTTATATGCACAGAGTTATGAGTAATAGCCGTAGAAAGTGTTTTAGTAGAAATTGTATTCGATTCTCTGTTCATTTCCTGGCAAAGAAAATTAAGTTTTCTTCCAGGGTCTTCTTCTTTATCAACACTGCTTAGCAAAAATTTGATATGACTTCTTAATCTTACACATTCTTCCGTAATATCAGCGCGTTCAGCCATCATTGCTAGTTCAGTTTCAAGCCTGTCATTATTAATGTTAGCATTATCATCAAGAAGATTTTTTACTTTTTCTTTGTACTTTGCAAAATGTTCACCAACACTAGGCTGTGCATCTTTTTCAATCAAGTCAAGATATTTTTCGATTGACTTAATACGCTTTTTTAAATCTTTTTCTAATTCACTTCCTTCATTCTTCTTCATCTGCATAAGTGAATCTAAAGAAAGCAAAACTGATTTTTTTAAAACCTCAAAATCACCTTCACTAATTTCTTCAACTGATGATGACAAAATTTCACGATTCATAAGAATATGATCTAACTTAATTTTGTCAGAAATCTTTGCAGATTTTTTTATTTTCTTTATGAGCGCAAGATAATTTTTTAAATTTGATTCATCCAGAGAAACTGCTTCATCTTCAAATCCGTTTTTTTTGATTTGAATACTTACATTAAGTTTTCCACGTCTTATTTTAGATTTTATTAATTCTTTTAACTCATATTCTTTATTCGCAAGAATTGGCGGATATTTAAGAAAAACTTCTAAATACCTGCTATTGATACTTTTAACTTCAACATCAGCCTGCCATTTACTATTTGAGGCAGTTCCTTTGCCGTAACCTGTCATGCTTAAAATCATATTATACTTCTATAAAAGGGGTAGAAAGATAGCGAATTATAGGGTCTTAGCAAAGATTAGAATGCCTCGCCGATTCCAAAGTGTATGACAATATTATTATCCCATATATTTTTTTCAAATATAAATTTTTGGTCTTTGGGATTATAAAATTTCATTCCAAAATCTAACCTAAAAGGAGCAATTGGGGTATAAACTCTAATTCCCATTCCAATAGAAACAGCAACATCGGATATTTTTACATTTTTCCAGCCATTCCAGGTATTTCCATAATCTGCAAAAACCGCGTAGCCTAAATACTCATTAAGTTTTTTTCTGATTTCAAAAGATCCTTCAAACCAAAAAGTTCCACCTCTTAGCGCATCTGTTTCAGTTGTGATACCAAAGTATTCTACGGAATCTTTAGGGATCAACTCTCTGGAATTCCATCCTCTCACAGAGTTACTACCACCTGCGTAGAAAGTTTTGTTGGGTGGAATTAACCTGTCTGCGGAAACATCACTACCTGATCCCGTTATGGGCTGTGCATAACCGATTCTTAATTTAGAGCCAAAGGCAGAAGTTCGGTTTTTATTCAAAGAGATATAATTTGATATGCCTGTTTGCAAACGATAAAAATAAATGTTTCCTCCAAAACTTGAATCGGCTGTAACTTGGTTTCCGGCTTTTGTTCTAAAAACTGTGCTTTCATCTGTTCTTGAATGAAATAGTTCAGGAGTAAAGAAAAGATAGCTGCCTTTAGTAGGGAATAAAATATCATCAGTTTTTGATGAACCTAATTCAACACCTATCCCTGGTGTTAAACTATTATTAGTTACTGTATTAGCATATATAACGCTGTTTGATATTATTTCAGTTGAATTTTTTCTTTCTGCAAGATCAAGACTAATAAAAGGTCGAAATAAAGTGATAAAGGTATAAGGCGGCATTTCAAAATCAAATCTTTGTACAGCACCATATGAATTTTCAGTGTAATCTATAAGAGTTTGAGATCTTAGATAAAGTTCTGTTGTTGTTAGTATTGGTCTTCCAAATAAAAATGGTTGTTCCATTTTTAGATTTATATCTACTACACCTTGATAAGTTGAGTCTCTTTCATCGGAGGATTTAAATAAATTTTCAATATTAATATTAATAATATCAATCAATCTAAAAGATGTTGAAAGAGTAAGTTTTCTTGCATCGCCTAAAAAGTTTTTTCTAGTATATCCAATTCCCAAACCTAAATTAAAACTATTAAACTCGTTATCAGCCTTTATTTCAGGAGAAAGTTCATTTAACGATCCAATAGTTGCGTTAACTTCAACAGGGACTGTTTGATTAGTCGTATCGCTTAAAATCGGGTTAATATCTAAAGTCGTAAACAGTTCTGTTTTTAATAATCGCAATTCACTTCTATCAATTTTTGATTGGTCATAGATTTCCCCCAGTCTAAGATCTGCAATTTCAGAAATAAGTTGATTATTAATTTCTTCAATTGATATACCTGTTTTATTAATTACAGTTTCACCAAGGGAGTATTTATCACCTGTATGAAAATAAATGTTAAGATCAGTTTTTTGTCGGATCGTATCAATTGAAACGATCGTACTATCATATCCTCCGAAAATAAAACCATTGTCTGCTAAAAATCTCTTAATAAATGATATATTGTTTTGAACTTCGCTTTCAGAAAATCTTTTAGTAGAGTCGATAGTATAGGATTCACTAATCAATCGACTATAGTCGTAGTCACTCAATTTTTCCAGTCCATATATATTGACATTACCATAGGTCAGAAAATTGTTCTCGGTAATATAATAATTTATGATGATGGACTTGCTAGATGAATCCGCTTCAATATAATGTTTAACATCTATTTTAAAAAAACCATTGGAACGATAGAGTTCTTTTAAGGCAAGTTTGTCTATGGAAATTTTTGAAGAATCAAAATAAACAGGTTCATCACCAAATGGTGTAAAGGAATCTAGAAAAACCCAAACCCACATAGGAGATTCTTTGCTTTCTATATTTTTTAATAAATCAGATGACGAGGAAAAGCTATTTCCATAAAAATTTACTGAGGAAAGTTCAAAATCATAATACGATTGGCCGAATGAAATCTTTGAAATGTAAAGTACCGAAAATATTAGAAGTATAAAAATTCTTTTAAACATTGTTAGTTTTCTAAATACAAGTAATAGTAATAGTAATAGAATTTTTATTCAACTTATTTAAAATGGAAGATTTTATTTGATAAATTATCATTCAACTATAATATCATCTTCAATAATTTTTAATCCCGGATAATCTTTTTTAATCGTAAGTGTAAAAAAGTTTATCAGTTCTTTGTTCTGTGTGTTCTCAGAGATAAATAAAGAAGTAGAAGTTTCCGATTCTACGACAAGATGAGCATAGTAGACCTGCTTATTCTCAAAATCGACTATGTAGGAAAAAACCTCTCCACCCGCACTGCCCATAAAGTAACCCTGTGAATTAAAGTAAACCAGCTCATAGTCAATTGATGAAAATTTTATTTTATCAACAAAACTCTCCTTGAACGAACCATCAAGTACATCAGTTTCATATTCTGAAATAAATTCATTCCCGGCTTTTTCAAGGAATGCAAATTTAATTCCCCACTCATCGGAGTTATTTATCTCCCAACCCGCAGCGATAAATTGTTTTCCTGTTTCATCAAACAAACCGCCTAGAGCAAATTGTGTTTCTTTGTTGTAATATTTTTTAACTGCATCCAAAACCTGAACCTTGTTTTCAAAATCAAGTACTGGAATTTTTTCTTTTTTATCGGAACAGGAAAACACTCCAAGTATAAGGCTAAAAAAGAATAATCCTTTTAATAAATTATTTGATAACAACTTGAGTCCCTGTATTAATTACTGATAAAATTTCATCAAGTGATTCATTACTTAAAGCTATTGAACCGTCCGTCCAATTATAAACAAAAGGAAGATTTTTAAAAATAGGATTCAATCTGCCAATACCATGTATTCCAATATCACCGCCTAAAATTGTATTATAACTTACACACTCTCCATAATAAAATTCAAATTTAATCTGATTAAATTGTTTTTGACTAATAAGTGATTTACGTAAAGCTTCGGAAGCATCTTCCAGATTAGGATAATTAATTTTTAAAAACTTATAATAGGTTTCATTGCTGCTAATGTTACAAATTTTATAAATGCCTATTGGTGTCGCGCCGTCATCGCTTAATTTCTTTTTGTCATTTAAATTTCGTCCAAAGCTAACCCGATATGATTTAATGAAAACTGTATCTTCATATAAATTTAAAGAATAAGTCCTTCTGTCTACTAATAGATTAACATCGCTAAGAGTTCTAAATCCTTTCTGAGCCATCGCTTCAGAAAGTGGAATTTCTCTAAGATTTAATATCACACCATATACAATAACACCAGAAATGAACAGCGTCATTGCTCCTATCGTGAAAATAATATTCTTAAGTAATGGACTACTAAAAAATGTAATTATACTATTATTTTTTTCTTCTTGTTCAGAATTCATTGTTGTTTAAAGTAATCTATTCTGCTGATCAAAAATACTAAATTAAAGAACCTTAATTGATTGAAAGATAAAAAAAAACCCAACTCTTTATCGAGTTGGGTAGGTTAAAAAACTTAAAATTAAACTTCCATTATTTCTTTTTCTTTGTGTTTTAATATTTCATCTATCATTTTTATATGATGATCGGTCAGTTTTTGCACTTCATCTTCTGCGTTTTTTAATTCATCCTCAGACATTTTCTTTTCTTTTTCTTCCCTCTTAAGATGATCATTAGCATCCCTTCTTACATTTCTAATCGCAACTTTTGAATCCTCACCAAACTTTTTAACAAGCTTAACAAAATCTTTTCTTCTTTCTTCAGTTAATAGAGGGATAGGAATTTTGAGGTTAGTACCATCACTTATAGGATTAAAACCAAGATTTGCTTCAAGGATTGCCTTATCAACTGCTTGAACCATCGATTTATCCCATGGAGTTACAGATAAAGTATGTGAATCTAAAACTGTAACATTTCCCACCTGATTAATTGGTGTTAAATTACCATAATAGTCAACCTTAACACCGTCAAGCAATGCAGTTGTTGCTTTGCCCGTTCTCACTTTTGAAAGCTCAGATCTAAGTGCTTCTAAAGTTTTATCCATCCGGTTATTTGCGTCTTTTATTAACTGGTGCATAACGCCTCACTAAATATTGTTATAATTTTATTTCGAATTTTCATTATTAATAAATGTACCAACAGGTTCACCCATTACCAATTTTAATAAGTTTCCTGGGATATCCATATTAAATACCATCATAGGTAAATCATTTTCCTGACATAAACTAACTGCTGTAAGATCCATTACTCGTAAATTATTTTTAAGAATATCCTGGTAGGATATATTTTCAAACCGCATTGCAGCGGGGTTTTTTTCAGGATCAGAATCGTAAACACCATCCACTCGAGTACCCTTAACAATTATATCTGCACCAATCTCAACAGCTCTAAGTGATGCAGCTGTATCAGTAGTAAAATATGGATGACCTGTTCCAGCCCCTAAAATAACTACTCTCCCTTTTTCAAGATGGCGCATTGCTCTTCTTCTTATATATGGTTCAGAAATCGCTTCCATTTTTATTGCACTCATTAGTCTGGTTGGTATCCCTTTCTTTTCAACTGCATTTTGCAATGCAAGGGAGTTTATCATAGTAGCAAGCATTCCCATTTGATCACCAGTAGCACGATCTATGCCTTGTGTACTTGCGCTAAGACCGCGATAAATATTTCCTCCTCCTATTACAATACCAAGCTGTACCCCAACGTCGTGTACTTTTTTAACTTCATCAGCAAAAAAATCCAAAACCTCTGAAGAAATTCCGAATCCTTGCACACCCATTAAAGATTCACCGCTTAACTTTAACAACACTCTATTAAATTTTACTGTACTCATTAACAACCTTTTTGGATTCTTTACTGGTAAATATAAAAAAAAGGTCTTAATAATATTAAGACCTTTTTCGCAAAAACTATTTTTTCTCGTCGCCGAGATGAAATCGTTTGAATAAACTTATCTTTGCGTGTGCATCGTTCTTCTTATTATAATCTTCAATAAGATTACCAATTGTTTTAGAACTGGCACTATCTTTAATATATGCCTGTTCAAATAAACAATTTTCGGAATAGAATTTATTCAATTTGCCTGTTGCAATTTTTTCAAGAATATTTTCCGGTTTGCCTTCTTTTCGCGCTAACTCTTTATAGATATCAATTTCTTTTTCAATAGTTTCAGTTGGTACTTCTTCTCTGTATACACAAATAGGATTCATTGCAGCAACCTGCATTGAAATGTTTTTACCTATCTCAACCAATTCATCGGAATTTCCAGAAACGTTATCAAACTTTACGAGCACGCCAAGTTTTGATCCCATATGAATATAATCCACAATCAAACCATTTTCTGCTTTTTCGGTTAGCACACGAGAAATTTCTATCTTCTCACCAACTTTTCCCATAACGTCAACAACTTTATCACTTAAACTTTTATCTGATTCAAGTAGCTGCTTAGCATTTGATAATTCAGATTTAAATGTTGCTTCAACAATTTCATCAGCTAATTTTATAAAGTCATCACTTTTAGCAACAAAATCTGTTTCACAGTTAACTTCAATAATCGTGGCTTTTTTATGATCATCAGAAATTTTTGCAACAACAATACCTTCATTGGCAGATTTATCTGCTCTTTTGGAAGCAACTGAAGTACCTTTTTTTCTAAGTATTTCTATAGCTTTTTCAAAATCACCATTTGATTCTGTGAGTGCTTTTTTGCAATCCATCATACCGGCGCCGGTTTTTTGTCTTAATTCATTAACTTGTGCAGCCGTAATAGCCATAGTTAATTCACTTCCTTTCAAAAATTTATTTTATCAGAATATTATTCTTCAGTTTTTTCAGTTGGTTTAGCCTCATCCTCTGCGTCCTTTTTAGCCTTAGCTTCAGATCTCTTTTTCAACTCTTCCTTCTTAACAACTTCTCTTTCTTTTTTAACTCTTTCTTTTTCCGCTACTTCCTCAGCTTTCTTTTCCTTCAACTGCGCATCACCTTCAATTACTGCATCAGCCATATGTTGAGTAATGATCTCAACGGTTTTAACTGCATCGTCGTTAGCGGGAATTAAATAATCAACTTCGTCGGGGTCACAATTCGTATCAACGATTGCAAAAACAGGAATGTTTAATCTGTGTGCTTCTTGAACTGCAATATCTTCTTTTTTAATATCAACAATAAATAAAGCACCAGGCAGCTTACCCATTGTTTCTACGCCTTCAAGAACTTTTTTTAGTTTGTCTTTTTCTCTTGTAAGAAATAGTCTTTCCTTCTTTGTAATCTTATCAAAAGTTCCGTCAGTTTCCTGCTTTTCAATATTGCTCAGTCTCTTAACACTTTTTCTGATGGTAGCAAAGTTTGTTAACATTCCACCAAGCCATCTTTCGCTAACCCAGTTTTGTCCGCATCTTCTTGCTTCAGTTTCAATAACATTCTTTGCTTGTTTTTTTGTGCCAACAAAAAGTACTTTTTTACCATCAGCAACTAATTTAGAAAGTTCTTCTGCAGATTCGGTTAAATGAGTTTGTGTTTTTTTCAAATCGATTATATGAATCCCGTTCTTTTCCATAAAGATGTAGGATTTCATTTTGGGGTTCCAGCGGCGTGTTAAATGCCCGAAGTGTGCACCAGCTTCAATAAGCTGAATCAGATCAACTTTTTTC